>Ga0123353_10001964_pt1 | contig 25351 bp, 21 predicted proteins | sample TergutLab28metaG_3_FD_92763 | JGI IMG/M metagenome (GOLD analysis project Ga0123353, IMG submission 92763) | Labiotermes labralis P3 segment gut microbial communities from Petit-Saut dam, French Guiana - Lab288 P3 | ecosystem: Host-associated > Arthropoda: Insects > Digestive system > Gut ...
AGAAGGCAGCCAGTCACGTGCCGTGTCGAACGCTCGCAACGGGCTGCAGATGGGTCTGCCGGTCGAGCAGGTCGCGACGATCACCGGTCTGAGCGTGGACGAGGTGAGACGGCTGGCCCTCGACGGCTGACCAGCCAAGGACAATGGGGGTTGTTCCTCTGGGGACATTGGGGACGGCTCCTATTGTCCTGCCTGGTCAGGGGCCGCTGGGAACGACGTCTGCCAGGGGTCGATCACGACCAGCCCGTCGAAGCGGGCGAAGTCGCGGACGTTACGGGTGACCACGCTCAGGCCGTGGACGAGGGCCGTCGCGGCGATGTAGGCATCGGCTTCGGGTGCCTGGGACGGCAGGTGCAACGCCGCCGCCCACCGCGCCACGTAAGCGTCCACCGGGAGCACCCGCTCGGCGAACTGGGCGTCGAGGATGTCGAGCCACCGCCGCAGCACGGCACCCTGGGCAGCGTCTGTGCGTTCCTTGCCCAGCACACCCCATTCAAGCTCTTTGACGGTCACTGCTGACATGTAGCCTGACGCGGCGTCGAGCCCACGCGCCCAGCGGACCACCGCTGGGTCAGCGGTGCCCAACGGCACCTGGCGAGCCCGGACAGTGGGGACGGTTCCTATTGTCCTGCCTGGTCAGCGTCCATCGGTGTCGATCTCGTCGGAGAGCACTCCCGCAACGTCCGCTAGAACATGTTGGGTTCTGCGACGACGACCGCGATGGTCAATCGACGAGGCCGATCTCGTCGGAGAACTCCGCGAGAGTTTGGTCCGCCCGGTCGCTCCGACGAGGCTGGATGGTCTCGGTCTCGAATCCCACGACGGTGCGTTTGGTGCGGGAGAACTCTATGCCGACCAGGTGGACCGGGACGCGGTCGGCCAGGTACTTGTCGGCGTAGCCGCGGTCTTTGATCTGGGCCAGAGCCATACCCTCGGGCTCGTCGTCGACCATCTTGAACTCGAACACGTACACCTGGGCACCCACACGCACTGCTAGGTCCAGCCGACCGTGGTTCGACGACTCCTCGGCCACAGGGTCCAGGCCGCTGCCGGCGACACATGCGTAAAACACCGACGAGTAGAACCCCTCCTGCGTGCCGATGTCGTTCCTCGTGAACCACTGGTACGGGATCCCGGCGAACAACGAGACTACGAACTCTTCCAGCGCTTCGGTCTGCCCAGCCTCCAGCAACAACCGCAGCTTGCGGCGGTGACCCTCAGCGCCGCTGGTGTCGTCGATCAGCCACGCCAGCAGCGTCGAGTTCATGGCGTCGCGGACCTCACGGTTGGGGTACCCCAGGATGTAGTACGTCGTACCGCCGACCACCTCAGTGCCGGTGATCGTCAGGTATCCAGACTGGAACAGCAAGGCTTCGACCGTGATGTCGGCGATGTCGAAATTCGACAGCAGGTCCGACGTGGCGTACGAGCGGGCCAGGTTCGGGGCGAAGAAGCGCCGTGACCGCAATGTCTCGACCAAGAACGCTGGCGTCCCAGTCCCGAACCAATAAGACCTGAGCTTGCGGTGGCGGAACAGCAGCAGCAGGTCGTACGGGTTGTAGACCGCCGTGCCGTCCCAGTTGTAGCCGTTGTACCAGTCCCTGACCTCGTCGCGGTCCAGCCCTTCTAGCTCGGGGCCGAACACCTCGTCCAGGTCGTCCTCGGTGTACCCGCACACCGCCGAGAACGCTTCGCTCAACGAGATGTCGTCCAGGTTGTTCAGCTCAGAAAAAATGCTCACGTGGGAAAACTGTGACACCCCTGTGAGCATGACGAACCGAAGATGTGCCTCCTGGTCCTTGAGCACTGAGTACACATTGGCCAGCCCGTCACGCATCTGGACTGCCAGGTCCGTGTTGGTGAGATTGTCCAGGATCGGTTTGTCGTACTCGTCGACCAGCACCACCACCTGCTGCCCGTGGACCTGCTCGGCCTCCTGGATCAGCCAGATGAACAGGTCAGGGATCCGGTATTCGGGCATCGGACCCAAGCCGAGCCTCATCGCGTTGCGGTGCAGCTGGGCGATGATCCGCTCGTCCAGCGCCGCCGGGTCCCGCAGCCTCCCACCGGCGAACGACAGGCGCACCACCGGGTAGACCGTGTCCCAGTCCCACTCGTCGTAGCAGGCCAGCCCCTCGAACAGGGCCTTGTGCCCCGCGAACATCTCCGCCAGGGTGTCGATGAACAACGACTTGCCGAACCGGCGCGGCCGGGACAAGAAACACGTGCGCCACTTGGCCAACTGCATGGCATAGCCAGTCTTGTCCACGTAGTAGTAGTCGCCGCTCCGGATCGTGGCGAACGTCTGGACGCCGATGGGCAGTTCCTTGCGGTCCATCACCCCTCCCAAGTGTCGCGGCGGTCGAGCCCATCCTACGCGTGGCCAGGTCCGCGATGCCGCTGGGGTCGTCAGCAGGTCGTGTCCGCCAGCGACAGCGAGCCTGGGTGCCCACGCCTCCGCTGCGTGCGTCAACCCGCCGCGCCTTGTCACTTCCCATGTGCTTGCACTCGCGGGTGCGGCAAGATACGGCTATGTCGCCCACCTTGCCGCGGATGACCGCCAGCCCCTCGATCTACGAGGTGGTCCGCGCAGGTCTCGGCGCGGACGGTCGCCTCCCAGCCCAGGGTTTCGCACTCCCGGACGACCCCGCCCCAGCGCCGGACCAGCTCTTGTGGGCACCGGGGGCGATAGACGGAGTCCTTGCAGGACCGGGGAAGAAGGCCGCCAAGAAACAGGCCCGGGCGGCTTCGCACGCCCTGGTCAAGGCTACGCGTCAACCCACCGAACGCAGGTTGGCCACGCTGTATGAAACCCTCCGGGACGAAAGCTCGCTGGGGTATGTCGACAAGATGATCGAATATGTCGTCACAGCCGACCCGGATGCTGGAACCGTCCACGATCTGGGGGTCTGGCTCGCGACCACGGCTACCGACCGGAGCCCGGTAAAGATCGGGCTCGCCCTGGTCGGTATCACTGGGCTGCGCGATGCTGGCGAGGTCGTGATGACGCTCGGCGCCCACGACGAGTTCACGTTGTTCGCGGCGGTGGCCTTGAGCAACGGTACGCCAACTCCCGAGCTGGACCTTTGGCACCTGGCCCAGCGGGTCGACGGCTGGGGCCGCATCCAGTGCGTCGAGCAGCTGCGGGGCGCGTCAGACCCGCAGATCAAGGACTGGCTCCTGCGTGAGGGGTTCCGCAACTCGATCATGTACGAATACCTCGCGTTCATCGCCGCGACCACGGGGGACCTGCTCGGCGCCCTGCGACGCCCCGATGTCGACCGCGAGCTGCTGACCTCCGCCGGCCAGATCATCACAGCCCTCATCGACGGCGGGCCGGCCGAGGACATCGGCGACCTCACCGACGCCCCCGCGCTCCTCGACGCCTATCTCGACCTGCTCGCTGACCGCGCAGAGACGCTCACTGACCTGGATACCGCTGTGTCCATCGTCGGGGTGCTGGACCGAGACCCACACGGCTGGGCCGAGAGCAAGCGAGCCGGGCTCCTGGACAAGGCACAGCGCGTGATTGCCGCGCCGCTGTGGCCGACGCTGGTCACCGCTGGCCTCGAGTCTGACGACCCCCACACGTTCTGGCTCGCCAACCAGGCCGCTCCTCGGTTCGCGATCGACACTTTCGACATCCATCTCGCGCGCCTTCGAGCTGATCCGTTCGGGACGTCCTGGTACGCCGCCTGGCAGGCGGCCGACTCCGCCGACCGGCGAGGGGCGCTGGTGAGCCTAGCCCGGAACACGTGCCCGCGGGAGGCCATCACCACTGGCGCCCCGGACACCCTCCTCGGGTTCGGCCCAGAGTTTCGCGTCCACGATGTGCTTGGTTGGACGCTGCAAGAGCTGCGGCACTATCCCGGCACCGGCACAGACCTCGTCGCCCTCGGGCTGTGCAGCCCGGTGGCCCGCAACCGCAACATGTCGCTCAACGTGCTCAAGGAATGGCCGGTCGAGGACTGGTCCGACGTAGTCGGCGAACACCTTCGCGAACTCGCGTCATCAGACCGGCACGAGGACATCCGCGCGGCGGCTGGCGAGCTCCTCGCCCGCCTTGACCCGCGGCAGTAGGTACCGGCTCCCGGCACCTGCGACGTACCCGGTTCGTGAGTTGAGACGCTGCACTCGTAACTATCACTGTGAGCGGAACTGCCTAGGTCGGTGTCCAGGCCGAGGTCGTGGGCCTAAGGCGCTTGCGGCACGCTGACGACACGGACGCGGCGGTGAGCCGGGACAGGGCGCAGATCGTCACCGCCGGTGCCAACGCCATGGTGCGGGTGTGGACATCGTCAACACTGGCTGGCAGCGCCACTTGCTGCCCGGACACAGAGCGGAAGTGGCCTTCGGCCCACGTTGCGTGATCGGCGTGATCAGGCAGGGTGGAGGACGTGAACTTGGCAACAGCGCGCCGAGGTGTGTGGCATCTCCGGCACGGCGGTTTGGCGGGATTGCGTCAGTTCCGGCAACGGGTGAAGGTCGACGCTGCACCCGGTGATGTGCGGGCACGGCCGCACCGTGACGGTCTGACGTTCGCACCGTGGCCCTTGCCGCCTGCTCCGGCGCGGCGCGCCGAACTGCGGGTCGCGGTGATCTTGGACGACTTTTCCGCGATGGCTTTTGGGTACGAGTGGACCCAGGTGCGCCTGACTCCCCAGCGCTGGCGCGAGCAGATGGACGGCGTTCATCTGCTGTTCGTCGAGTCGGCGTGGGCAGGCAACGAAGGGGCGTGGCGCTACCAGCTGACCGGCACGAACGCACCAGGCCCGGCGCTGGTTGCGCTGCTGGGGTGGTGCCGCGCCCATGGGGTGCCCACCGTGTTCTGGAACAAGGAGGATCCGATCCACTACGAGGATTTCCTTGGCACCGCGTTGCTGTTCGACCACGTCCTGACCACGGACGGCGACCTGGTGGAGACCTACCGCACCGCGTTGGGGCACGACCGGGTCGGCGTGTTGCCGTTCGCCGCGCAACCCGCGGTGCACCACCCGATGCGCTCGGGGCACGGCTATGCCGAACGCGACGTGGCGTTCGCCGGGATGTACTTCGCTCACCGGCACGCCGAGCGCCGCGAGCAGATGGACCTGCTGCTGGGGGCCGCGTCGCGCGCCTCGGGGCGTATGGAAACGGGGCTGGAGATCTTTTCGCGCCAGCTCGGCGGAGAGTCCCGCTACCAGTTTCCCCCGCCGCTGTCCCAGCACGTCGCTGGGCGTCTGGACTACCCGCAGGTGCTCACCGCGTACCGTGCGTACAAGGTGTTCTGTAACGTCAACACGGTGGTCGGCTCCTCGACGATGTGCGCTCGCAGGGTGTACGAGATCACTGCGTGCGGCACCCCGGTCGTCTCAACCCCGAGCCCGGCGATCACCGCGGTGTTCGGCGACGACGTCCCCCAAGTCGCCAACACAGATCAAGCCGAAGCGACCTTGCGCGCCCTGGTCACCAACCGCGAACTGCGCGACCGGATGGTGCACCGGGCCCAGCGTAAGATCTGGGCTGCGCACACATACTCGCACCGCGTCGATCAGGTGCTCGACGCCGCCGGGATCGCCGGGCACCGGCTGACCGCAGGTCCGCGAGCCGTGAGCGCGCTGGTCTCTTCAAACCGGCCGCACCGGCTCGAGTCGGTCCTGGCGACGGTGACTGCCCAGAAAAACGTCGAGGTCCAGCTGGTGTTCGTCGCCCACGGCTGGGACGTCGACAGCGACGCACTTCGCCGCGCAGCCAAGGATGCTGGACTGGCCGACGCCGTGGTACTGCAGGCCGACAAGGACGTCCCGCTCGGAGAGTGCCTGAACAGGGCCGTCGGTGCCGCCGACGCCCCGGTCGTCGCGAAAGTCGACGACGACGACGTCTACGGCGAGCACTACCTATTCGACCAGCTTGCCGCAATGAACTACTCCGGTGCTGACGTGGTCGGCAAGCACGCCCACTTCGTCTACCTGGCGCAGACTGACGTCCTAGCGCTGCAGTTCGCCAAGTATGAGCACCGGTTTAGCCATTTTGTCGCCGGTCCGACGATCGTCGCACGTCGCGACATCGCGGCAGACGTCGCCTTTCCTCCACTGCGCTGCGGCGAAGACACCGGGTTCTTGTCGGCGGTGCTCGAAGTTGGCGGCACGATCTACTCGGCCGACCGTTTCGGCTTCGTCAAGGTGAGAGACGCGGACGTTGGGGCGCACACCTGGGCAGTTTCCGACGCCCAAATCCTGGCCACGGCGCAGGTCCAGGGGTTCGGCCGAACCTTTGTCCACGCAATGGCATGACAGGAGCGCCGTCTGGCGTCCTTGATACGCCCATCTAGGTGCGATTTCATTGCTTCTAGCCGTCGAGCACATCAAGGGATGTTACACCTATAGAATCACGCATCTAAGAATGCTGAGCGTCGGTGACTACTAAAATCGTGCGTCGCCCAGGATCGCAATGTTGCTCCTATTTTTGGGCGCCGGACGTGCCGGCCATCACTTTAAGTGAACGAGCGTTGTGTGAGGCGATTTCACGCACAAAGTCCGCGATGCGCGAATAGGCGTCTTGTGAATAGTGAAATGGCTCGGGTCCCCATTTGTGCATGGAATCGGCGAGTGGGTCTGGGCTGAGTCGAAGGTGCCGTATTCCAGAGTCAGCAAGATACTGGTGATAGCGGCCGAAGAGAGCATTCCAGGTGTCGATTGACTTGCCCCTGTAGGCTTTCATTGGTGTTCCGTTTTCGTCACGTTCTGCGAATACTATCCAGACAAACGCTGTGCGTTCGATCATTCCGGCCCGCAGAAGTTCGGACAGGAGACGATCCGCTGCCGTCCGCCAGAGTCCAAAATGCTCATCAGTACCGAAGGAGATGGGATGTCCACTAGCAATGGTGTTGTTGAGGCTAGATTGCTGATACTCCAGCGAGGGGGTGACGAATGAGCCGCCGTCCACCGGCAAGATCCCGAGACGTTCGATGAGAATATCGAGTAGGAGGACATCGGAACGAGGGGCCACATCAATGATGCGTCGTAAAGCGTCCGAGTTGATGTCACCCATGACCATACGCCGCCGAAATGCCGAATGTAGTCCAAAATCGCCCGGACCGATTTCAACGGGTGGAGTCATTGCGCTGATGATGGACTGCCGGGCCACGTATGACACCACGGTGAGATCATCGCTCGACTCAACCGAGTCCCTCGATACGCATCCGCCGTAGATCGACACCCTTATTTCGCTCTGGTGTTCGCTGCGTGACACACTCCCGCCCGTGGGCACCGCCACGTGTGGAACGGTCACGACAGGCTCCCTTCTCCAGCTCGGACGGGCGAGTTGCCGATACCCGACAGCCCCGTCGCACGCGGGAATCGGTCACTCTCCATTCAGTCTTGCCGTGACTCCGCCTGCGCGCATCCCGGGCCCATGAGCACGACAAGCACCCCGAGACAGAGGCATCGGATCGGTAAGGCACCATCGAACCTACGCTCTTGCGACTCGATCGAGGCCCACCTGACCTGTGAGTCTTGAGGTGGCTGGTCTGAGACCGGCTGCCGAGGACGGCTCTGGCCCTCCGCGTAAGCGTGACTCCCACGTGACTTGGCCTCTGTGGTGGAGTGCCCTGACGATGATCGACCACTTGCGTGGGGTGGGTGGCGTCGTCTTCGGCCCACCTCGGTGGCTTGATCAGAAGGCTGTCCGACCGCGCGGCGACATGGGGGCCGTGACTCATCACAGGCCTGTCCCGGTGTGCCTTCCTCCCGGACCGATGCCAGCCGCGTTGTGGCCAGAGCCTAGTTCCCGATCAGGAAGGACCGGCAGTGACCGTCGTCGCCCGCACTCACCCGTTCGTCATCGGTGTGGACACCCACGCCAAGACCCACGCCGTGTCGATCCTGGTCACCCCGAACGGCCAGGCAGTCGACCACACAGTTTCCCGCCACGCCCGCGGGTATGGCCCGCGCGATCGACTGGGTCGCTCGACGCACCGGTGGGGATTTCGTAGTTCTACGACGCAGTCCTGCCCGCACGCTGCTGGACAAGCCCGGAATCAGCCCGGTGACCGCCGCAGTGGCGATGGCTGCCTGGTCCCATAACGAGCGGCTCCGCTCAGAGGCTGCGTTCGCCTCCCTCGCAGGCGTCAACCCCATTCCGGCGTCGTCTGGCAGTGCCACACGTCACCAGCCCGGCCTACAGGGGCCTGACTCCAAGGATCTGGCGAACTGGTCAGTTTGGACCGAGATGAGCTCTCATACCTGCCACGGTCTGCGCAACTCACTAGCGGGAGCACCACCGACCCGGCTCACGGGTGCAACCAGTCGTTGGACATGGAGATGCCACCGGGACGCAGCCACACTGGGTTTTGACCTTTCTAGCCAAGAGGCGCCTCCTGCTTCTGTACCCCAATCGCCGACAGGCACTACATAGCAAAGTCTCCAAGAAAGTCCCCGCTATCTGCGTGATGTCATCGAGATCTGCCGACTGACCAAAGACTGCAGCGCGGGCAGACTCCGGATGCGCTAGCGCAGCCGTTCGAGTTGCGGACCACCAGGCGCTGAGCAAGACTCAGCAACGAGGAGCGCAGCCAACGCTCCAGTAGAGGATTCAAATGTCCCCTCGACGCGGCCCAAGCCGTCGGACCGACCGCAGGCGTTCGCGAGTAACTTTAGTAGATCGATGGAACAGAAGGGGTCCGAGGCGAAAAATGGTCGATCAAGGGCCGGGGCAGTGTGTCGACTGTAGACAACGAACGGGCACGGCTACCTTCGCCGAACTCTTTCTCCAGAACAACGATACTTACCAGGCAGGAAGGCTGTGAAAATGACCAAGCGACTACAGGAAATCTATCGGAGTCTGGTAGAAGATGCAGAGTATTCGAAACTGGATGGAATCGACAAACGGGCAGAGTCGCTGGCAGAGTTTTGCGGAGTCAAAGAGGAGTTGCTGTGGACAGGAAAGTCTCGCCTGTGCCCTCTCGACCTTCGAGTCCTGGTCCTTACCCACTCAAAACAGAGGAATGGGATTTTGGTAGGAATCAAAGGGCTTGGTCCACATGAAAGTATGCCGTACTACTCATGGAGTCGGGCCGGTTTCCACTTCAGATATCTGAATCCGTCCGGAGGTACGGGGTACTGCGACGTACCAACATGGCCGTTGATGGCAAAGCCTGATGCCACTGTGGAGGTTTTCCTACGCGGGTGTCGCCCGACGAACCCACTATTTGCGGCGAAACTCATGCAGGACGACCCGCCGGGCCAGGGGAAATATCTCAGAAGCGAACTTGGGGAGAGCGAGGAATTCAGTCGATTTGTGGAGGCCCTGTCCTGCTGCACTGGAGACCGAGACAGAACTTGGCAGGAGCTCGTAGTCGGTGCCGGCGGCAAAATTGGTCCTGCTCTCGGAGCAGGAACGCTATTGAGTGGCGAATGCCTTTCATTGATGTACCGCGTACCTGGGTTTTCTCGATGGATTTTTATCACCCCATCGGAGAATTTTGGTACAGGCATGTCTATCGCGGCGATGACAATTGCTCCATCAATGCACGTCACAATTGCGCCGAGTGGTATCACTCGCTGTGTGTCTAGGCACCTAGAGAGGCTGGAAGAAATTGACTACTCCATGCTTCCCAATCCTGATTGTATTCAGAAATCTCAAGCTCCAGATCTCGGCGTTCTGGGCCATGACAACTTTGCACACTCGTATCTCCAGTGCCTACCGGCGTTCGAAAGGATTTCCCGGCTCGAACGAACCGTCTCTTTCGCAGAGGCCACCGTCGAACTGAGCGCCAGAAATCCGCTCGGTGACGTGACAAAAATTGTGCCAGGATTGCCACCACTGTGCAAGGATGCGGAACTGCGGAGGAGCGATTGTGGCGCATCAGGACTAGCTTTTTCCGAACGTCTAATACTGCCGCTTGGAGTGGGGGTCGACAATCAACGCAAGGCTATGAAGATTTCCACGTCACTGCGCCATCTAGTTATCGCTCATGCGACCCGTTCTGGAGATCCGCCTCCCCTGGTTGACACTATTGCGAACGCAGGTCACGATTTTGTGTTGTGGGTATCAATTCGGGGGATCGTGCCCCGGACGCCATCCAACTTTGAGGATGTCGTTGTCTCGCTGGCAAAAATTCTGGACGTCGTCAGAAGTGGTCCGGCCCTCGTTCTGGACGGCATGTCTCTACAATGGGGCTGGGAAGAGAGATCTTTCCTCAAAGGCCATAGATTGGACGAATATTTCGATGCGGAACTCCGGATTGCCTCATCGATTGAAGACAGGATATCTTCCGATGGTCTGTCCACGGCCGTCTATCCGGCAATCGGGATGAAAATGGCCGAGTCGATTCAGTTGGCATCCACCGTCGACGCGTATTTTACTCACGACGGAACAACTCAACATAAGATTGGATGGTTCTACCCAGAGCTTCCGGGCATCGTGCATGGACCCAGGCAGCGTTCGTCATCGGCACAGTTTGGCTGGCACCCGGTAGAAGGCGGAGTGGCGCCGGTATACGTTCCGAGTGAACTGATCATCGACGATCCTTCCATAGACTCATGGGTACCCCAAGCAAACTACGGGTACTCGGTTCTTCTCAATGACCAATGGGTCGACTTTGTCCGAAAGTTTGCTGACCTGGTTCAGAGTCGGCGGGTTCTACAGGAACGACTCACCAGACTCGCCCGTGTGATGTAGTGGCCAAACATGGCGGCTCCAGTCAAATTTGCAATCCTTGTCAGACGGTCGCGGCAACGAGTTTGCACCGGCTGCGGGGCGGTAGGTAGGACGGGGACCTGACCCCGGATATTGGACACGCGATCCCGGCTGTGCCGGGAAGAGGATGCCCGCATGACACGCAAGACGTACTCCGAGGAATTCCGTCGTCGGGCCGTCAACACAGTTGAATTTTGACCCCTTTTTGTGGTGGGTTCCAGCCGTCGTCGCAACACTGGGTGGTCTGGTGAGGTTGGCAGGGCGATGAAGAGTTCTGCTGGTGTGCGGTGTCCGATGACGGCTTGGGGGCAGGCGTTGAGATCGTCGGTGAATACCTTCAGGTATGCTGATGTGTGTACCGACTGGTCGGTGCCCTCGGGGAGGTACTGGCGCAGGAGTCCGTTGGCGTTCTCGTTAGTGCCGAGATGCCAGGGTGTGCGTCGCAGAAGAAGACCTTGGTGCTCAGCGCGCCGGTGATCTCCTGGAAACGTGACGTCTTGGTGCCCCGGTCTTACGTGGTCTACTGGGGCAGGTGCGCCGGTAGGTCGGCCGGGTCCTCGACGAGCGCGTCGCGCACCGTCGCGGCGCTCTGCTGGTGGAAGAGTTTGACGATCCGGGTCTGGCGCTCAGGTCGCGCAGCGGTGCGCGGGACTGACGATGAGGTCGTTCTCCCACGCTCTGGCGACCGACCGGGTAGTGGGGTCGAACGGTCGTTCGTGAACGGACAGGCCGGGGGTCTTGAAGCGGTGCTGGCGTTGGTCCAGGCGTCGGTGGGCGCGAGGGTGGTCCCCACCCGGTGCGCAGCGGAGGGCACGCCGGTCTATTCCTGACAGGTGGCCTGGCCAGCTGACTGGCGGGACGGTTGATGGCCTGGTAGATCGACGCTTGGCACAGGTGTATCTGCGGGTCGTCGGCGAGACACAGGCACAGATGGCGGCTGATCTGCCGCGGGCTTTACCGTTGGCGCAGGTGCCCGAGCAAGAACATCTCCAGCAACGGTGTCGTGGTCCAGCGCGGTGCAAGGGGCCGGCGTCGGCACCCGGGCCGTTTTATGGTGCCCTTCGAACGGACGGCACCGTGCCGACCCGAGCCGCGACGGCGCACACGCTCAGCCCAGCTTGAGGCAGATCATCGATCTCGATGCGCTCGTGCGTCGACGGTGCGCTAGAACTGACCCCTTGGCGACCGCCCCGCCGCTAGAGAGTCAGTCTGAACGCGTCGTCGACACCCGTGCTGGAACAAAGACCCCGCACTGGTCGGCGAGGCGGCCAGCGGGTCCAGGGGTAGCACGAACCCCACGACGACCGTCGTGGCAGACCTTCAAACCGTTGCGCCAGTTAGGGCTCGTCGAGCGTGAGATACCGACCTCGCGTCGGGCACCGGCAGTCGTCCACCACCAAGCCAGCAGCCGGATTCGGCTACGCCGCAAGGTCAACACCACCGTCCCGGCCAGGGACCCCGGCCCGGTCCTTAACCTGCTCGAACGAGACTTCAACGCTGCCGAGCCAAACCACCGCTACGCCGGAGACGCCACGTACCTGCATATCTTCGACGGCACCAACCTGTACCTGGCCACCGTGATCGACTGCCACTCGCGGCTGCTGACCGGGTGCGCCCTGGCCGACCACGTGCGCACGTCCTTGGTCGACCGCCCTCAGAGCAGCCAAGTCCACTCGCACCACCTTGACCGCAGCCACCTTCCACCGCGACCACAAAGCCCAGTACACGTCCAGAACCTACGCCGCCCTGTGACAACGCCTTGGAGTCACCCGGTCGACGGGCGCCCTGGGGACCAGCGCAGACGACGCTCTGGCCGAATTGTTCAACGCCGTCATCAAACCCGAACTCTTTCACGGCGTCCTCACCTCGACCGACCCTCTGACCTGTCCAAAATCCGGAGTCAAGGCCCACTAGTTCTACGACGGCACTCCGGCGTCGACGCTCTTGTCGACTCCACTCGAATCCACGACACACCCTTCCCAACCAGACCCCACCAAGATCTAACTGAACTCATTTATCAAATAGAGACGACTACCGCCGAAGTTCGTCAACCGGATGCAGCCGCCGTCGCAATTTCCGCCAGGCGTGCCACGTACTTCTGTTTACCGCAACCATAGAGCGAGCCCTCCATGAGACGCATCCTGTCGACGAGAGTTCCTGCCGACGCCCGGGAACATACAGCGGTCGCCCACGAATCGAGGTCGGACTCAAGTTGCCGATAGAATTCACGGTCACTCCACGATGGAGATAGATCGACGCCAAGCGAGGAAAAGGAACTTATAATGCGACCGGCATTAAGCAGCGGGAAAGCATTGTAGGGAGTTGGGCGCCCGGTCCTGCTGTCAACAAAAAAATGCACGGACGCGTCCAGAGTATCAAGATAGTGGAGCGTCCCACAACGTGGCTCAAGGGCACGGCGACAGAACCTCTGTCCACGACGGCGAACCAGCACCGCCTCGCTACCGGCCCGACGGCCCAGGAGTTGCCGCCCATGAACCGCACTGCCCTCGGCAAAAATGAGAGTACGAGCCCGCATGTACCAAGATAGTTGTTCCGATATGACCAGCGTCTCGGGCCTGACTGTCTTGACGCCAACAGAATCAAGTACACCCTCCACGTAGATCTCTCCTCCCAGAGATCGGTCGCCGAGACCGGCTCGCGATACGTAGACGACATTGTCTCCCTTGTCACCAAGGCCGCGAGCACGAGCATTAGAATCAAGTAGATCAAGGTATGCCTCGCTCGGAGCGCCGCCCGCCCCCATATACTCTCCCTGAGGAAAGACATGCAACTCCGATACCACGACAGGCACGGCCCCACAGAATAGGACCTGAGCTCTCGAGATCCCGAACCAATCGAGCGTCTCCCAAAACCAACTCTTCAATCTAGCTGCCGAAACATCATGAGGAAGCAGGAATAGAAATTGTCCATCAGGATGCCGGGCTACAGACGCGGCTAAACGAGGTACATACTCGGCAAGAAAATTTCCAAAATTCTGCGCCGCATAGCCTCCCCACACGACAGGGCCAAAAATGACATCGGGCGCCAAGTCGGACTCGTGAACGGGAAACATTGCCGGCCTGCCGTCGCGAATATGGTAGACGAACTCGGGAGGAGAATGACCCTCCCACAATGGGCCACCGAATGGGATGCTAATCTGATGCCCTGCAGCAGGTTCAATTCGGACTTCTTCGACGACACATTCCATCATCGGATCAACCATCATGTAGTCCTCTGCAGCCAGGAGTCTCGCTCTTATGTGACCAGACGATCGTGGTCGAGCGGCGCTCATGACGAAACGTGACGCTCGATTCGCTATCATCCAGAAATAGCTCGGAGACCGTCACCGAAGAGTAACTCGTCGGAATACACTCAAATAGCACAGCGGGCCGCCAACTTCGACCGACATGAATCGCTTCTACCGCGGGCGAAGGATGGATGCTTCCATACTCGTTACTCCGCCATCCGCTTACCCACGGGTACTCGTCGTTTCCTTCCCACCCCGCCACCACACGAAGTCTCTGCTCTCCCGTGATCCAACGCATTCGAAGAGATGACGGGCCGTGTCCAGTGACTTCCGCTTCACCCACTTCGTAGTGGCCGTCATCCGGGACGTTCCAACGTTGAACAATCTGCTCCTCCTCGTCCACCTTGACTTCGTCAACGACCAAAAGATACGCACTCTTTAGTGGAAATATGATAGTCCGTGACCACTGACAGCGCGGAATGGTCCCGAGATCGAACGTTGCAATCAAGTGCCCGCAGCTTCTTTCCCAGCGCACCAGCGTTGAGGTCGCATCCTGGTCGTAACCGCGGGAAGGAACAGTGACGATATTGTGTGCATTCATCTTCTTCACCCACGTACGCCAAGGACTTTGCGTGTATCCATACATACCCGAATCGGTAAGAAGACGATGGCTGCCCACAGCCCATTCAACTGTACCTGCATCCTCATGTCCATGGGGTGCTGCGGCAAACGATTGACCGAAGCGGGCGGCCAGATAAGTCTGCTGCCTTACTGTCGACGATGACCGGGCAAATAGGTAGCCCGCGGAAAAGGCGGCAATGTCAGCGGAGCGCCTTGGTGCATCTGGGTCAACAACAGGAGGTTGTACTTCGCCAAGCGCCGTGTCACCAAAACCACATATTGTTCCATCGTGCAACGTTGCGTAGTCCAAAAAACGCTGCATGAGAGAAATGCGCCCCCACTCTCGTTCCAGCGGAATGTCGACAAGTTGGAGTTTTTGACGAAATTCATACCACCACCGATGCAAACGCGCATGATAGGCGATTGATCCCTCTGTCGACGAGCCGTCCGCGGCAACTGAGCACTTCAATAGACGAAAGCCTCGCGCATGTGCCGTGGCAATGTAGTCATCGCGAGCCAGAAGTATTCCGATCCCTAGTAGTCCAGAATTTTGCATCAAACAGTGGTTACCCCAGCCTTTGTAGTGATCGCGCTGGAATAGATGATCGCCGATGCGCTCCAACTCAAATTGTAGCCATTCTGGTACTCCGAGAAATGATACTGCAGCAACTAGCGCAGCCGCCCGCACCCCCGTGGGATGATCCTTCCAATAGACACTACTGATTCCAAGTTTGTCTGAGTCGCACAGACATAGAATTCTTCGGAGAAGATTGGTGTAGCCCCTGCAAGCCGCCTGATCACCTGAAATCGCCTCTCGACGTACGGCATCAGACCACGCCATCGAAGCAAATAGGGATCGCCAGTTGTCGTCGATGCACCCTTTGGCCTCAAATGAGTCGTAGTCCAGCAATACCGGGTTATGAGGTGCAATTTCGACCCACCCCTCGAGAATACGCGCTGCTCGCTCAGCATCGTCCTCCTGCCGAAAAAAACGACTTGGCTCAACCGCAGCTATGGCAGTTGCGCGCTTGCAGACATCGCTGGACAGCATTACCCGACCACCGCATTCACAGATTCAATTACACGTCGAAGAGCCACCTGTGCATCGGAGCGAAGACAACTGCGCACGATTTCTGGAACACGCAATTTGGTGGACGCAAATTTACATAGAATCTCGTCATCATCGAGGCTCGACAGAAGAGGAAGTCGATCGATACGTCGAAAGAGACTTTCGCTCTTGGCCGACCGAGACAGTGTGATCGAAGGAACGCCGTAGGCGGTAGCCACGACGGCACCATGAAACTTCATTGAAAGCAGCACATCGAGTCCCCCGATACTCGACGAGATCTCTTTCACTGTGTCGAAATGGAGAATCGGACCCGAAACATTGAGCGAGCGAGCTATCTCAAGATCGGCCATCCCGGCCTCGAGATTTCCAAGTATCAAACGCACAATGTCGTATCCCTGGGCAGTAATCTGTTCGCACGCAGTTTCGAGAACCGAAAAGTCCAAGAACTTCCCGCGCTGATTCCGGACTGCAACACCCACCGTGGGACGAATATAGTGATGTGCCGGAGGGAGGTCCATTGAAAACACCAGGTCCGCGTGCGAACTGACGCTGATCGACGGGGCCAGTCGACGACGGATCCACTCCGCGCTCTCGTCGTCCCGAGTACCGATATAGCACACATTTTGGTGCTGGAAGAAGGCGGATAGTCGAGATATTACATCGGGGCTTTCATAGTTGCTATCGATGTCCACTCCCACTCCCACGATGAACACCGGCTTTGTCAGCCACGCTCTGTTCCAGTAGAGAGAACTAATTTTTGACGGGACAACAAGATTGCCTCCGCCGATGATGAAAGCATCGTACTCTGACGCTACATCTTTCACGCTGCGATCAAAATATGGTCTATGGGTTATGCTGTGCACGGTCGACACGTGATGGAACTGCTCAAGTCGATGGCGCCATATCTCCACAAATAACTCGTCGCCAAAATTGCCCCATCCATAGTAGCCAACAAGGCCGATCTTTGCCACAGTATCAGTGGACCGTTCTTTCTGAACAATCAGACATGTTCGACTACTTCAATAATCCTATCACGCACCGCATCCATACCTTCTCTTGCGCTGCTCTTTAGGTAGTCGGTCACTATTGATGGCACCGGGAGCATCATCCCCGCCGTCAACTTTTCGTACATTCGATCGTCGTCCAGACTTGACAGCATTTCAGAACGATCAATACGTCGCAGCAGATTCTTGCTCTTAGACGTACCACCGAGTGCCACAGCTGGTACACCGTATGCGGTAGCCACGACTGTTCCGTGGAATTTCATGGAAATTATGGCTGACATGCCACCGATTTTTGACACCAACTCCGGCAATGACTCGGATCGCAAGATTTCTCCGGAAATGCTGAGTGACGACGCGACAGCCTCATCACGATCGCCGACTTCGCCCGTTGCCAACACGATTTTTACGATATCATAGCCAGCGTTGACTAACTGCCCACAAGCACGCTCGACGGCGCTGAAGTCATCTCTATGACCTCTTCGGTGTCTTACTGCAACTCCCACCGTCGGTCTTGCATAATGCCAGCGGGGCGGCAGATCCATAGAGAATACCATGTCCGGATGGACCCTTACGCAACTCCGGGGATGAAGGTTTTCAACTATCCAGTCGGCGCTTTCAGCATCCCGGGCCCAGATTAGCCGGACATTTTCGTGCCGGAAGAACTGACTCATCCGGTTGATTACGTCGGAACTACGGCTCTTAATCCAAGTGGGAACGCCCACCGAGGCGATGCAGACAGGTTTCGTCAGCCACGACGAGTTCCAATATAGTGGGCTAATTTTGTTTGGTGTGATCAGATCGCCACCACCGATCAGAAATGCGTCATATTCCTGGGCAACCTCTCGAGTCGGTCTTGAAAAGTACGGCTGCTCTAGCATATCGTGAACCAGGCCGCACTCATATGTCCGTCCAATCTGATCGTTCCACGCCTGCAGGAATAACTCATCGCCGAAGTTTCCCCACCCGAAGAACCCTACGAGGCCAACCTTACCCATCAGCCCTCCAAAGTCGGCGTGGCGGCGCACACTGGAACTTCTTCCCGACGGCGTCTGTAGGCACATGCCTCGAGAACAGAACCAGCGAGGACTTTCGACACAACCTCTGGGTCACGAAGCCCCATCGCCTTATGGATATCCCTCCGTGCAAACTGAACAGTCGGCTCTAGCGCCCGGAGCACAGCTTCCGCCAAACTACTTGGATCTCCGGGCGTAAAGAAGGCATGCGCCCCTGGCACGACAGCTGAATGGAGCGAAGGGACGTCCGGCGCTACAACAGGAAGGTCAAAAGTTGAATACAGAAGAAGCGCCCCGCTATTCAGTACCCGATCATACGGAGCCACGCCAACGTCCGCAGCCCGTAGGTAGTACTGAACATTTTCTGTCGCGACCTTTTTTGGATGAATGAGGATGCTTGGGTGAGTCAGGCATTTATCGACAAACTTGCGTGCGGCCATCGAGTCATCCGGCATCCCAGCCACGATCAAGCGCACTCGCTCTGGCCTCCGGATTTTTTCTACCGCCGCGAGAAGGGTTTCAAGACCCTTATAGGGCTTTATCGCCCCGAGCATGACAATGACCTGTTCGTCTGGCTCGAGCCCAAGCGTCAGCCGCGCTCTTTCGCGAGTGACATAGTCTGGATAACAGCCACGATAGTTGGGATGTGGAACAACCACCGTCTTGTTGCGATCGACGTCGAACATCTCACGCACGATCTCGCCGCTCTCGTCGGACATCAGATGAATTAGGGATGCCGCATTGCTTACCGCCTTTCTGAGTTCCATTTCTAGTTCGACATATTTTGCGTCGTGTGGTAGCAGGTTATGAACTGTCCACACGATCTTGCCTCCGGCCGCGAGTATTTTTTCGACTGCGTCCTTGAATCTTCCGAGATCTTTTTGTGCGGCAGACAAGTCTTCGCTCTTCCCAAGTACGAAATTTAGCCAGTGCAGATGCACCGCAATATCGTAGTCCCGGGCAATATGGCGCAACTCCGGGAAACTCCACGGATCGTTGAGGTCGACGGTTGCGATACCGTAACCAAGGAATGAGCGGTAGAACAGAGCCTGGAATGGATTCCCGCGCGCAACCGGGGCGACACCCAACACTAGAGGACTTTGGATTCCTGCTGCGTGGACAATACGCGTAGCATGAAGGGCTCCGACTACGGGAGATCCCGGCACGGCCCTCCAGGCCGTCATTTCAGCCAGCATGTAGCCTCCTCGCGTGGTTTTTTCGGGCCTGCGCGAAGTAGGCGGTGTAGCGCGGTCCGTTCATGCGCCATTGCCTTTCTTGTCGCACCCAGCGACTTCCGCTTTCTCCCATTATCCGGGCCTCTTCCGGATTGTCGAACAACCGCTCAAGAACATTGGCGAGACTCAAAGCGTCACCTGCCGTAAAAGTCAGACCACGCTCGGGCGGCGCCACGATTTCCCTTAGGGCAGGCAAGTCCGATGCAACGACCGGACGCGCCAACGACATTGCTTCGAACGGCTTCAGGGGTGTGACATATCTGGCGGCGCGTTCATTGATTCTCGGCACGACGAACATGTCTATCAGTGAGTAGTAATGGGAAATCTCGTCATGGTCGACGGCTCCGACAAATATTACCGACTCTGACACTCCGAGATTTTTGGCACGCTGCTCCACCTCGGCGCGGCGCGCTCCATCTCCAACGAGGACACAACATACGTCGTTACGTCCGCGTGCGTGGAGTTCGGCGACCGCCTCTACAAGCGTCTCCTGAGATTCCCGCTGGTGGTCGAAGTTCGACACGTAGCCAAAAGTCTGTCGCTTTCCGATCCCGAGTGTTTCGGCGAGGTCAACATTCCGATTCTGCGGAAAGAAGACCTCCACATCCACGCCGTTCGGAACCACTCCGACCTTTTTAGGGGAAACTCCTCGTCTAACTAACTCTTCACGCATCGATTCACATAGTGTGAGGACTAAGTCGGCACGGTCCATACATAATTGTTCCACCGCTTGCCGGCGAAGGAAGGTTTCGCCTTTCTCTTCGCGCTCTGTGTCTGCCGTCCAGGTCGACTCGAAGAAGGACCGCACCTCGTAGACCAGAGGTAGTTGCGCCTTTTCGGCTAGTGCGATGCCAACGAGAGCGGTCTCGTACCCGCGACGACCGGAACTCACGTGAATGACCGCTGGACGAACGTCCCGGAGCACTCGATAGGCCGCTTGTGCAAACTCGGTCAGCCATATGTCTACCGGGACATTAGATTCGGCACACCCGTTGTCAATTCGGTAGTGATCGATTCCGTTGACCGACTCCACCATACCATAGTCTGTGATTCCTGACCGTCGCGGATATCCCAGTTCCGTGACGACAACCGGACGCAAACCTGACTGCTTTTCAGCCAAAAAATTCCATTGGCTTCGGGCCGCAAATCCGTTTGAGTGATACGGCCTGCTCTCTTTTACGAGGTGAAGTACCGTTATATCGTCTCGTGGAGTCAGGGGCTCCACCGGCCCCGCGATCTTTGGGTACCACCCAGATATTTCACGTAGTCGTCCTTCTGCTGTGCGAATCGCGTCGGGATTGACGTATTTTTTCTGTGCCAATCGTCGGTATGCCCCAAGCACCGACGAGGGACATCCCCGTTTTGCCTGTATAGTCTGGAGTAGAGCAATGGCTTCAGTGTCATTTTCGTCCGCCTCTAAGACGGACCGTATCATTATGTACGCCTGATCGTAGCGTTTGTCGCTAATTGCGTCGTGTACTGTCTGGTATGCGACATACTTGCGCCTTTTCTTGTCTGTCGTAGCCTCTTGCCTTATGCGCTCGGCGTCCGCCCGGTCAGTCCTACCTGACCTAAACGTGATCCACAGTAGTACCCTGATATACTCAATCAACCCAAGTTTTCCGTCGTGTCGACGTATGCGTGCCCGTAGCCTTCTTTCTCGAGCGGTTACATTTCTCGGTTCGACCAATTTTTCATTCAACATGGTGCGCTTCTGGTCAACACCGTTCTCGCTGTATAGCAACTTTGAGAGGCGATTAATTTCTGCGCACAGTGACGCTATTACTTCAGGAGTGACCTGCTTCTCTCGCTCACCATCAAAGTAGTCCGCAGCTCCGAATATCTCCCCGCCTTCGTTGCCCAACTTTCTGACTTCGCCAAAGTGGTCTCTTGTCTCGACCGTCATCTACGATTCACTCCCCGGGTGTCAATGACGTCGCAGGTACCGCTCAACCGCAGCGAATAGAACTCGTCGTGGTTCACCAGAATTACGATCATATCGGCACCACGAATGCTTTCATCGTACTCACGTAGGTTTGCCATGCCAGTCATTTGTGGAGGAAGCGCCGTGATATGTGGCTCCACCACATCAATAGTCGCGTCGGGCAACCGTCTTGCCAATTCCTGCACAATTTTGGCGGCCGGAGATTCTCTCATGTCCTCCACGTTGGCTTTGAACGTCAAGCCCAGGCATGCAATGTGAGGGTTAGTGTACTTTGCGGCTGCGGCGAGTACCTGCTCTACCACCCACCTGGGCTTAGAGTCGTTGACTTCCCGGGCTGTCCGGATCAGTCGCGCGTTCGCAGGGTCTGATGCGACGATGAACCACGGGTCGACTGCGACGCAGTGGCCGCCCACGCCTGGGCCGGGGCGAAGGATGTCGACGCGGGGGTGGTGGTTGGCCAGGTCGATGAGCTCCCACACGTCGATGCCCATCTGATCGCAGATGAGGGAGAGTTCGTTGGCGAAGGCGATGTTCACGTCTCGGTAGGAGTTCTCGACGAGCTTGGACATCTCGGCGGTGAGGGCGTCGGTCATCAAGATCTTGCCCTTGCAGAACGACGCGTACAGGTCGCGGGCTCGTTCGGTGGCCGAAAGGGTCAGGCCGCCGACGACACGGTCGTTGGCGACCAGCTCGTGCATGATCTGGCCGGGCAGGACACGTTCGGGGGCGTGGGCGAAGAACACCCGCGGACGGTCGTCCGAACCGTCGAGGCTCAGGTCGGGGCGGGCGATCATGATGCGGTCGGCGACCATCTGGGTAGTACCGGGGGGGGACGTCGACTCCAGGACCACCAGCTCGCCGCCAGTCAGCTGGTCGGCTATCGCGTCACACGCTGCGTTGATGTACGACAGGTCCGGGCGGTGGCCAGCAGCGAACGGGGTGGGCACCGCGATGATGTACACGTCGGCCGGGGGCGGCACCCCCTGGGCACGCAACCCTCCGCAGCGGACCGCCTCCGACACCGCCAGGTCCAGCTCCGGCTCGACAAACGGGACGCGTCCGGCGTTCACTGCCGTCACCGTGTCAGCGTTGATGTCCACGCCCACCACCTGGGCGCCGCACGAGGCCAGGACCGCCGCGGTGGGCAGCCCGATGTACCCCAGCCCCACCACCACAACCGTCGGGGATGCCAACGCTGCAGGTCGTTGCGCAGTCTTCGCGGCCTGGTCAGCCGTGACCGCCTCCTGGGTGGCCGTCAATGACCCCATCCTTCGCCTCGCTGCGGCGAGCCCCGAACTCGCACACCGGGCCAACCCGGCGCGAACTTGAGTCTGCCGACCAGTCGGGCAAACCGCATCCCGAACGCAAAGCACCCCGCGTGTCGGCTTGACTGTCACCCGCCCCACCGAGGTTCCACGCCGGGTCTGCGGTGGCGGTGTGGTGACAAGCGCGACGAGGAGTGCCTGCCGCGAGGCGATCTGGACTGTGGCGCTGGGCATGCCCGTGGAACAGGTCGCGAACCTCTTCGGCATCACACCCGACGAGATGAACGCCATCGTGCAGGCCGCCTGACGGGCTCTGCCGGGATCTTCTTGGCGCAACCCGTCTGCGCACCGCATGCGCTGCCGTGCGGGCTGACCCGCCGTAGGCGGCCGTCTGGGGGTAGGGGGGTCCCGGGACGGTCGGTCGGCGGTCTAGGCTGCCGTGTGCCCACACGCAAGAAGCGACTCCACCCAGGATGGCTGCCGCGTCAGCACGGGGCGTGGGCGATGGTGGTCACCCCGCCGGTGGTGGGGGCGGTGCTGTCGGGGGTGACGTGGCGGCACGCCCTGCTCGTGGCGGCCTGGTTGGCCGGGTACCTGGCCTTGGCAGCTGGCGGCTTGTGGCTCCGCTCGCGGCGGCAGGCCCGGTACCGCACCGCCGTGCTGGTGTACGCCGGGGTTGCGACATGCCTTGGAGTCGCGCTGGTGGCGGTGGCCCCGCGGTTGTTGGTGTGGGCCCCGGTGTTCGCTGTGGCGCTGGCTGCGACGCTGTTCGCCACAGTGCGCCGGGCAGAGCGGGCCTGGCTCAACGACGCGGTGAGCGTCGCGGCGGCGGCCGTCATGGCCCCGGTTGCCAACACTGTCGGCACGCACCCGGACCTGGGTGTGGGGTGGGCAGCGGCAGGGGTGATGTTTACGTACTTCTTCGGCACGGTCTTGTATGTCAAGACGATGATCCGCGAGCGCGGGCGCCGGTCGGTGCTTGTGGCGTCGGTGATGTACCACGTCGTCGTGGCGCTCGTTGGTTGGTTCGTCCACCCGGTGCTGGGGGTGGTGGCGACAGTCCTGGCGGTGCGGGCCTGGGCCGTGCCCACCCGATGGCCGGGCGCCAAACCCAAGACCATCGGCCTGAGCGAAGTCGCCGCCACACTCGCTCTGGCCGTGGCGACCTGGCTCGCCTTCGGCTGACGGTCCCGTCCGGATACAGATTTGGACCGCGGTGCGGACCAAATCTGCTCCTTGCACGGGAAAGAAGGCCAAGATGTAGTCTGACCAGCGAAAAGACGGGTACCGCACCAACGCGGCGAATTCTGATAGCGGGCTGGGCGTCAGATGGTGGCGGTGAGCTCTAGGAGCATGTCGTTGGCTTCGGGTTCGCCGACGGTGACGCGGACGCCTTCGCTGGAGAAAGGGCGCACGAGCAGGCCGGCGCTGGTGCACCGGTCGGCGAAGGCGGCGGTGCGCTCGCCCAGGGGGAACCACACGAAGTTGGCTTGGGTGTCGGGGATGGTCCAGCCCTGGTCGCGCAGACCGGTGACCAGACGGGTGCGTTCGGCGACGATACCTTCGACGCGACGGGTGAGCTCGTCGGTGGCGGCCAGCGAGGCCACAGCGGCGCGCTGGGCGAGGCTGGAAACCTCGAAGGGGGTGACGGTCTTGCGGACCGCGGTCGCCAAGCGCGGACGGGCCACGGCGTACCCGACACGCAGGCCGGCCAGGCCGTACGCCTTGGAGAAAGTGCGTAAGAGGACCACGTTGGAATGTTCGGCGAGCACGTCGATACCGTCGACGGCCTGCGGGTCGCGGACGAACTCCAGGTACGCCTCGTCGTAGAGGACCACGACGTCGTCGGGCACTGCGTCCAGCAGCGCGTCGAGCTCGTCGGCGTGGACCGCCGGGCCGGTCGGGTTGTTCGGGCTGCACACCATGACCATGCGGGTCCGGTCGGTCACCGCGGCGGCCAGGCCCGGCATGTCCAGGCGGCCGTCGTCAGCCAGGGGGACCGGCACCGCTGTGGCGCCGGCCAAGGCTATGGCGGTGGGGTACGCCTCGAACGACCGCCACGGCAGGACGACCTCGTCGCCGGGGTCGCAGAACGTGTTCACCGCATGAAACAGCGCCGACACCGACCCGGCTGTGGGGACCACCTGCTCGGGGGCGACACCCAGCGTCTCACCCAGCGCCTGCGACAGCTCCGTGGCGACGATGTCGGGGTAGCGGTTCACGTCGACGGCAGCGTCTGCTAATGCGGCGACGACGCTGGGCAACGGCGGGTACGGGTTCTCGTTGGACGACAGCTTGAACGCCTGCGGCCCCACGGGCACCGGGCCGTAGCCGGGCAGCGCTGCGACCGTGGGACGTATCTCGACTCGGCTCACGTCTCGCAAGCATGCCATCCGAACCACGCGAGGTCCCGGATCTGGCGGCAGAAGAAACGTGATCGATCACTCGGGGCAGGACAGTGGGGACGGTTCCCAGACGGTGGGGACGGTTCCGATTGTCTTGCGCGGCTTCCGCAGTCGACGCAAGACCGTGGGGGGCCCGCAAGACAGTGGGGACGGTTCCGCAGTCGTTGCGCGGCCTCCGCTGTCGGCGGAGGACCGACGCAAGACAGTCGGAACCGTCCCCACTGTCTTGCTCCTTCCTGCAGTCGTTGCCCGACGCAAGACAGTCGGAACCGTCCCACTGTCTTGCTCCTTCCTGCTGTCTTCCTGTCACTCGTAGACGAGGGCTTGTAGGACGGGGACGCGGGCTGCGCGGACCGCTGGCCATACCGCGGCGAGGACGCCCACGACGACGACTCCGGCGAACAGGGAGGCCACTGTGAGCCAGTTGACGGACACCACGCCCAGGCCGGTCGACCAGGCCACGGACGGGACGACCGAGGCGATCGCCACACCTGCGCTGATCCCCAGGACAGCACCCAGCAGCGCCACGAGGACGCCTTCGATCACCATCGTCCAGCCGAGCTGGCCGCGTCCTAGGCCTACTGCGCGCATCATGCCGATCTCCTGGGTGCGTTCCACCACCGACAGCGCCAGGGTGTTGACCACGCCGATGACGGCCACGACCACCGACAACGCGATGAGGGCGTACACGATGTAGAGGATCTGGTTGACCTGGTTCGACAGGAACGAGGAGAACTCGTCGGCGTCCATGACCGAGATCGTGTAGTACCCGGCGACGGCGTCGACCAGCTGGGCGCGCACCGCGTCGGGGTCTGCACCGGGGTCGAGCACGACGAACCCCTGCACAGCGGTGACCACCTGGGAGTACAC
>Ga0123353_10001965_pt1 | contig 25350 bp, 25 predicted proteins | sample TergutLab28metaG_3_FD_92763 | JGI IMG/M metagenome (GOLD analysis project Ga0123353, IMG submission 92763) | Labiotermes labralis P3 segment gut microbial communities from Petit-Saut dam, French Guiana - Lab288 P3 | ecosystem: Host-associated > Arthropoda: Insects > Digestive system > Gut ...
TGATAACAAACATAATTTAGAATCAGTATTTGGTTGTTCTTTTTTATCTGCCAAATATTCAGCGACAATCTTTAAATCAAAAGCATCCATTTTTATTATATCAGAGTTTAAAAATTTTAATAATGAAAAACAGTCATTATAATGAATATATCTCATAAGACAATAAATACTATTCGGTATTTTGTGGTCGAATATCGATCGTGCAGAATCCATAATAAAACTTATATTATTTTCAGCAAGATAAAAAGCTATTTCTTCGATGTCTTCATTTTTTCTTGCAATGATAGCCGTCTCTCCTAGTGAGTATTCACTTAAAGCAGGGATGAAAAAATCTTCAACAAAAGTTTGGTGTTTACTTTTTGAAGAACTCTCATTTTCAAAGAAATTTACTACGCTTCCTGTCTCATCACTACGAGCAGATATAATATTACTAGAAAATTTCCAGGAGTCAAAATTCTCGTTTTGATCTTTATTTGTAAACGATGGTAAATGATTTGTCTCTTCGTAATCTATTTTAAAATTCGACTCATGAAATAACTTATTTACAAAATTTACAATTTCTGGAACGGATCTATAGCAATATTTTAAGCTTTCTACTTTAGTGTGCAAAAAAAACTGCATATAATTTAATAATCCCTTCTGACCGCCTCTCCATCCATATATTGATTGCTTTTCGTCACCAACAATAATAACAGAATTATCGGAAAATACAGAGTTACCTGCTATTAAATCTTTCATCATAGGTGCTAAAATCATAAACTGCATAAAGGAAGTGTCTTGAAACTCATCTATCAATAAGTATTGGTTCCTAACAGCTAAGAACTCATAGAATTCGTTTTCTACAATAAATTTTTCTTTATCTATCATAGAAAAATCAGGATTATAGAGGTATTTATATGTATACCAACTAATGTCACTAAAAGTTAATTTTCCACTCTTTAATTTCAACATATCATATTTCTTAAGTATTATTTCCCATATTTTTAATATTTGCTGTTGTTCTTGAAAATAATATTGATAATATACGAAATACAAAAATGATTTTTTTACATCACTCCATGAATATGTAACATTTTCTAATGGGACATGGTCGATGGATATAGCTTCTTTTACATCGCAACATAAGGTTTGTTGAGTTTCGACAAATTTGCTTTCAGAGGATACGGAAAAATTTATATCATGAGATATTTTGCGGCCATCATATATTTTGAATCCTTCTTTTGCGAATATAGAAATAATGAATTTATTTAACTTAAATATTCCATTAGTAAGAAAATCATTTACTATATCTTCGAAACTATCTTCATTGAATCTACTAGTATTACCTAATAATTGCAAACCATCTTTTACGAAATAACTATTAAATAAAACATCTTTTTTGTTTTCATTCATTTTATTTTTAATATTATTTTTTAAAGCACTGCAATAGCAGCTAAACATTAATCGAAAATTTTCAAGAGCAGTATTTTTTTCTACTTCAATTGTCTCTTTTGTAATATACTCATGAGTAAAGGCTGATTTAAAACTAAACCTTTGTTCTTTCAATAAATGCATAATCCACCTATTCTCAATTAAATCGTTAAAAACTTCATATAAAGGGTTTGTATCTTTTTCTGTGTTATGCTCAAGCATCTTGGTAAGAAATGAGATATTTTCTTCTTTCAACAATTCTTCGAATAATTCATCCCATATATCGAAATTTGCAGTTTCATCTACTGTATAGTTAGACAATTTCATGATAGGTGCAATCATAGATTTAAAGACGGTATTTATCAAGGAATCTATTGTAGAAATACGGACTTTATCTTTTTGTGTTTTAATTTTAATATATATAGTTTTTAGTTTATTCAATATTTCTTGGTTTATGATTAATTGATTTTTAACTTCAAGATCATTAATAAAATCAGCACGTTGTTTCAAATGCAAGTTATTTTCTGATTCAATAAATATCAAATCAAGCATAGTAAATATTTTATTTCTAATTTCAGCTGAAGCCTTTTTAGTAAAAGTGACCACTAGTATTCTATCAAAATGAAAATCAGGATCATTTAAATTTTTAATGATTATCGAGATGTATTCCACAGCTAAACGATGTGTCTTTCCGCTTCCAGCACTTGCTGATATTACCATATTTTTCATGATACCCCGTTTTACTTCTATGTAGATATTGATAGTATATATTTTTAAACTTTAAATAATCTAAAATGTTTCTCAAACTTATCGTAACAATAGTATATTAGATAGTTTGAAGAAACCAATTAATACTTTCTCAACTACTTCATCCTTTTTATGGCATAGAAATAATAGTTTGTTATAGTATACTTTAATCAGAATCAACTACATATTCTTTTCTAATTTCATTCTATGTTTCTAAGTAGTATGCATTTAGCTTAGCAAACTTATTTATCTTGACTAAAAAATACATAATAAAAAAATGACTAACAAATTGAAGATTATTTATGAAAAAGATATTGTTTATTATATTCTCGTTTACTATTATTCTGTTTGACAGTATGTTCAATAAAAACTTCTGAATCATGATAGATAGTGAACATAAAGTAGACATATCTACAAAAACTTGAAATAAAAAACAAGGAGAGTATATTGTGAGCAATGTATTAATATTGGGTAGTGGAGCTAGAGAAAACGCAATAGCTAAAAAATTTAATGAAAGTTGTCATGTCAAGAATATCTATGTAATACCAGGAAATGATGGCATAAAAAAAGACTATGAAATTTATCCAGGTGATGATTTTGAGAGTATTTATAAGTACATAGTTGAAAAAAATATAGATTTAGTTTTTGTAGGAAATGAGCAATATTTAGCAGATGGGATAGTAAACTATTTATCACAGTATCATGTGAAAATAATAGGACCTACGCAAGCAGCAGCGATGATAGAGAGTAGTAAAGTATACTCAAAAGATTTGATGAAGAAGAGCAGTATCCCAACAGCTTATTATGAGGTATTTACTGATCCAGAAAAAGCAATAAATTTTATCAGAAACAAGACTTACCCTATAGTGATTAAAGCAGATGGTTTAGCAGCTGGAAAAGGTGTAGTGATTGCTAATACGTTTGTGGATGCTGAAAATATTATAAACGCAATTTTTAAACGCAACATGTTTGGAAGATCAGGTGAACGGATTATCATAGAAGAGTATTTATCTGGTGAAGAGGCTTCTATCTTTGCTTTTTGTGATGGTGAAAATTTTGTTTCTACAGTATTTGTTCAGGACCATAAAAGGTCTTTAGATAATGATGAAGGTCTAAATACAGGTGGTATGGGTGCTTTTGCACCTGTTGACAAGTTCGCTACTTTGAAGCAGTCTGTTGATGATATTGTCTTTGCTCCTATACTAAAAGCAATGAAAGCCGAAGGAACTCCTTTTGAGGGTATTTTGTTTGCTGGATTAATGATTACAGATGATAAAATAAATGTAATCGAGTTCAATTGCCGTTTAGGTGATCCAGAAACCCAAGTTCTTCTTCCTCTTTTAGAGAATGATTTATTTGACATTTGTGAAGCTATACTCAATAAAAAAATAGGTACAATAGAATTGAGGTGGAAAAAAAATTACGCGTTATGTGTTGTTTTAGCTTCTAAAGGGTATCCCGAATCTTTCGAAAAAGAACAAATAATAAGTATAGACAACACTTTATTTGAAGATAAGAAACTACAAGTTACTTTTGCAGGTATAAAAGACGATAATGGGGTTTTAAGAAATAGTGGCGGTAGAGTTATCAGTCTTACATGCCTTGAAAAAAGTTTAATAGATTCGGTAAAGTATGTGTATTCGAAAATAGCTCTAATAAAATCAGATATATTAAGATATAGAACTGACATAGGAAAAAAAGGGTATAACTAGAATAGATCATAAAACAATAGTGTATACTTATAGTGTAATCTTTGTTTCCATATAAAAACATCATTTCCATGAATATCTCGTGAAAGTGCCTTGTGTGTAGGTTTCATGATGGACTACTCGATGGTCATGTAGAATAAGTAGGTATGGTTTTCATACTCTATAGGTGATAAAAAGCGATGAAACGATAACAAGAAAGTAATATCATGCTGGCATTCTAATAGAAGAGAAATCTATTTAATCACCCAGTTAACGCCTTGAATTCCATTTTGTTCTAAAAAAAAATTTGTTTTTGAAAAATGTCTACAACCGAAGAATTTTCCCCCAGCAAGGGGGCTGGGATGTGCTGCTCTTAACACTAAATGATTTAGGTTATTTAAGAAAAGACCTTTACTTTGTGCGTCTTTTCCCCATAAAAGATAGACTAATGGGGAGTTTTTTTGATTTAATAATGATAAAACATTGTCGGTGAAGGTTTCCCATCCTTTGCTTGCATGCGAGCGACTTTTGCCATTTTGGACGGTGAGGACATTGTTTAAGAGTAAAACCCCTTGCTTTGCCCATGATGATAAATTGCCATGTTTTGGAATTGTGCAACCTAAATCTGATTTTAATTCTTTAAAAATGTTTTGGAGTGAAGGGGGGATTTTTATACCTTCCTGAACAGAGAAGGCAAGGCCGTGTGCTTCACCGGGGTTGATGTAGGGGTCTTGCCCGAGAATGACCACTTTTGTGTCTGCGTAAGAAGTGAGTTTTAAAGCATTAAAAATGTCGTATTTATCAGGGAATATTGTTTTTGTGTTATATTCGGTGATGAGGAATTTTCTGAGGTTTTGGTAGTATTCCTTTTCAAATTCGTGTTTTAAGAGGTTGTCCCAATCGTTGTTTAGGTTTACCATTTAATAGTTATTTTCCTTATGTTTCCCGTAGGGAATAAAGCTTGGTAGATAGGTAATTCTCACGAACACATCGCCCTCTTTCGCACACCTTAGGTGTGCGAGAGAGGGAAAAAATAACGAGATGAAAAGGGGGGGGGGGTTAATCATTAGCTACCAAGCTTTAATTCCTACGGAATATTCTTATTGAATTTCTTTAAAGATATATTTATTATCATATTCAATTTCAAATTTATCTAAAAAGGTTTTATATTCTTGGAGAAATGTTTTTGATTTATGCTTTTGTTCTTGTGTATTTATATAATTTATCACAGCATTTAATTGTGATTTACCATATGTGAAAGCCCCAAAACCTTCTTGCCAACCAAATCTCCCAAAGCTTAAATGATTTTGATTTATCCATTTGGAGCTATCTCTTTTAATGTTTTGCACAAGATCAGATATAGATTGATTTGGACGAAAACCAATTAAAATATGAATATGGTCTTCTAATCCACCAATGGCTATTACCTTACAATTGTGATTGTGAATGATAGCAATGATATATTTATATACTTGTTCCTGTATTTCTTTTTTTATCAAAGACATTCTGTTCTCAACGGCAAATATTATCTGAACATGCAATTGGGTGTAGGTGTTAGACATAAATTTTATCCTTTTAATAATATCCCTTTAATTCCTGAGGAATATTATTCGTATATTTCTTTATTACCATCATATTTATCCTTTTAAGCGATATTCTAATTAATTTTTATTTAAATTAATAATCCTTCAAATCTATAAAGATTTTACTCCTTTTCCCAAATTGCAACGTTCGCATAAGGTATGTAAATTATCTATTTCGGTTTTTCCTCCCCTAGCAAGAGCTTTTATGTGATCTACATGCAAAACCACTCCTTCTTTTGCACTTAATCCACAAACCTGACAGCGATAGTTGTCACGCTTTAAAATTTCAAATCTTAAAGAATCGGACATTTTAGAACGCTCAATTCTTATGTATTCTTTGTTCTTCTGCTTTTCATGATGATTAAAGGTTTCAAGTTCAATTTGTTTCGTCACTATTTGATAATCCCGTAGTAGTTCATCATACTTATGTATTAATTTTTTAGAAATGACATCTCCCGATCTTGTTCTATAAAATAAAACTATTTCTAAAAAAGGGAAAACAATTGGTTTTAGTTTATTTAATTCAATAAATTTTCCTATTACTTTATCGTTGATTTTATTTTTTATTAAAAGCCAATTATTCTCATAAGAATTATATAAAGGGAGGTTTATTAAATGAATTTGGATTAATTGTGTGAAAGGAGAGTAATTTGATCTAATAATCTCCCGCAATTTTTTTTGATATATATTCGATTGAAATTCTTGCCATCGCAAATTAATTTGAATCTCTTTTCTGTTTTCACCTAGTATAAATTTTGTTTCATAATAACTATTTAAACTAACAAATTCATTATATAAACTGCTTTTCTTAAACTTTTCAATATTTTTTTCATTTATTTTCTTTTTTATTAAACAAGATATAAAAATTAAACCAACAATAAATCCTATTACAATTAATTCCATCTCTTTTATTGTATTTTTTAACTTTTATTTAATGTGGTGTAAACTAATTTTCCATTAGCTGATGAAAATAAGTGTATTTTTTTTGATTTCTGTGATTGTTTCTGAGATTTTTTTTGGATTTTAACTGTGATATAATCTTTCATTTTCGTATATATCATCCCCTCACCCCCTCTATTTAAGAGAGGGGGTTTGAGAATGATTGTTTATTTTTTCAAAAGCAGGGATGCTTTTGTTACAATGTTATTACCAGCTGGCTCTTGTGATGCCCGGTATTTCTCCATTCGAAGCGAGTTTTCGGAAGCAGAGGCGGCAAAGACCGAAATCTCGGAAGTAGCCTCTAGCACGTCCGCAGACTTGGCAACGATGATATGCTCTCACTTTGAATTTGGGCTTTCTACTTGCTTTTATAACTAATGATTTTTTTGCCAAATTTGTTCTCCTTATTTCTACTCTTTATTAAGTTCACTAGATTTGTATTCTTTTAATTTTTGAATATTTTGATCAATATTAAAAAAAGTGGACAAGAGACCACCGTTAATGATTGCAACGATTAGTCCTATTAAATATCCAATAAAGCTGAAAAGTACTACGAAGATTATACGTAGTAAAGGTTTATTGCTCATCATACCAATGGCAAGACCTCCGTTAAAACCTATGACAGTGAAGATAATTACAATCAGATATAAAAAGAATTTAATTGTTTTACGAAAGTTATCTTTCACAAATGTCATCATCTCAAATTTTTTACTAAAAATATTAATGGTCATTTATTCTCCTTTTAGTTATCTGTATTGGTTTCTCTTTTAACAAAAGGAACTCCAAGTAGTTTCAAGAGTTCTCTTCCTTCTTCATCGGTATTTGCAGAAGTTACGAATGTGATGTTCATACCTCTAACTGCATCAATTTTATCGTATTCTATTTCTAGAAAAACAGTTTGTTCTTTGATACCGAAAGAGTAATTTCCTCTACCATCAAACGAATTTAGTGGTACACCTTTGAAATCTCTTATTCTAGGTATAACGATTGCTATCAGTTTATCCATAAATTCATACATAATTTCGTCTCGGAGAGTCACCTTGCATCCAATTGCTGCACCTTGACGGAGTTTGAAGTTTGATATTGATTTTGATGCTTTTGTTATCAATGGTTTTCTACCTGTTATTTGTGTGAGGTCTTTCACTGCATTGTCTAACAGAGCTTTATTTTGTGTAGCTTGTCCTACGCCCATACTTATAATAATTTTCTCAAGTTTAGGAACTTGATTTACATTTTTATAATTGAATGCTTTTTGCAGGTTTTGAGTAATCTCTTTACGATATTTTTCTTTTAGTCTGTTCATTATTACTCCTATGAAAGTTCTTCACCAGTTTTTTTACAAACACGTACTCTCTTGTCTCCAATGACTTTAATCACAGGTTTTGTAACTTTGCTTTCGCTAGGGAGTTTCGGATTGTACAGCATTACATTTGATACATGGATGGGTGCTTCCTTTTCTATGATGCCACCTTGTTGATTTTTTCTATTTGGTTTAGTGTGTCTTTTTATAAAATTAACACTTTCAACGATTAGCTTATCTATTTCCGGAAAGCATTTCAAAACGCGACCATGTACACCTTTATATTTGCCAGTGATCACTATCACATCATCACCTTTTTTGATTCTCATTTTGTTTCTGGTGACGGTATGTATTTTTTTTCCTGATCTGTATCTGATATTATCACTCATTTTCTTCTCCTATAAAACTTCCGGTGCTAACGAAAGTATTTTTGTGTAGCCATGTTCTCTAAGCTCACGGGCAACCGGACCGAAAATACGGGAACCTTTTGGTTCGTGTTTATCATCAATGATCACAGCAGCGTTGTCTTGAAAACGGATATAAGACCCGTCTGGTCGGCGTATTTCTTTCGATGTTCTGACTATTACAGCTTTTTCTACAGTGCCTTTTTTCACTTTTCCACCTGGTGAAGCTGATTTTATTGCTACCACAATTATATCACCAACACGAGCATATTTTCTTCTAGTTCCACCGAGAACTTTGATACACATAGCTTTTTTTGCTCCTGAATTATCAGAAATACTAAGGATAGTTTGAACTTGTATCATGCTTTCCTCCTTATTTACTTCTTTCGATAATTCGTGAGAGAATCCATCTTTTCTTTGCTGACAAAGGTCTTGATTCGGTAATCTCTACTGTATCGCCTAATTTACATTCGTTTGTTTCGTCATGAGCCATAAATTTCTTATGTTTTCTCACAACTTTCTTGTATAATGGGTGCATGAATTGGCGACCTACGCGCACGACGATGGTTTTGTCCATTTTGTCACTAACCACAGTTCCTATTTTTTTAACTTTTCTTTCTGCAGCCATTTTAACCTCTTTTTTGAGCTAGTATAGTAAATATTCTAGCCATATCTTTTTTTGTGTTCTTGAGCATATTTGTATTTTCAAGATTTCCTTTTACTCTTTGGAATCTTAAATTAAAAAGTGCTTCTTTTTTGTCTTCGAGCAATTTTTCTAATTCCGGTATTGATAAATCCCTAATTTCAACCATTTTCATAGTTCTTTACCTTCCCTTGCGATTATTTTCGATGTGATAGGTAATTTATTACCTGCCAATCTTAGTGCTTCTTTTACAATGTCCAGGGTGACGCCTTCAATTTCGAACATAATACGTCCAGGTTTTACTACTGCTACCCAATATTCTGGGGCTCCTTTACCTTTTCCCATTCTGGTCTCTGCAGGCTTCTTCGTGATCGGTTTATCCGGGAAAATTCGGATCCAAACACGCCCTTGTCTCTTCATGTGCCTTGTCAAAGCCACACGCGCCGCCTCTAATTGTCGGCTGGTAATCCAACCATCTTGTGTGGCCATCAAACCGTAATCACCAAAATTTATTTCGGTTCCACGATAAGCTAGCCCCGTTCGGCGACCTTTCATCATTTTCCTGTACTTAACTTTTTTAGGAGCTAACAACTATTCCTCCAATTTTTTATTACTACACAATTTTGTGTCATTTTTTTAAAATTTTATTTTTACTAAATACTTCTTAAATATTCCACAGAGTAAAGCATTCTGACAACTTTGTTTTCATCGTTCTTTATGGTGGAATTACGCATACTAGTCAACAATATTCCGTCGCTATCTTTCACATTGTTAGATAGCGACGGCATCTTTAATTATTATTAAAAGATATATTTTGATATTAAACACCTGTTTCGAGTATATCGCCTTTGTATATCCACACTTTGATACCGATGATACCATATGTAGTTTCAGCTTCTACATGAGCGTAATCAATGTCGGCTCTAAGAGTTTGGAGTGGCGTACGTCCTTGTTGGTATCTTTCGGTTCTTGCCATTTCAGCACCTCCGAGACGACCTGAGCATTGAACTTTGATTCCCATTGCTCCGTCTCTAAGACAGTTCTTAATGGCAGATTTCATCGCCCGACGAAAAGCGATTCTTTCTTTCAAAGCTCGTGCAATTTCTTCACCAACAAGCTGAGAAGATAGCCAATTTTTTTTGATTTCGTTTATGTTTATGAATACATTTATAGGTGATTTTCTATTTTTATTAATCATGAATGCGATTTCATTTTTAAGCATTTCAATTGCTTCGCCTTTTCTTCCTATCACTACTCCTGGTCTAGCAGTGTGAATATCGACATTAATGGAGTTTGTTTTTCTAGCGATAGTAATTTTTGATACGGAAGCATTTGATAATTTTTCTTTAATATACTTCTTTATTTTAAGATCTTCGTGGAAATTTGCTACATATTCTTTTCCTGTAGCGAACCAGACAGAATCTTGAGTTTTATTTACTCCGATACGAAATATAATTGGATTAATTTTTTGTCCCAAGTGTATCCTCCTCAATTTTTTGTGCGATATTTATAGTGATATGGCATGATCTTTTCCGTATAGTATAAGCCATACCTTTTATAGCGAGTATCATTCTTTTCATAGTAACGCTTTCATCAGCGAATGTGCTTCCGACAAACAATGATTGTTCGTCTATTTTTCCTTCTTTTTGGGTGGCGTTTGCAACTGCTGAAAGTAGTAGTTTGTGAATATCTTTCGCAATTTTTCTGGGTGAAAATTTTAGAATATTTTTTGCTTCGATTACTTTTTTCCCACGTATCATGTCGAGTAGAAGGCGGGCTTTTCGTGCTGAGCCGCGATGATTACGCAGGCTTGCTGATGCTATAGTTTTAGTTTCCATATTAACTCCTGTTTATCTTGCCTTTTTCTTTTTCTCTTTGTGACCGCGATAAGTGCGTGTGGGAGCGAATTCTCCCAGTTTATGACCTACCATATTTTCGGTAACAAAAATAGGTATGAATTTGTGACCATTGTGAACCGAGAATGTGTGACCAATAAAGTCAGGTATGATAGTAGAGCGGCGAGACCAAGTTTTTACAACTTGCTTCTTCGAATCTACATTTAAGGTGACTATTTTTTTCATCAAATGGTCATCGACAAAAGGTCCTTTTTTAATTGAACGAGCCATATTATTTCCTATCTCCCTTTCTTTGATTTGATTATATATTTGTTCGAATATTTCTTTTTATCACGAGTCTTTCCACCCTTGGAAGGTTTTCCCCATGGTGACACAGGGTGGCGACCACCACTGCTACGGCCTTCGCCTCCACCCATTGGGTGATCGACAGGGTTCATCACTACCCCTCGGACTTTAGGTCGTTTACCAAGCCATCTATTACGACCTGCTTTTCCTATATGGATAAGGTTGTGTTCTGTATTGCTGACTTGTCCTATTACAGCAAAACATTCTTTACGAATTAGGTGAATATCACCAGAAGGCATTTTTACATGGACATAATTACCATCTTTAGCCAGTACTTGAGCAAAAGAACCAGCACTACGAGCCAGTTGCCCACCCTTTCCTTTTAAGAATTCAATATTATGAACTGTAGTGCCAAGAGGGATTCTTTCAAGTGGCATTGCATTTCCAACTAATATCGGGGCTTCTTTTCCTGATGTTATAGTCATTCCCACAACTAAACCTTCAGGTGCAACTATATATCTTTTTTCGCCATCGACATAGTGTAGAAGTGCTATCCTAGCTGTGCGGTTTGGATCGTATTCTATTGTAGCTACTTTTGCGGGGATATCGTATTTATTTCTCTTGAAATCGATAATTCTATATGTTCTTTTGTGTCCACCACCTCTCCTACGAGAAGTTATGCGTCCGTGGTTGTTTCGTCCAGCAGTCTTTCTAATGGGTGAAAGCAATGATTTTTCAGGTTTATCTGTAGTAATTTCGTTAAAAGTATAACCTGTGCGGTGTCTGAGCGATGGTGTAATTGGTTTATATTTTTTTATTCCCATTTTTTCTCCTATTTACATATCAAAATCAGCAATTCTTTGACCGGCTTTAACAGTGACGATAGCTTTTTTCCAGCTGGGTTTGTAGCCAGACCATCTACCATAAGTACGGGGTTTAGGCGAACATTTTATGGTGTTTACATTAGTGACATCAACATTGAAAATGAATTCGATTGCTTTTTTGATTTCTATTTTGTTTGCATTCATACTCACTTCGAATGTGTACACATTGTTTGTTGCCTGGTGAGTAGTTTTTTCTGTGATGAGTGGGGCGATAATTATTTCTCTTGCTGTTTTCATTTTACGAACACCTCCTCAGCTAGTTTAAGTGCATCAGATGTAAAGATCAAAAATTTACAGTTTAAGATTTCATAAGCGAATAATCTATTAGCTGCATCCATGGAAACATCATCTAAATTTGTGAAGGATTTCACAATATTTTGATTGTTACAGCTTGTTACTAATAGTTTTTTCCCTCTTTCAGGTATAATTCTATTTATGAGTTCTTTAGCTTGTCTTGTAGAGGGTTTATCAAAATTTATACTATCTAGAATATAAACATTTTGTGTAGCTGCTTTCATACTAAGAGCAATTTTTAAAGCTAGTTGTTTCTTCCGAGTAGGTATTGTAGTATACCAATCTTTTGGTCTAGGAGGAAATGCACGACCACCACCTTTTCTAATAGGTGTATGGATAGAACCCATACGAGCTCGACCGGTTCCTTTTTGTTTATAAATCTTTCTAGTAGAGCCTATAACTTCACCACGAGATTTTTTACAAACAGTGCCTTGTCTTTGATTTGAACGATACATATTTATCACTTCATAAAGCAATGCATTAGGATTTTTACAAGTGATAGCGAATAAAGAATCAGGAAGCTCTATTGTCCCGATATTTTCGCCTGTTGCAGAGTATTTTTTTGCTTCTATCATTTTTTCTCCTGATTATTTGCTTATTACCACGATGCTGTTGTTGTGACCTGGAATAGCACCCTTGACCATGATGATATTTCGTTCGGTATCTATCTTGATGACTTTTAGGTTTTTCACGGTTACTCTTGCAGCTCCCATATGCCCTGACATTTTCATACCTTTGAAGATGCGAGAAGGTTGAGCACATTGTCCTACAGAACCGGGCCCACGAAAGGATTCATGTACACCATGTGATTGCTCAAAACCATGAAAACCATGTCTTTTCATACCACCCTGGAAACCTTTACCTTTTGATGTTCCTATCACTTTTATTGTTTCATTTAATTTAAAGATTTGCACATCAAGGACATCACCCTGAGCAAAAGTATCTTCTTCTCGGAGTCTAAACTCTCTAAGATAACGGTAATATTTGCTATTATGCTTCTTAAAATGCCCCATTTGAGGTTTTCTTATTTTCTTTTCAGCTATTTCTTGGAATCCTACTTGGATTGAAGTATAGCCATCAGTCTCTATTGTCTTTTTTTGTACAACTGTACAAGGACCAGCCTGCACTAATGTGACAGGTATCACTTTTCCATTTGTATCAAAGACTTGAGACATTCCAATTTTTTTTCCGATCAGGCCAATCATTCTTTCCCTCCCTACACCTTGATCTCAACATGTACACCAGCAGGTAGGTTTAGCTTCTTTAGTGTAGCTATTGTTTGAGGGGTGGCATTAATGATATCGATCACTCTCTTGTGCACTAGCATTTGAAATTGATCTTGAGCCTTTTTGTTTACATGCGGTGATCGTAAAATCGTATAAAGCGTTCGCTCTGTCGGTAATGGTACAGGACCAACGATTTTAGCACCAGTATTGCGGGTATTCTTCACTATTTCAGCAACTGATTTATCAAGTAATCGAAAATCATAAGCTTTCAGTCGAATACGAATCCTGTTTGAGCTATCTTGTTTACTCACAGCTTTCCTCCGAATATTCTATCGAATATTATTTTACTTAAATTGAAGCAGAGAATTTATATCTCTATTATTTGTAATGTAAATACCATATGTCATATGACAAAATGCTTATTTCCACTACATATGAGGTTAGAAGGATTTGTATTTTATTATATATTTTTCTATCAGCATTAGAAAAATTTTCAAAAATATGGTTTTATACCAATTTTTTTGTGACATTTTTTACACCTGTCACTCACTCCCACTAGACCTATAAAGCTTTTACTTTCAAGCTTTCTTCTTCGACCATATTAATATTATCATACAAATATGACCTGCAATTTGCCATTTTTTTTCAAGGTCTTTTTTTGTCAAGTAAATTTTTACAATTTTTTAACAGGTGACGATTTAAATGTCCCATATTTAATTTTTTCAATATCTTAATATACTTATCAGTATAATTATTGGATACTTTTGATGATTTGTTTGCAAACCTTAAATAATTGATTCCTGAGTATCGATAATTATTTGTGTGCTCGAAAACACAATGGAGCAAAACTTTAATTAGATTAATCCTAATAAAATAAGATATTTTTAATAAAAGGTAAATAATCAAAAAATTACCATGTTTTTCATGTTATGTGGACATTATTTTATATAGTTTGTATTTATTGAATTTAAACTGAGGCGATTTTGTTTGTGATCTATATAAAGTGATAAAAAAAATGCGGGGGAGTACCCCGCATTTTTAGTTCACTATTTTTATTTCGCTAAATTTTTTATTTTAATAAGACCATACGTCTTGTTTCTACAAAACCATCTGTTGATAGTCTGTAGAAATATATTCCACTGGAAACTCCATTTCCCTATCTGCATCGTAGGTATGTAATGTGATTTTATAGACAGACCGAAATGTATAATCTGTTGTTGATTGTAAATCTTGCAGGGCTTGTAAAGCTTCAAGATTTGTTATCTTAAATATATACTCTGCAGATTTTTGTTGAGAGTACCCCAAAAACTATCATCTACAGAATTCGTAAAATGACTAAATTCGGGCTTTAGCACTACCAGAACAGTTTCTCCACATATATCAGACGCTACATAATTGAACTAATTGCAAGTAACATCAGTGTTATTATAATTGATTTTTTCATTATTTTTCTCCTTTTACTTCATAAGTAAAATTTTCTTTGTTTCTATGGTTGAATTCGTCTCAAATTTCAGGAAATATATTCCTGAACCTAAATGACGATTATTATTGTCAGTCCCATTCCAGACCACAGTATTGTGAGATTTTCGGATGCGAAAATCGTGGCAATCTACTACTTTATTATTTTTAGATTGCGTCACTAACGCTCGCAATTACAGTAACACAGCTTGCGGGTCTAACTACCCCGCCACAAGTGGCACCCCTTCAACATTGAAGGGGAATTATAGCGGACGATACGGAGATCGTCCCTACAATAAACACTTCGTCTGCGGTCAACTACCCCCTCCGCAAAGTCACAGATATTCATACTCTTAAAACAACCTTTGTATAGTAACTATAATCCAATTCTCTTGTTTGCTTTGCACATTTTCCTCACTTGTTTTAGCATCAGTACCTCAAAGATTAATTTATTTTTATTACCCAAACCCCATAAATAAAATAAGTATTTTTTGTCGGGAACGAATTTGTTAAAATTTTGCAATTTTAAAAATTTACTTAAAGTGTAATGAATATTTGAAGAGAAGTTCAATGGTATTGGTAGTAGATAGTATGTAGTTTAGTTTTTTTCCCATTCAATCAAATGTAATTGATTAAGGTTTTTAATCTTTCTATCATCGATATAGTAAGTATTAAGTTAACTATTTTGTCATGTTTAAGAGTTAGTTTTAAGATAGTATCATTTATAAAAAATTACTTGAGCTTCTATAAAGTGATGCGGTGGCCATTGTTCTCCTTTGTTGTGGTTTATGTAATCGTCAGGTATGTAAGAAAATTTTAGGGTTTTATTATTCTTTATAAAATCTGTTAGGTCTATTATCCATGGATGAACGATATCTCCTGGTGCCCATCCAGCTCTATCGAATTTCCAAGTTCCGTCTTGTGGGCGGCAAGGGTTTAAATAGCAATCTGTGCGCCAAAGTGTGTTGAAATACTCGTCACCATTGATAATAATTGTTCTATCTGATGGTCTAAATTCAGCAGCGTTGTCAGTATTTGGTGACATTCCATGTCCTGATGTAGTAACTCTTAAAATACCTGATTTTGTGTTTTTAGGGACATTTATTTCAAAATCATTTAACATATCTTTCATTGGATTATTTGGATCGCCATATTCGAATGATCCTGACCATAGATTGTGGACTTTAAAAGGTTTATGTACGGTATTGTTTTGATTTTTCTTTATTGAAATCCAAGAAGAACTTACAACATAATAATCAAGTTTTGCTGTCAGTTTCCAACCTCGTTGTTCAGCGAAGTCTTCTTTTACTTCATCCCAAGTATCAATTCTACCGATTAAGGTCTTCGAATCTGTAAAAAGAGGTAAAAAGTGTGTTATATCTACTTTCCAAACAAAAGCTCTTCGGTAAGGTGTAATATACCTAACTATTTCAAATTGTGTAGAGTCTTTATCTATCAAATAGATAGCCGCTGTGACATCCCAGTCAGCTACGCCTCCTGGAGGGCCGTCTAAATCAATAGTAAGTATCACTTTATCTGATTTTTGAGAATTTTTCGGAAATGTGATTCGCTTTTTAGTCTTTCGATTTCCTGCGTGAAAGATTTCATTTTCAAATAAAAGTTGCGATGCTTGAATATTATAAAGAGGAGCTTCGCCTTCAGTTTTATATGCAAAACTAGTAAGTATGACATTGCATGTTAAATCTGAAGTGCTTGCACCGATGATAGGTTGTTTATTATACTGCAGCATTTCAGGAATAAAGTAATTTTCAACAACAGTTACGTCATTTACCGAAACATTTATCAAAGCACCAGCGACAATATATTCTATAATAAGATCAAATTTACTGACATTATAATTCATTCCGTCAGAGCGAAATTCTATAGGCGATAGTATTTTATGCACTTCTCTTCCGTCCCAATGTAAAGATATTTCTCTCTCTTCTCGGCCATAAAAATTTCCATACTCATCAAACCAATGAGATGATTGCGGGTTATAAATATCTATACCCAATCCGAAAGATCCAATAAAATTCGGATTTTCCCATGATTTTGCATAAAATTTGAGACTGTCAGGTGTAGAATTTATTATTTTATTTCGGTTTTTTTTATTTTGACTTTGTTCTATAGAAATTATATCATTTACATTTACTAAAGCAAAACCAGCTCCTTCAGCTCCTTTAGTAATAAATATATGAAAAGTATAATTTTCCATACTTGCTTTATCATTTATAATATCAGGGAATATTACAGCGTTATTGTGATTTTTTGCCCAGCCTCCTCGCATCAAGTTTAAATAACCATTTTCTATTTTTGGGACTACATGCCCTTTATAATTTTGCAATTTCAATGTTTCGTTGATTTCAGTATCTGTAAAATCGTAAATCATTTCTTGTAATGGTATCAATTGGATTGATATAGCAACAAGAAAAATAGATAGTAAAAATAATTTCATGATAGATCATCCTTTTGTTTATAAATTATGCTCTCAATAAATCTTACAATAATATTTCTAGTTCCAAATAGTTTATAATCTAGCCACAGACCGAAGATACGAATTATAATTAAACTAAGAATAATCATAGGTATTACACCTATCATCCCAAAATTTCCAAAACTTGCTCCCCAGATTAAAAGTATAACTATAACAAAGACAATCACTGTTTGGAGTAATATCTTCAAAGCAATTATATACAATTTTTTTGTTCTTTCTTTTTTTATATCTTTAATAAATTCATCAGTGAATACAGATTTGGATATTTTCGTTCTACACCACCAACACACTTCTGCATTTGGTAGCAATAGCTGATTACATTCAGGGCATTTGTTGTCTAATTCGTTCATTTCATTTTCCAAAAAGATATGGTTTTAGAGGATAAAAAACTATCTTGTTTTTCGCAGTTCATCATAGATGTACAAAACAGCATTTGCATATGCATCGCTGTGGTTATATGCTCTTACAGCTTTAAATCTGGCGTTTTTGTTGTTAATATTACTACTAGAAAGCCCATTTTTGTTTAGATAGTTCAAAATGCTATGTATATTATCTTCCATATCAAAGATATCTATTTCTTTTTTTGTCTCTTTAGCTCCTATAAAGTAGGTATTTAGTGAGGTAGGGATAAATTGCCCATATCCAGAAGCTCCAGCATATGAGCCTATGAAATAGTAAACGTCTTTTTCGGTTTTTTCTGAAAATTTGTATAGAGCAACTAGTTCATTCACTGCAAATTTTTTTCTACGCGGTAATAGCAAGTATTGTGAAACAAGAGTTGGAAAAGTATAAAAATTCCCTCTGAATCTAGGATTTCCAAAATCGGACTCAAGTGCTAAAATTCCCAGTGCTAGTTCGTAATGTATCCCAAATCTTTTTTCGGCGGCCGTTAGAACTTTTTGATGGTCTTTTTTAAAATCTTTAGCTTTTTTTATTTTAGCATCTACTCCGAAATGCCTTTTATACCAGTTTTGATCTTTTTCGCCACGTGCAACTTGGTTTTCTGGCATAATAGTAAAGTTTCTAACTACACTTGTATATATTCTAAATTTATCATTATTTATATGAGATTCTAACCAATCTATAGGTAATCCTTTATCTATCAGTGTACGATTTAACTCATCGACAGCTTCCCAATATTCTTCTTCAATAAAAAAACGGAGTTTCGGAATAACTTTGATTGTCAAAACATTATCCTCATAAAAAACCTCGCCTTGTGCTTTAACTTGTAAGTTTACGTGGTTTGAGTTTAGTGTTAGAGTTTCAAAATACACTAGTTTTTCTAGATCATTTAATGAGTACTGTTTATCATTTATTAGTATTTGAGGATTGACTTGTATCATGGTTTGAATATTTTTTGATTTTCTATCTAGATTGTACAAAAATCCTTGTTTATTTATATCGATTTCTAGCCAAACACTCTTGATTTTATATCTATTAACATGCGGAAATAAAATACTTTTTTCTGTACTACTGACATAATAGTTTTCTTTTGTACTATAAAAATCATCTGTGTAATGGTCGAAATATATTTGCAGGTTATAATCTTTTTTTTGCGTATTAAAGTCATGTTCATAAACATCTTTTTTATTTGTCGCTAATTCAGTAAGATAATCTATATCAATACTTTCGAGATGACTTTTATACAAAGAATCTATTTCGGAACCCTTTAAAGATAATCTTGTTCCTAAAAAAATATGGAAATTTTCTTTTGATGTTTCAGGGTGGTAATTCCATTTTAAAAAGTCGTATAAACTAGCTAACATAAATCCTACTGTTTCAGCTTTTTGTTTACTCATTAAGTTCATGGAAATCAAAGGACCATCAAGTAATGATGTTAGTTTTTCATCGATTATTTTTTCAGTAGATAGGCCATGTAGAAAATCTTTATTTTTAAACTCTTGTAAGTTTGTTTTTTTCGATTTATTTTTCAATATATCTTCGTAATAACATAGCATTTGCATAGCGTTATAGTATGATAGACCTAATATTTTTTCTTGAGATAGTTCAAATGTTTGAACGAATGAGCTTAATGAGCGCCACCTATTGATCCGAATAGAATAAAAAATTTTTAATAATTCCAAAACTGATTCTGCATCGTTATTTTTTGATTTTTCATATGCTTGTAGCAGGATTTGGTATTCTATACTTGAAAGAATTTGGTTTTCGATATTAGTTATAGGGTAATTTACTGAAGGAAAATCCGTTAATTCTCTATTGTAACTTTTTAAATAAAAAATGTATAACTTCTGAGCGATATAAACAAGGATATCTATTTTTTCTTGTTTACTCATATTCTCGAGATTATACAATTCTTTATCTAATTTGATATAAAGTATTTTTTCATAATCGATTAGAGGATCATCTTCTGAAAAATCTAGATTGAATACCGCATCAATTGCTTTGTATTGGACATGGTGATTTGTCTTTGGAAAACCGTAATATGTTGCATAACTTTCATAATTGTCTTTGTTAAATAGTAGCATTTTCTTTTTATCAAAATTCAAGAGCCATGGTAAGTCACCTTTAAACGAGATAGAATCAGAGTTTTGTTGGTAAAAATCGAATATTAATTTATTAGATGTGGCAAAGTATAAGTCTATATCATCATTTTTCTTACATGATAATCCAATAATAACAGCGAATAAGCAAAATAAATAGCCACAACTTCTTATTATTTTTATAAGGACATTCCCTTTTATTATTGTTGTCATATACATATGCACCTTGATCTACCTTTTTTAAAACATCATCAGGATGCTTATGTTTCACTATTTTTAATAGCTTAGCTCAACAATGTGCTTAGTTCATCTTTTTCTATAGGTTCATTATTATTAAAGGGTCTCAGTATATATATGATCATGCAATATGACAAAAAACTATATGCTAAAAAACAAGAGACAATAACGAATAGCATTATAGTGATTGTGTTCCCAAAAAGGTAATTTGATAGCAATCTAGCTTGTTCTACAGAAATACCTACTGATAAAAGGCCAATAATTTCATTACCGAATGTATAAATAGGAAGGTATCCTGATATATAATCATTACCTTTTACTTCATTTTTCCCAATATAAATTTTTCCATTCATTAAAAGATGGTAAGCTGAGCTACTGACACCAAGGGAAGTATCTATAATTCTAGTCCCTGTTTCTACATCATGGACTGTAGTAAGTATCCTTTTGAATTCAAGCCCATTTTTTATATAAATAGATACATCAAGATTTAATTCTTCTTTTAAATGATCTACAAGACGATAATCATTGTTAATTGGAACTCCTCGTGCATTAAAAAGTGAATCTGACCGAATTGTAATAGCTCCATATTCATCGTATATTATTTTATAAATAGAGTGTAGATCTCCATTAATTTTTTCTTTATACAAATTTTCTGTTACCGAGTTTGAAAGATTATTCATCTGAGATATGAAGAAAATAACAAAAATAGTAATAATCAACAAGAATAAAAATATTGTCACTAATATTAAAATAGCTTTATTATTGGTTGTTTTTTGCATGTACTGTACTCCGTAACCATTTTTCTAAAAAGATAAATTTTTGTCAAGATATTTTTTTATCTATTTGGTTTAGAGTGCTTCATAAGCTATTACTCTGCTTTGCACTTTTTTGTGGGTCTTTAAACCAATCTATTCCACTCGTTATTTAAACAAAGGGATATCCATCATAATTGGCATGATAAATGAGAATCTTTTGTAGTTTCGCTGACTATAGGGATTTCATTTTGGAAAGTGTTATGGAAGCATTTTAGAGTAACTAAATTAATAAGGTATGATTTATGTTCTATTTCTTTTTATTGTAATAGTTTAGGTTATTATCATATGGTATCTTTAATGATTCTATTCCTTTTTCAGAAATAAATCTTTTATCTTCTATTCGAATTGTAATTCCCTCATTATCGAAGATATTTAGCAATAAAAGACAAATTTTTCTATTTCCATGCACTAGATTTCTAAATTCAGCAACAGTGATACCTACATGATTTTGATATAAATATTCTAGAAGCTTTTGTCTGATAGGATTTATAATTAGTACGTGAAGGTACTCTCCGTGAAAATGGACTATTCTTTTTTTTGCTATCAAGTAGAACAGCATTTGTTTTAACCTCTTTTCGTCTATGTCTCTATCCTTTGCACGTTCTATTATCTGTGACATAAGTGGTGTTTTCATTCTTTGATTTAGAATGAATTGATCTATCCAATTTATATTTCCATGATCTTTGTGAGATAAAACTACTTTGTGAGAGGCTAGTGCATAAGTTCCTTCTCTGATTTCTAAAATAGATCTATGTTTCATTAAGTTTAGCACATTTTTAATAATTATACTTTTAGAAGCTTCTGGAAAGTCTGGAATGATAGAAAAAAAATCCTCAATAAGTTTTCCATTTTGTTCCAGAGGATTATTTTTATGTGCTACTTGTAAAAAACGGATAATTTTTTTTTCTAGATGTTCTTGTTCAGTTTTTGTCCAATACCAGTTATCATATTGTAAAAAATCTATATTATTAGTATTTATTTCTACAAACTCAATTTTTTTGAATAATTTATTTGAAATTTGTTCAAAAGAAATAGGTTTGGTTGTTTTGGCAACTTCAGTGCATAGTAAATCTACTAATTTCCCACTGACTCTTTTTGTTAGCAGGTTCTTTACTTTTTGAGTTCTTCTTCTATGATGGAGCGGGAGTGTATCGATGATTAAGCCGCCTCCAAGAGTTATATCATTTGATGTGTTTCTGATGATAAATCTATCATTTATGCATAAAGAGACTGCTTTCTCTAAATGGATCTGAGCAAAGCATGTTTCTTCAGAAAATAGTTTGTCTTTATCCATCAAATGAATTCTGGCTTGTGCTTGGATAGTTGCTGAATAAAAGGCGACTGTAGTCCATATTTCAAATGGTTTAGAAACATTAAATAAAGTTAATTGAGTATCAATTAAAGAGGTGGTATAATATAGTTTTTCACTAAACATTACACCTTTATAAAAATCTTCTTTTTCAAAGTTTACAACATTTAACGAAGCTCTTTGACCAGCTTTAATTTCGTTTACTTCATGATCATATGCTTCCATTTTTCTGATTCTCAGTTCTTTATTTCTGGGTATCATATATAATGGTTTATTTTTAGTCAAAGTGCCATTAAGAACAGTTCCTGTCACAATAGATCCAATACCCTTTATTTGGAAAAATCGGTCAGGATAGAACCTAAAAGGATCGTTTATAGCTCCACTATTCCCATTGTCTATATCCATCTGGAAGCAGGAATCTAAGTTATCTTTGATAGTTATGAAGTTTTTATTATTTAGACAAAGAGTCTCTTCTTTAACTAATTCTGTTAGAATTAGCGATTTTATATCATCGATCTTAATACCTGATATAGCAGAAGTTTGTACAATTTGTGCGTTCTCTAAAAAACTATTTCGTGTTTTATCTTTTATTTCTTCTATAGCAAAAAATATTGTCTCCTCATCTACTAAATCGCACTTTGTAAGTATAATAATACCTTTTTTAACTCCAAGTATCTTTAATACTTGTAAATGCTCATATGATTGAGGCATAAATCCTTCATCTGCTGATACAATGAAGAGCACAAGATCAATCCCATTTATACCTGATATCATTGTATCAATAAAGTCTTTATGCCCAGGAACATCAATAATACCTGCAAATATTTCATCTGAAAGCTTAATATAAGAAAACCCTAGATGAATAGTTATACCTCTTTGTTTCTCTTCAATGTGGCTATCACAGTCTTTTCCTGTCATAGCTTTAATAAAAGTAGTTTTCCCATGGTCTACATGACCAGCAGTAGCTATTACATAATTTTTTCTCATATATAGTTTACCTAATTACTGAAAAGAGGTTTTTTGATTAACTCTTTAGTAGTATAAAGCCATCGTCTATGCAAGGGTTCATCTTTTACAAACAGTTTTTTATTAAAGTAGATCATTCGAGATCTATAGTCGGTTGTTATGCGTTAAAAAAGGGTATTTTTTTCGTCAATATCAAACAGTGTAAGTTGTTTATAAGGATTAAACTTTTGGTAAGTCATCACGTCTTTCATTTTATATAATATTTTATTTTTTTTACATTGTTGTTCAAAATATCTATATAATTCTTTCTTATATTCGCTTTGGCATGAGTATAAGAGGTTAAATTTTTCAATATATTTTTCTTTTAACCCTGGGAAGTGAGCTTCAATTTTATTTAGAAAAAATTCTCTTTGCCCTCTACGCATAGTAACGCCAAACCAAGGGAGGATATATTTTGCTCCTGATTGTGTGACATTATAAACAATATCTTTTATATTCTCTTCATTGTCGAGGATATACGGCAAAACAGGTTGAAATAGAACACCTGTATAGATACCCGCATCACTCAGGATTTTTAATGCATGTAGCCTTTGCATAGGTGAAGGAGCTTTTGGTTCTATTTTTTTTGCAATGTTATCATTACAGGTCGTGATAGTGAATGATACAGATAAAAAGACTTTGTTAATTTCTAAGAGTAAATTTAAATCTCTAAGGATAAGATCACTTTTTGTAGTTATATGAAGAGGATATTTGTGTTTTATAATTATTTTTAAAACTTTTTGAGTCAATCGAACATGTTTTTCAGCTGGTATATATGGGTCACTCATTGAACCTGTTCCTATAGTAACTTTTTTCTTCCTTCTACACAAATCTATATCTAATAAATCTGCAGCATTTCTTTTGATGATTAAGTCATTAAAATTTTTGATTTGGTAACATTCACTTCGGGAATCGCAATAAATACAATCATGCTGACAACCACGGTATACATTCATATTGAAACTGATACCGAACCAATTATCAGGATCATTGTTTTTTACTAAAATGCTTTTTGCGTCAATAAACTCAATGTTCATAACATACTCTTTTAGATCATCGAAAGTGCTATATACTGTATTAGTTGTGTTCAAATCTACTTTAATATTTATAATCTCTCATTATGTATTACTCATAATACCCAAAAACTAAACTTATCAATAACATAGCGAAAAACCTTATATTATCGAAATCCCGTTTAATAAGTGATAACCTTGAAATATATAGAAAATACATAAACTCTAGTACACGAATATTCCCATAGGAATCGTAACAGTAATAAGATATTTAGGCTTAATACCAATTAAACCATCAATGGGGTGATCAATATGCATATCAGGTTCGGGAAACACAGAGGTTTCCCCTACAGAGGGGAAATTGTGTGATGTGAGCTACCCCGTCCTGTTTCGCAGCTACTTCTTCGTCTCGAAGAGGAATAGTGCAGAATCGATGCTATGCAAGCTTGCAATCGTACTATGATTGTTTCCACCACCAGATGCATGAATACAACGTTTTCGAAGGTTACATATCCGGAAGTCCCTTATTTTCGGGTTATACGGAGATAGTTCCTCCTGGTGGTCAACTACCTCGTCAAACGATGTCTGACACCCTTTCGTTTCGAAAGGGTGTCAGCTGTGACTACTTTGTGTCCAACCTCTCTATATGGCAGTTGCACGCAACAGCCATACTCTAGTGGGCGTGAGTTAAGTTTATTTATTTAAAATCATCGAAATCATCTTCATCAAAGGTATCAAGAGGAAGTAATACTTCTGGTTTTACTTCAATGGAAGCAGATTGTTTTACATTTTGCGGTGCGGAAGGTTTCCTTCTTTCATTAGATGTGTTCCTTCGAGGTTGATGATTCTGTTGATGTAATCTACTTGATTTTCTTGAGATAGTAAAAGAGTCAACCATATTTTTTAGTTCTGCTGCTTGACTGCTTAATTCTTCTGCGGCAGAAGCAGATTCTTCTGCATTGGCTGCGTTTTGTTGTGTTACACGGTTCATGTCGTTTACACCAGAATTAATTTGATTTACGCCGTGTGCTTGTTCATCAGATGAGGCAGAAATTTCGTTCACTATACTTCTTACTTTATTGAATTGCTCTTTCATTTCCGTAAAAGATTTAGTTACTTGTTCTACTATACGAGAGCCCATTTCTGAATTTTTTGTAGCTTCATCGATAAGAACATTTGTGTTTTTTGCTGCTTCAGCACTTCTTAGAGCAAGATTTTTAACTTCTTCTGCTACTACAGCAAAGCCTTTTCCTGCATCA
>Ga0123353_10001966_pt1 | contig 25345 bp, 22 predicted proteins | sample TergutLab28metaG_3_FD_92763 | JGI IMG/M metagenome (GOLD analysis project Ga0123353, IMG submission 92763) | Labiotermes labralis P3 segment gut microbial communities from Petit-Saut dam, French Guiana - Lab288 P3 | ecosystem: Host-associated > Arthropoda: Insects > Digestive system > Gut ...
CCGGCGGCGTTTACCGCGACCTGCCCGACAGCATGCCGAAGTACAAGCCCAGCCGCTTCAAGAGCGAGAGCCAGCTCAAGGTGATCAATGCGGCGCGTGAAGGGTCGGTGCTCGATTTCATCGAAGATTTCTTCGAGCGCTTTCCGAAGTGTTGCGACGACTACGAAACGCTGCTCACCGATAACCGTATCTGGAAGCAGCGCACCGTGGGTATTGGCGTGGTGACGCCGGAACGAGCGCTGGCAATAGGCTTTACCGGGCCGATGCTGCGCGGCTCGGGCATTGCCTGGGATTTGCGCAGGAAGCAGCCCTACGAGGTATACGACCGTCTCGATTTCGATATCCCGATCGGCAAGAACGGGGACTGTTACGACCGTTACCTGTGCCGGATGGAAGAGATGCGCCAGTCGACCCGGATCGTCCGCCAATGCATTGAGTGGCTGCGCAAGAACCCTGGACCGGTCATCACTGATGACCACAAAATAGCCCCGCCGAAGCGCGAAAAGGTCAAGAACGACATGGAGGAGCTGATCCATCACTTCAAGCTCTTTTCCGAGGGCTTCCATGTCCCCAAAGGCGAGGTGTATGCCACTATCGAACACCCGAAAGGGGAGTTCGGTGTGTATGCAATTTCGGATGGTGCCAACAAACCCTATCGGGTCAGGCTGCGGTCGGCGGGTTTCGTCCACATGGCGGCAATGGACGAAATGGCGCGCGGACACATGATTGCCGACGTAGTGGCACTCATGGGCACGTTGGATGTGGTGTTTGGTGATGTAGACCGCTGACCGGAGAACGCTTCGCGGAAGAGCCAGATATGTTGAGTCAGGAATCCTTGCAACAGATAGACCGGGAAATTGCCAAGTACCCGCCCGGCAAAAAACAATCGGCGATCGTGTCGGCGTTGCGCATTGCGCAGCAGGAAAAGGGTTGGCTACCGAAGGATGTCATCGAATTCGTGGCCGGTTACATCGGCATCCCGCCGATTGCCGCCTGGGAGGTGGCAACCTTCTACGGCATGTACGACCTCACACGCGTAGGCCGCCACAAGATAACGGTTTGCACCAACCTGCCCTGCGCACTTTCCGGCGGGGTGCATGCGGCTGAGTATCTGAAGAAAAAACTAGGCATTGGTTTCAACGAAACCACACCAGACGGCAAGTTCACCCTCAAAGAAGGGGAGTGTATGGGGGCTTGCGGTGATGCCCCGGTGTTGTTGCATAACAATCACCGTATGTGCAGCTTCATGACAATCGAGAAAATCGACCAAATGCTGGCCGACCTGGAGAAACAATGAGCGAGCACGAACTGATTCTCGCCGGCCTTGACGGCGATCGCACCTGGCGGCTTCAGGATTACGTTGCCAGGGGTGGCTACGAGGCGTTTCGCAAGATCATCAAAGAGAAAACGCCGCCCGATGTCATCATTTCCGAAATAAAGGTTTCGGGCTTGCGCGGGCGCGGTGGCGCGGGTTTTCCGACCGGGTTGAAATGGTCGTTCATGCCGCGCTCCTTCCCCGGCGACAAATATCTGACCTGCAATTCCGACGAGGGTGAGCCGGGTACGTTCAAGGATCGGGACATCCTGCGCTACAACCCACATACGGTGATCGAAGGGATGCTCATCGGCGCTTACGCGATGGGTTGCTCGCGCGGCTACAACTATATCCACGGCGAAATTTTCGAGATTTATCAACGTTTTGAAGAAGCCTTGGACGAAGCGCGCGCCGCCGGACTACTCGGCCAGAATATCCTTGGCAGCGGTTTTTCCTTTGAACTCTTTGCGCATCACGGCTATGGGGCTTATATCTGCGGCGAAGAAACTGCGCTAATCGAATCCGTCGAAGGCAAGAAGGGGCAGCCCCGCTTCAAGCCGCCATTCCCGGCTTCCTACGGCCTGTACGGCAAGCCAACGACCGTCAACAACACCGAAACGTTTGCCTCAGTGCCTTTCATCATGTCGATGGGCGGCGAGGCTTTCCTGAACCTGGGCAAGCCCAATAACGGCGGCACGAAACTCTTTTCGGTTTCCGGCCATGTGCACAAACCCGGCAATTACGAACTTCGGCTCGGTTCCCCGTTTTCCGAACTGCTGGAGATGGCGGGCGGCATGCGTGCCGGGCGCAAACTCAAGGCGGTGATCCCGGGCGGTTCCTCCGCGCCGGTGGTTCCCGCCGATATCATGATGGACTGCACGATGGACTTCGACTCGATTGCCAAGGCGGGCTCAATGCTCGGTTCCGGCGCGGTGATCGTCATGGATGAGACCACCTGCATGGTAAAGGCACTGGAACGCCTGGCATGGTTTTATCACGAGGAATCCTGTGGGCAGTGCACGCCTTGCCGTGAAGGCACGGGCTGGATGTATCGCGTGATACATCGGATCGAAGTCGGCGACGGGCGACCCGAAGACCTCGACCTGCTGCTCTCGGTGGCAGGTAATATCGCGGGCCGCACCGTTTGCGCGCTCGGCGATGCGGCGGCTGGGCCGGTGCAGAGCTTCGTCAAGCATTTTGCCTACGAGTTCGAGTACCACATCGAAAACAAGAGATGCCTGGTTCCTCCTGCGATGCAGGATACCGGCAGCCAAATTTACGTGAGCCAGTCATGCTAGACATTGAAATCGACGGCAAGGCTGTTCAGGTTCCGGAAGGCAGCACCGTGATGGATGCCGCGACCCTGGCCGGCATCTATATCCCTCACTTCTGCTACCACAAGAAGCTGTCGATCGTGGCCAGTTGCCGCATGTGCCTGGTGCAGGTCGAGAAAGCGCCCAAGCCGCTGCCCGCATGTGCCACGCCCGTGATACACGGCATGAAGGTCTGGACCCGCTCAAAGACGGTAATACAGGCGCAGAAAGGGGTCATGGAATTCCTGCTCATCAATCATCCGCTCGATTGCCCCGTCTGCGATCAGGGCGGCGAGTGCCTGTTGCAGGATCTGGCGGTCGGTTACGGTAGCAACCATTCGCGCTACCAGGAAAAAAAGCGCGTGTTCGTCAGCAAGAGTTACGGATCCCTGATCTCCTCCGAAGCAACACGCTGCATCAACTGCACGCGCTGCGTGCGGTTCACCGCCGAAATCGGCGGCGAAATGGAAATGGGGCAGGCGTTCCGGGGCGATCACGCTGAAATCATGACCTTTCTCGGGCGGGCGATCAATTCCGAACTCTCCGGCAACGTCATCGACCTTTGCCCGGTCGGCGCGTTGACCTCCAAACCGTTCCGCTACCGTGCCCGTACCTGGGAATTGTCGCGGCGGCGTTCGGTGAGTCCGCACGATTCACTCGGAACCAACCTTGTCGTCCAGACCAAAGACAGCGAGGTCATGCGGGTGCTGCCCCTGAACAACGAAAAACTCAACGAATGCTGGCTGGCCGATAGGGATCGTTTCTCCTACGAAGCGCTCACGAGCGGGCAGCGCCTGACCTCGCCGATGATGCGCAATGGGGACGACTGGCATCCCGAATCATGGCAAAAAGCGCTCGCGTTCGCTTCCAGCGCGCTACGCACCGTCGTGAGCGAGCAGGGCGGGCACGCGCTTGGCGCGCTGGCTTCCCCGCACTCGACCGTCGAAGAACTTTACCTACTGCAAAAACTGGCGCGTGGCCTGGGATCGGAAAACGTCGATTTCCGCCTGCGCCGCCACGACTTCCGCAGCGATGCCGTGCGCTCCGGGGTTCCCTGGCTCGGCATGACCGTGGTCGATGTGCACGACCTCTGCAGCATCCTGGTCATCGGCAGTTTCCTGCGCAAGGACGCGCCGCTGCTTGCGCAGAAAGTGCGGCATTCCGCGATGCGCCACGGACTGGAGGTATGCACTGTGGGGCCGAACGCCGAAGACTGGCGGATGCCGATGGCTACGCGCGCATTGGTTCCGCCCTCCGCAATGGTGGAGACCCTGGCCGCTATCGCTGCTGCGTTGGCTACGGTAACGGAAAACCCGCTTTCGGGAGATCTATCGGCAAGAGTGCCAACAGAAATTTCGGACGATGCCCAAGCCATTGCAAAGAGCCTCGCGGATGGTGAAAACACAGCGGTATGGCTTGGCAATCTTGCCGAACAGCACCCGCGCGCTGCCGAACTGCACCTGTGGGCGCAGGAAATTGCGCGCCTGGCCGGGGCATCCCTCGGCTTTGTGGGCGAAGCGGCCAACAGTGTTGGGGGCTATCTGGCCAAAGCCGTACCGGGCGTAGGCGGGCTGGACGCACGGGCGATGATCGAATCGCCGCGCCACGCCTACCTCCTGTTTGGGGCCGAACCCGACCTCGATTTCGCCGATGGCGTTGCAACCATGCAGGCAATGGAACGTGCGCGGCTCGTGATTGCGATGAGCGCTTTCGATTCGCCCGCCTTGCGTAAGGTTGCCGATGTGCTGTTGCCGCTGGCCCCATTTACCGAGATGCCGGGAACTTTCGTGAATTGCATTGGGGATGTGCAGAGCTTCGAGGCTTCGACGCATCCACGCGGGGAAGCCCGTCCAGGCTGGAAAATCCTGCGGGTGCTGGGCAACCTGCTCGAACTGCCGGGTTTTGACCAGGACAGTTTCGAGGCCGTGCGCGATGAGGCTTTGCCCGGCACCGGTGATTGCTTCCCATTCAGCAACACCATTGGCAATGTAGCAGCGGTCGAGCCTTCTGCGGCCCGTGTCGAAGCCTTGCAGCGTGTCGCCGACGTGCCGGTTTATTTTGCTGACCCGCTGGTGCGGCGCGCGCCTTCGCTGCAAAAAACAGCCGATGCCGCGGCGCCCGTGGCAAGGATGCCTCTGGCAACACTGACCGCCTTGGGCGTGCAGCCTACCGACAAGGTGCGGGTCAAAGGAACCGGGGGGTCGGTCGAACTTCAGGTTGAGGTGGATGAAAACCTTGCCCCAGGTTGCATCCGTATTGCCGCAGCGCACGCCTCGACTGTGCCGCTTGGCCCCCTACATGGCGAATTGAGCGTGGAGCGACTTTGATGGACGCAATCTTGCAACCGCTTGAAACCTTTTTTGGCCCGACTTGGCCCGTCGTGTGGGCATTGATCAAGATCATCGCCCTGGTCGCGCCGTTGATGGGGGTCGTGGCCTACCTGACGTATTTCGAACGCAAAGTCATCGGTTTCATGCAGTTGCGCGTTGGTCCCAACGTCGTTGGGTACAGGGGGCTGTTGCAGCCGATTGCCGACGCAGTCAAACTGCTTTTCAAGGAAGTCATCATCCCGAGCGGGGCCAGCAAGGGGCTTTTCATCATCGGCCCGATCCTCGCCCTCGCGCCCTCGCTGGCGGCCTGGGCAGTGATCCCGCTCAGCGATGGCTTGGTGGTGGCCGACATCAACGCTGGCCTGCTCTTCTTGATAGCGGTTATCTCGATAGAAGTCTACGGCGTCATCATCGCGGGCTGGGCATCGAACTCCAAATACGCTTTCCTTGGCGCGATGCGGGCAACGGCGCAGATGGTGTCCTACGAGATTTCACTTGGTTTTGCGCTGATCTGCGTGTTGCTGGTATCAGGCACCCTCAACCTGACGGGCATCGTCACCCAGCAGGGGCGGGGCATGTTCGCCGATATGGGGATCGGCTTCCTGTCATGGAACTGGTTGCCCCTGTTGCCAATGTTCGTGATCTATTTCATCTCCGGCATTGCGGAAACCAACCGCGCGCCGTTCGATGTGGTGGAAGGCGAATCCGAGATCGTCGCCGGGCATATGGTCGAGTATTCGGGCATGGCCTTTGCGCTGTTCTTCCTGGCCGAGTACGCCAACATGGTTCTGGTCTCCGCGATGACCTCAATCCTGTTCCTTGGCGGCTGGCTTTCTCCGGTGGGTTTCTTGCCGGACGGGTTTCATTGGATGGCCCTGAAGACGGCGTTCTTCCTGTTCGTCTTCCTGTGGGCGCGTGCCACTTTCCCCCGGTTTCGTTATGACCATGTCATGCGCCTGGGCTGGAAAGTGTTTGTTCCAATCACGTTGGTGTGGGTCGTGGTGGTAGCGGTGTGGGTAATATCTCCGCTGTCGATCTGGAAATAACAAGGTAAAGGGATAGGCCGTGGGAGCCAGGGATTACATTGGAAGCCTGTTCCTCAAGGAACTGATCAAAGGGTTAGCGCTGACCGGACGTCATTTTTTCATGCGCAAACTCACGCAGATGTTCCCCGAGGAAAGAACGCCGTTGAGTCCGCGATTCCGTGGGCTGCATGCGTTACGGCGCTACCCGGACGGCGAGGAGCGCTGTATCGCCTGCAAGTTGTGCGAGGCGATCTGTCCGGCAATGGCAATCACCATCGGTATCAGCGAACGCGAGGACGGTTCGAGACGCACGGATCGTTACGATATTGATCTCAACAAGTGCATCTTTTGTGGTTTCTGTGAGGAAGCCTGCCCAGTGGATGCCATCGTGGAAACGCAGGTTTTTGACTATCACGGCGAGCAGCGCAGCGACCTTTACTACACCAAGAACATGTTGTTGGCGGTAGGGGATCGTTTTAAGGAACAAATCAACGAAGCCAAAGCGGCGGACGCAAAGTACCGGTAATGCATACTGAATCAACTACACGGATGGTCAGGTTTGCCCGGTGGCTGAACCGCCACGGCAGAGAAATTTGAGAAGGGGAATCATGGAATTTTCAACCTTCGTTTTCTACTTTTTTGCGACAGTCCTCGTCGTGGCGGGGTTACGGGTCATTACCGCACGCAACCCGGTACACGCGGCGCTGTTCCTGGTGCTGGCGTTTTTCAGCGCCGGTGGCGTCTGGATGCTGCTGGCTGCCGAATTCCTCGCCCTCACGCTGGTCATGGTCTATGTCGGCGCGGTGATGGTGCTGTTCCTATTTGTAGTGATGATGCTCGACGTCGATTTTGCCCGCCTGCGTGAAGGGTTCTGGAAATACCTGCCGGTAGGGGCGGTCATCGGCATCCTGCTGGTCATCGAAATGGGTCTGGTGCTGGCGAACGGTTTCGGTAGCAAGGAGATGCCTGCGGCAGCGCCAACCATTACCAGCCAGACTGAACCTATCCAGTGCACCAACAACGTCTGCGAATTGGGCCGGGTGCTCTATACCGAGTACGCCTATCCGTTTGAACTCGCGGCGCTGGTGCTGCTGGTGGCGATGATTGCGGCGGTCTCCCTGACGCTACGCCGTCGCTCAGGCCCGTATGCCGACAAGCGCATCTCGCCGGAAGAACAGATTGCCGTCCGTAGCGAAGATCGGATGATGCTGGTGAAGATGGCATCCGAGAAAGAAGTATCCGAAGAGTCCGCCACGCCTGCCGGGACGCAGACGAGCGGAAAGGAAAGACAATGAACATGCGACAAGTGGAGTCACTGACAAGATGCTTTCGCTAACCCACTACCTCACTCTGGGCGCGATACTGTTCGCCATTAGCGTGGCTGGGATTTTTCTCAACCGAAAGAATCTCATCATCATTCTGATGTCGATCGAATTGATGCTGCTGGCAGTCAACATCAATTTCATCGCATTTTCGCGCTATATGGGCGATATCGCCGGACAGGTTTTCGTTTTCTTCATCCTCACCGTGGCGGCGGCGGAATCAGCCATCGGCTTGGCGATTCTCGTTGCCATGTTCCGCAACCATCGCACGATTCACGTGGATGACCTGGATCGCCTCAAGGGATAAGGACCTGACGGACATGAAAACGCTTTATCTTCTCGTGCCGCTTGCGCCGCTTGTCGGAGCAATTATCGCCGGTTTGTTCGGCAGGCAAATCGGGCGCACCGGCGCACACGTTGTCGCCATTGCCGGTGTGCTGGCATCCTTTATCATTTCGGGGATAATTTTCCTGGACGTCCAGGCCGGGAACACCTTCAACGGCACGGTCTACACCTGGATGCAAGCCGGTGGGGTGGATTTCGAAATCGGTTTCATGATCGACAAACTGTCTGTGCTGATGATGTTGGTCGTCACTTTCGTGTCTCTGATGGTGCACATCTACACAATCGGCTACATGTCCGAAGATCCCGGTTATCAGCGGTTTTTCAGCTATATCTCGCTCTTCACCTTCTCGATGCTGATTCTGGTGATGTCCAATAACTTCCTCCAGCTTTTCTTCGGATGGGAAGCGGTAGGGCTGGTTTCTTACCTGCTCATTGGTTTCTGGTTCAAGCGCCCGACGGCGATTTACGCCAACTTAAAGGCGTTTTTGGTCAATCGCGTGGGAGATTTCGGTTTTCTGCTCGGCATCGCCCTGATCGTTGCCCACACCGGTAGCCTCGCTTATACAGAAGCGTTCGGTTCTGCGCAGGAACTGGTGGGGAAGGAAGTGGTGGGTACCGGCTGGCCCTTGCTCACCACGATCTGCATCTGCCTGTTCATTGGCGCGATGGGCAAATCGGCGCAGATCCCGCTGCATGTGTGGCTGCCCGATTCGATGGAAGGCCCGACGCCAATTTCCGCATTGATCCACGCCGCAACGATGGTCACGGCAGGCATTTTCATGGTGGCGCGGATGTCGCCGCTCTTTGAACTATCGGAAACCGCGCTTTCCTTCGTGTTGGTCATCGGGGCAACTACGGCGCTTTCTATGGGTTTCCTCGGCATCGTCCAGAACGATATCAAGCGCGTGGTGGCGTATTCCACCCTGTCACAGTTGGGTTACATGACGGTAGCGCTTGGCGTGTCGGCCTATTCGGCAGCCATCTTCCACCTGATGACGCATGCTTTCTTCAAGGCCCTCCTCTTCCTTGCGGCGGGTTCAGTCATCATCGGCCTGCATCATGACCAGGACATACGCAACATGGGCGGCCTGCGCAAGTACATGCCGATTACCTGGGTAACTTCGCTCATCGGTTCGCTGGCTCTGATCGGAACGCCGTTCTTCTCCGGTTTTTATTCCAAGGATTCGATTATCGAGGCGGTACATGTTTCCTCGATTCCCTTTGCGGGTTACGCGCTTTTCTGTGTGCTCGCGGGGGTGTTCGTGACCGCGTTCTATTCCTTCCGGATGTATTTCCTCGTCTTCCACGGCGAGGAACGGTTCGGAAAAGCACATGACCATGATCATGGGCACGGGCATGACGAAGAGCATCACGGCCTTGCACCGGGACAGAAGCCGCACGAATCGCCGCTGGTGGTGACCCTGCCGTTGATCCTGCTGGCGATTCCGTCTGTCGTGATCGGCTTTTTCACCATCGAGCCGCTGTTATTCGGGGAGTGGTTTGGCTCTTCGATCATTGTTGGGGAAAATCACGCTGCCGGTTTCAGGGAAATCGCGGAGTCATTCCACGGTGCGGCAGGCATGGCCCTGCACGGTCTCATGGGCGCACCGTTACTGGCCCTGGCCGGGATTGTGACCGCCTGGGTGTTCTACCTGCGCAAGCCTGAATTGCCTGCCGCCATCCGACAAAAGTTTGCCGGCATCTATACTCTGCTGGAAAACAACTATTACTTCGACCGTTTCAACGAGATTGTTTTCGGGAGCGGTTCATGTGCGCTGGGCACCAGGTTATGGCGCAGTGGTGAACAGGGTTTGATCGACGGTGTCGGGGTATCGGGTTCGTCCCGGCTAGTGACGCTGATGGCGCGTATCACCGGGTTGTTCCAGACCGGCTACCTGTATCAGTACGCCTTCACCATGATCGTCGGGGTATTTGTCCTGCTGACTTTCTGGGTTTCCTTCAGGTGAGCGGGGCATAACGAGAGCGAACGCGCCGCGAATGGCGCATTGAACGGAAAGCAACGATGACGGACATTCCCTTCCTCAGTCTGGCGATATGGATACCAATACTCGGTGGGCTGCTGGTGCTGGCTACCGGGCCGGATGCCAATGCCCGCATGGCGCGCATAGCGGCGCTACTGACCGCTATCCTGGGCTTCGCCGTAACCCTTCCGCTCTACTTCAGTTTCGATGCGGGCTCCTTCACTATGCAGTTTGAAGAAATACGGCCATGGATCGAATATTTCAATATCAATTACCACCTCGGCATAGACGGCATCTCGCTGTGGTTCGTGCTGCTGAATGCCTTCATCACCATCATCGTGGTGATCGCGGGATGGGAGGTCATCCAGAGCCGGGTAGCGCAGTACATGGCCGCCTTTCTGATCATGTCCGGCCTGATGAACGGCATTTTCACGGCGCTTGACGGTGTGCTCTTCTACATATTCTTTGAAGCCTCGCTGATTCCGCTTTACCTCATCATCGGCATCTGGGGTGGGCCAAACCGGGTTCATGCGGCGTTCAAATTCTTCCTCTTCACGCTGGCCGGTTCGCTGCTGATGCTGCTGGCGCTCATCTATCTTTACAACTCGACCGGCAGTTTCGCGATTCTCGACTGGCATCGCGCCATATTGCCGATGGGCGCGCAGACGTTGATTTTCTTCGCATTCCTTGCCGCCTTCGGGGTCAAGGTACCAATGTGGCCGGTACATACATGGTTGCCGGAAGCCCACGTCGAAGCGCCCACGGGCGGTTCGGTGGCGCTGGCAGCCATCGCCCTGAAACTCGGTGCTTACGGCTTCGTCCGGTTTGCGTTGCCTATCGTGCCGGATGCGTGCAAAGAATTCACTTGGCTCGTCGTCGGGCTATCGCTGGTTGCAGTGGTCTACATTGGTTTTGTGGCATTGGTGCAAACCGACATGAAAAAGCTCGTCGCCTATTCCTCGGTTTCGCACATGGGGTTTGTCACCCTTGGTTTCTTTCTGTACAACCAGCTTGGTATCGAAGGCGCGCTGGTTCAGATGGTTTCCCACGGCTTCGTTTCCGGCGCGATGTTCCTTTGTATCGGCGTACTTTACGACCGCCTGCACTCGCGCCAGATTGCCGATTACGGCGGCGTAGTAAACACCATGCCGAAATTTGCCGCCTTCTTCATGCTCTTCGCAATGGCAAACGCCGGCCTGCCTGGGACAAGCGGCTTTATCGGCGAATTCACCGTTATCCTTGCCGCAATGAAGAACAGCTTCCCGATTGCCCTCTTCCTGGCGAGCAACTTGATTCTCGGTGCGGCCTACACGCTGTGGATGTACAAGCGTGTGGTGTTCGGCGAAGTGGCAAACGAAAATGTGGCAAAACTTACCGATATCAACCAACGTGAATTCTTTTTCCTTGCCTTGCTCGCCTTCTTCGTACTGGCGGTAGGTCTGTATCCCTTCCCCCTTACCGATGTGATGCATGCCTCGGTGAGCCATCTTCTTGAGCATGTCAGTGACAAAATGCTCCCGCTACCGCCTCTCTGAACAGGTGCAGCCCGATAACGGACGATCAAAAGATGAACTTTGATGTTTCCAATCTTTACTCGGCGACGGCAGAAATTTTTGTCGCAATAATGGTTCTGGCGATCATGCTGGCGACGGCTTTCGCTCGTAGCATTGCGCGCGGCTTGGCCTACGCGTTTGTCCAGGTAACGCTGATCGTGGCGGCCTTCATCACGTTCTTTACCCTGGATCCCGGAAGTGATTTTGCTTTCAACAATATGTTCGTGCGCGACCAGACGGGCAGCGTCCTCAAGCTGACGGTGTATCTCTCGATGATGGTTGCGCTGCTCTACGGACGCGGCTATCTCGCCGACCGTAAGCTCGACCGCCCCGAGTATTACCTGCTGGCGCTCCTGGCCACTCTCGGCATGATGGTCATGGTTACCGCCAACCACCTGCTGTCCCTCTACGTCGGTTTAGAAATGATGTCGCTTGCGCTCTACGCGCTGGTGGCGTTTGACCGTGATTCGGTGCGCTCCACCGAGGCCGGGATGAAGTATTTTGTGTTGGGTGCGCTTGCCTCCGGCCTGCTGCTCTACGGCATGTCGATGATCTATGGTGCGACCGGTTCGCTGGAGTTGCCTGTGGTGAAAAATGCCGTACTTGGCGTGAAGGATCCCAAGATGGTGATGGTGCTGCTCTTGGGCATCGTCTTTCTCATTGCCGGTATTTCGTTCAAGCTGGGTGTTGTGCCTTTTCACATGTGGGTACCCGATGTTTACCAGGGTTCACCAACCGCCGTAACGCTCATCCTGTCCAGCGCGCCCAAACTCGCTGCTTTCGCGCTGGCAATACGCCTGCTGGCGGGCGCTTTGCCCGACCTCGTCGGACACTGGCAGAGCATGCTGCTGTTCGTTGCCGCAGCATCCATCGTCCTTGGCAATTTCGCGGCGCTGGCACAGCACAACATCAAGCGCATGCTGGCCTACTCCGGCATTTCGCACATGGGATTCATGTTGTTGGGGCTGCTTTCCGGCGGCGATGGCACGGGTTACAGCAGCGCCATGTTTTATACCATTACCTACGCGCTCATGACGTTAGCCGCGTTCGGCATGGTCGTTCTGCTCGCGCGAGAGGGGTTTGAGGCCGAAAACATCGAGGATTTCAAGGGGCTCAATCGCCGTAGCCCCTGGTTTGCGCTGCTCATGCTCTTCGTGATGTTCTCAATGGCAGGCATCCCATTCTTCGTCGGTTTCTTTGCCAAGCTCTCCGTGCTCCAGGCAGTGATACATGCCGGTTATCTCTGGGTTGCGGTGTTGGCGGTCGTGATGTCGCTCATTGGCGCCTTCTTCTATCTGCGCATCGTCAAAATCATGTACTTCGATGAGCCGGTAGACGATACCCCCATCAAAGCATCGGGCGAACTACGAATAATGCTGTCGATCAACGGAGTGGCCATTGCCCTGCTCGGACTCATGCCTGGGACGCTGCTGAAATGGTGTGAAGAAGCCATGAAGACGGCGTTTATGGTTGGCGGTTGAGCGGAGAGGGAAAAAGCATAATATGAATGCCACGGTCTGGATTGTGGTGGGCCTTGCCTGCGTGGCGGCCAATTTGCCTTTTCTATTTGAACGTGTGCTGTTCATATGGTTCCGCTCCTCGGGAAAAGGGTTCGGTTGGCGGTTCCTGGAACTGCTTGTGCTCTACTTGGTCATTGGCGGGCTTGCATTCCTGCTGGAAAAGAACGCTTATGGCAGTATTTATCCGAAAAACTGGCAATTTTACGTGGCTACACTTTGCCTGTTTCTCGTGTTTGCCTTTCCGGGGTTCGTCTATTGTCACCTGTGGCGCCGCAACCGCCGCCGTGCCGTGGAGACACCACGCGGGCAGGAATAAATCAATCCGTGTGTAGGCGGCAGGTACAATCTGCCTTCAGTTTTTATTAACTTCTTCAACCCACGCGCACGGGTTTCTCATGAGTCAGGAAGTATCCTCCCGCTCTACCTGGTCCAACCGCTGGGCCTTCATCCTCGTCACCATCGGCTCTGCCGTCGGGCTCGGCAATATCTGGAAGTTCTCCTATATCGCTGGCGCAAGCGAGGGGAGCGTAGGGGTATTCGTTGTCGTTTACCTGGCCTGTGTTGCCCTCATCGGGTTGCCGCTCCTCATGGCAGAAATCCTCATCGGCAGGCGTGGGCGGGGCAATCCCGTCGCTGCCATGCTCAATACTGCCGAAGAATCCGGTAATTCTTCGTGGTGGGCCCTACTCGGATGGGCCGGGATATTCGGCGCGCTAATGATATTGTCATTTTATAGCGTGGTCTCCGGATGGATGGTGGACTACTTCTGGCAATATCTCGCGAAAGGTGTGCAGGTCAATACGCCGGAAGAAACAAAGGCGGCTTTTGACGCCATGATGGCCGACCCCTGGCGCTTAAGTTTTTGGCACACCATCTTCATGATCCTTACTGTGGGCGTCGTGGCGCGGGGCGTGGTAAGCGGGATTGAAATCGCCAACAAGATCATGATTCCGATGCTTTTCCTGATCCTGATTCTGCTGACCCTGTGGGGCGCGGCGGCAGGCGACATGCCGACGGCGCTACGTTTCATGTTCAATCTCAAAGTCGAAGCCATCAAGGCCGGTGTCGTCATCGATGGGATGGGCCATGCCTTTTTCTCATTGAGCCTTGGGATGGGAGCCATCATGGCCTACGGCTCCTATCTCGACAAAGATACGAATATCGGCAATACCTGTTTATGGATTGCGATAGTCGGCGCCTTGATCGGTTTGCTTTGCGGGGCAGCCATCTTTTCGTTGACTTTCGGCTATGGGCTGACGCCTGCCGCCGGGCCGGGCCTCATCCTCCAGACCCTGCCGCTTGCCTTCTCCGATATGCCCGGCGGGCGGATATTCGCCGTATTCTTCTTCCTTCTGGTTATTTTTGCCGCCTGGACATCGTCCATTTCACTACTGGAGCCTTTCGTTTCCTGGCTCACCGAACGGTTCGGTATCCGCCGTTCTTTTGCTGCATGGGGAACGGCATTGCCGGTATGGCTGCTCGGGGTAGCTGTTTGCCTGTCGTTCAACGAATGGGCGCGGTTCAAGATTCTTGGCCGCATCCTTTTCGAGATGCTGGATCATCTCGCCACACGCTTCATGATGCCGCTCTCCGGGCTTGCTATTGCCATCTACGTTGGCTGGAGGCTTGGCAAAGTGATCGTCTTGGACGAGATACGCCTGAAACAGCGTATGTTCCGCCTGTGGTTCAACGTGGTGCGCTTTATCGTACCGGTTGGCATCACAATGATATTCCTCTACGAATTGGTTCTGCGGGATTGGTTCAAATAGAATTCAACAACACTTCGCCGGAACTTGCCCGCGAATCCGGCCCTGCTTTCATGAAGAACGAAATGAAACCCATCACACTGGACGATATTGCCGTCGGAGACCGTTACCTGAGCCGGGAATTCCCGCTCGATACCGCGCAAATCAAGGATTTCGCCAGCAATTTCGACCCACAGCCCTTTCACTTGGATGAAACTGCTGCTGCGCAATCTTTTTTCGGGGGGCTTGCCGCCAGCGGCTGGCACACAGCAGCAATGACCATGCGCCTGATGGTGGAAAGCGTCCCTTTTGCGGGTGGCCTCATTGGCGCAGGCGTTGAAATTTCCTGGCCGCGCCCTACCCGTCCCGGCGACATACTGCGCACCGAGAGCACCATCCTCGACATTGTGCCGTCCCAATCCAGGCCCGACCGGGGAATCGTCACCCTGCAAACCGACACATTCAACCAGAACGGCGAACAGTTACAGAAACTGGTGTCGAAGCTGCTGGTGTTTCGGCGCGGGGCTGATTGAGTTGCCGTAACCCCCACAGCAATTGCCCAAAGCACGCCGATGACTTTCATCGATCTCCCCCAGATGATTTCCGCCTCCGGCAGCGTGATGCTGCCCGGCTCCAAAAGCATTTCCAACCGCGCGTTGCTTCTGGCCGCGCTTGCGCAAGGGGAGACGGAATTGCGGGCCTTGCTGGATTCCGACGATACGGCGCGGATGCGCGAGGCGCTGGCAACGTTGGGTGTGGCGATGTCGGCGGCAGGCGAAGATGGTTTACGGGTGTCAGGTTCAAACGGACGGTTTCCCGTGCGACAGGCGGAGCTTTTTCTTGGCAATGCGGGAACGGCTTTCCGATCCCTGACGGCGGTGCTGGCTTTCGCGGGCGGGGAGTATGTATTAAAGGGCGTGCCCCGGATGCACGAGCGCCCTATTGGCGATTTGGTCGACGCACTCGTGACCTGTGGGGCAAGCATCAAGAGCCTTGAAAAGGAAGGTTTCCCGCCGCTTTTAATCCGCCCTGCCGTCATTCGTCCCTGCAGCGTGGTGAAGATACGTGGGGATGTGTCCAGCCAGTTTCTGAGCGGCCTCTTGATGGCATTGCCGCTTGCCGGGGCGCAAGTGACGGTGGAAGTCGAAGGCGAACTGATTTCCAAGCCCTATGTCGATCTGACGTTGAACCTGATGGCGCGCTTCGGCGTGGCCGTGGAACGGGAGGGCTGGCGGGCGTTTTCAATTCCTGCCGGGGCGCGTTATCGCTCGCCCGGCCTCTATCGGGTGGAAGGCGACGCTTCGTCGGCTTCCTATTTCCTCGCTCTTGGGGCAATCGGCGCGGGCGCGGGGAACCCCGTCCGCGTGATCGGTGTGGGCAAGGACGCGGTTCAGGGGGATGTGCGTTTTGCGGATGCGCTGACGGCCATGGGAGCAACGGTGGAGGCAGGGGAAAACTGGATTTCCGCCGCCCGGCCCGCGGACGGCAAGCCGCTCACGGGCATTCACCTGGACTGCAACCATATCCCCGACGCGGCCATGACACTGGCCGTAGCAGCCCTCTTCGCGCAAGGGGAAACCACGCTCGCCAACATCGGCAGTTGGCGGGTGAAGGAAACCGACCGCATCGCCGCGATGGCTGCCGAATTGCGCAAATTGAACGTGCGGGTGGAAGAAGGCGCGGATTTTCTGAAGGTCGTTCCGCCGGACGCGGCACATCCGCTTTTACCCGCCGTCATCGATACTTACGACGACCATCGCATGGCGATGTGTTTTTCGCTTGCCACGTTCGGCGTACCGTTGCGCATTCATGACCCCGGTTGCGTAGCAAAGACGTTTCCCGGTTATTTCGCCTGCTTCAATACCGTTGCGCGGCCCGCGCCGGTCATTGCCATCGACGGACCCACCGCTTCCGGCAAAGGAACGGTTTCCGTGCGGGTTGCCCAGGCGCTAGGGTTCAATTACCTCGATTCCGGCGCGCTCTACCGCCTCACCGCGCTGGCCGCACGGGAAGCGGGCGTGGATTGGGCGGACGAAACGGGTGTTACGGCCATTGCTTCCAGGTTGGACGCGGAGTTCCACGCGGGCGGTGTGCGCCTGAACGGCAGGGAAGTGTGCGAGGCAATCCGGGACGAGGACATTTCTTCCGGGGCTTCAAAAGTGGCGGCACTGCCCGCCGTGCGCGAGGCGTTGCTGTTCCGGCAACGGACGTTTCATCGTGCGCCGGGGCTGGTCGGCGACGGGCGCGACATGGGTTCCGTCGTGTTTCCCGGCGCGCAACTGAAGATTTTCCTGACGGCAAGCCCTGCGATCCGCGCTGTGCGCCGCACCCAGCAATTACTGGAACGCAACGAACCTGCCGAGCTTTGCGCCATTCAGGCCGACCTCGAAGCGCGGGACGTACGTGACTTGAACCGCCCCGTCGCGCCGCTCAGGCAGGAAGCAGACGCGCTGCTGCTGGATACCGAGCATCTCAGCATCGACGAAGCCGTGGCAAAGGTGCTGGGCTGGTTTACGGATAGTTCCTGCGGATGATGGCAAACTGGCACAATTCTTTTTGTGCCACAACGGATCTGTCGCGGAAAAAAACAGCAAAAGGGTTGTGCAGCGTTTCCCTAAAGTGAGAGATGCGAAGAATGTTCTTGTGCGGCTTGTGCGGCTTGTGCGTCGGCCTGCTGATTTTGAAGGGGCGCGCCGTATGTTGTTTTGCCGTGTTTGCCCCGGTCAAGTGATTGGGCAAACGCCTTGAACGGGGCGGGCAGCACTGCCCCGGGGCGGAATGGTCCCCAAACCTGTTGGTTGTCGTCGTCGATTATCCTTACCCAATATCCCGCAAGAAGATAATAATAGATTGCCCGACACACGTCTCCATGCCGCCGTGACCGCGTAGTCATCACAATCTCACCGTCTGGATCATAATCCTGTGTACCGGAAAAGCTCCGGACAGCTTCCACTCTGTAAAACATGGCCGCACCCTGTAATTCATCGTAAAACTGATTTCGGTTTGAAACCCTGCCCTTCAGGGCGGAAAGACGAACCCCGGCCCGAAGGGGCGGAGTTTCGGCGAGTCTTTGGAAGGGGTACAAACCCCTTCCAAAAGTTTGTTGAACCGGCCTGAAAGCCGGTTCTGAATAGTTGTTAGTGACTGCATATTATAACATACAGATTTTTATTGCAACGTCGTAATGCCATAAAAATGGTTGAAAATATACCCCTCTTTACATATGTTTACAGATCAGGCTGACGCATCCGATAGAGTATTGAAAAATCAGCCGTTCGTCCCACTATCAAACCGGCAACCGGATATACGACAAAAACTTTATAACTTGTTGATTTTAAATGGGTTATTCGCATGCGCAAAGGTTGCCAGATCAATAATGCCGGCCGGCTTATCGCTACCTTGAAACCGGTGCGTTATCCCGTATAATGTCGCCCCGGTCACGCCGGGGCCGACGATGCGCTTTTCATGGCACATGTCGGAGTATTTGTGTTTACACGAACATTTTCATGGAATGAATAGCATGAATTTGCAAGTTAAAAAACTCGCTGACTTTGATGTGCGTGGCAAAAGAGTTTTTATTCGCGCCGACCTTAACGTGCCGCAGGATGAAGCGGGCAACATCACGGAAGACACCCGTATCCGCGCTTCCGTACCAACCATCCGGTATTGTCTCGACCAGGGCGCGGCGGTGATGGTGACGTCTCATCTTGGCCGCCCCGTCGAGGGCAAACTCGGCCCTGAAGATACCCTGTCCCCGGTAGCCGTGCGCCTTGGGCAGTTGCTCGGCCAGCCAGTGAAACTCATCCCCGATTGGGTCGATGGCGGTTTCACCATCGAACCGGGACAAGTGGTGCTGCTGGAAAATTGCCGCTGCAACATCGGCGAAAAGAAAGACGATGAGACGTTGTCGAAAAAAATGGCGGCGCTCTGCGATGTCTACGTGAACGATGCTTTCGGAACCGCACACCGCGCCGAGGCCACCACGCACGGCATTGCCCGCTTCGCGCCTGCTGGCTGCGCTGGCCTATTGATGAGCGCGGAAATTGAAGCCCTCTCCCTTGCGTTAGGCAATCCCAAACGCCCGCTTGTCGCTATCGTCGGCGGGGCAAAGGTTTCAAGCAAACTCACCATCCTGAAATCGCTTGCCGGGAAGGTAGACCAGCTCATCGTCGGCGGCGGCATCGCCAATACTTTCCTGTTGGCTTCGGGCAAGCGCATCGGGGAATCGCTCGCAGAACCCGATCTGGTGAAAGAAGCGCATGCCGTCATGGATTTGATGCGCGCACGCGGCGCGGAAGTGCCACTCCCAGGTGATGTGGTCGTCGCTGACGAAGTCTCGGCGCTTGCCCGTGCCAACAAGGTTTCCATCGATGAAGTCGGCCCTCACGACCGTATCTTGGACATCGGCCCAAAGAGCTCCGCGCATCTGGCGCAGATCGTCGCCAACGCAGGCGTCATCGTCTGGAACGGCCCGGTAGGCGTGTTCGAACACCCCCAATTCGCAGGCGGAACCAAGATGCTCGCTTCGGCCATTGCGCACTCGCAAGCGTTCTCGGTTGCGGGCGGCGGCGACACGTTGGCGGCCATCGCCAAATTCGACATTGCCCGCGACGTGGGCTATATCTCAACGGGCGGCGGCGCTTTCCTGGAGTTCCTCGAAGGCCGAACCCTGCCTGCCATTGCTGCGCTGCAAGCGCGTTACCAGGATTGAATATGAGTCTCATCAGTATCGGCCAAATTGAGCTGAAAACCGTCTTTCACGGCACGCCGGGTTTGCCTGTGATCCTGCTGATCCAGGGACTCGGTACGCCACTCACGCGCTGGCCAATGGCTCTGATCGAAAAACTGGCCGCTGCCGGTTTTCGCGTCATCGCTTTCGACAACCGCGATATTGGCCTCTCCACCCGGATGGATGCTCTCGGCCTACCCGATATCCGGCAGATGATGAACCTCAAATCTTTCGCGTTGCCGTTTCCGGGGATGTTACCCAAGTTATCTGCCCGGCCTAGCTCCCTTCCCTATACGCTTGTCGATATGGCCGGCGACGCGGTGGGCCTGCTCGACGTACTCGGGGTCAAAGCGGCGCACATCGTCGGTGCGTCGCTGGGCGGTATGGTGGCGCAACTGGTCGCTACCCATCATCCCGAACGCTGCCTGTCGCTGACTTCCATCATGTCTTCGAGCGGCAACCCTCTGCTTCCGCCCCCCACGGCTGCCGCCCTGCATGCGCTGTTCGCGCCGCTACCGGGCGAGTGTGACGAGGCTTCGCTCGTCGAGGACAGCATCTGGCGGCAAAAAACGCTGATGAGTCCCGGATATCCCACGCCGGACGAGGAATTGCGCGCCATGTTTACCGCTGAATACCGGCGTGGCGGTTTTCATCCGGCGGGTGTCATCCGCCAACTATTGGCACTCCTTGCAGCAGGCGACCGGCGCACGCAACTGATGAAGGTTCGGGTTCCGACCGTAGTTCTGCATGGTCTCGACGACCCGCTCATCAATGTTGCTTGTGGACGTGACACGGCGGCAGTCATCCCCGGTGCGGAATTTCGCACCATTCCCGGCATGGGGCACGATTTCCCCGAGGCGCTTGCAGGGGAATTCGCTTCTGCGATTTTGTCGGCAGCGCAACGCTAGTAAACAGTTCGGCCAGAACTGCCTACGCGCCTGTCATACGAGGTCATGCGCCGCTCTTCTCTTATTCGTCCCGGACTGCACATTGGCATCCCATACGGGTAAGACTCGCTACGGCGCTGCGTAAGGCGGCGGTCGTTGTATTGGATATAGGTGCACATGTGTTTTATGTGGGGGCACCCGCCCAAAGGCAGGGCGGGCGCTTCCGATTTCAGCAACCGCTTGCCGGCAATGGCTAGCGCAGACTCGCATGGATTTTCACAAATCCGCAGTTCTACAGCGTTGAACTTGTACGCTCGCAAAGGGGATTTGTTCATCCCCGATGTCGACGTGCTGCCATGATGGCTCCTGTAATTGCGTTTTTCCACCCGTGCCCTCATGTGGAACGCTGCTACGTAAGCCAATCCGGCAATCAGCAGAAGCAGGAACATCCATGCAATAGCGTTCATTGTTTCCCACGTCATATTCTTGGCAAGTGTCATCATTATATCGACTTGCCCTTTTCACTCGCGTGATATATCCATCCCTCACGTGCAAATTCCGGTTCGGGTGGCTCGCGGAACGACCTGTTTGCGGGATAAAATGCCGCTTCGATTCGAATTTTTTTAACGTATTGCACCCGGTTGAATAGTGCCGGGATATGGAGAGAACCGATGCCCCTCGTATCCATGCGCCAATTGCTTGATCACGCAGCCGAAAACGGTTATGGCCTGCCTGCTTTCAACGTCAACAATCTGGAACAAGTCCAAGCCATCATGGAGGCCGCCGTGCAGACGGATAGCCCCGTCATCATGCAGGCATCCGCCGGCGCGCGCAAATATGCGGGAGAGGCGTTCCTGCGCCATCTCATCGATGCGGCAGTGGAATCCTGTCCACACATCCCGGTGGTGATGCACCAGGATCATGGGCAGAGCCCGGCAATATGCATGGGAGCAATCCGTTCGGGCTTTTCCAGCGTGATGATGGACGGTTCGCTGCTCGAAGACGGCAAGACCCCCTCTTCCTACGAATACAACGTTGCCGTGAGCCGCGAGGTGGTGAAATTCTCGCATGCCATCGGTGTGACGGTGGAAGCCGAACTTGGCTGCCTTGGCTCGCTCGAAACCGGTGAGGCCGGCAAGGAAGACGGGGTCGGAGCGGAAGGCCGCCTCGATCATTCAATGCTGCTTACCGACCCCGACCAAGCGGCGGATTTCGTGCGGCAAACCGATTGCGATGCGCTTGCCATTGCGATCGGCACGAGCCACGGTGCATACAAGTTCACACGCAAACCCACCGGCGACATTCTCGCCATCGACCGCGTGAAGGCCATTAACGCCCGGTTGCCCAATACCCATCTGGTCATGCACGGTTCCAGTTCGGTTCCGCAGGAATTGCTGGCAATCATCCGGCAATACGGTGGCGACATGAAAGAGACCTACGGCGTACCTGTCGAGGAAATCCAACTCGCAATCAAGTACGGCGTCCGTAAAATCAACATCGACACCGACATCCGGCTTGCCATGACCGGGGCCATCCGAAAATTCATGGCCAAAAACCCGTCCAAATTCGACCCGCGTGAATACAACATACCCGCGCGCGAAGCCGCCAAGGCGGTCTGCGTTGCCCGGTACGAAGCTTTTGGCTGTGCCGGATTCGCTTCTCGGATCAAGGCCATCCCACTCGAAAAAATGGCTTTGCGTTACAAAGAAGGCGAACTAGCCCAGACCGTTCGCTAGTCCAGTGCAATTTTTTTGTGCCCGGCGCTAACCATGCGCCGGACAAGCAATGAGGGGGCATGCAATGTCCAAGGCCAACCTGAAACTACACGTTGCTTTTGAGTTTGACATTGCCGCACCCGATGTGCTGCTGGAGCACGACCATGCCGCCTTATGCCAGAAACTCAACGACATGCTCGGGCCGCTCGTGCTTCAGGGCATGCCCAAGGTCACAACAACCCAGCTTGCCAAGGCAGGCGCCAGCATTGTCAAGCATCATTACCATCTCGACGCGAAAAGTCTCTGCGTCCCGGTGATCGACCACGCGGTCATGGTCGCTGCGGCGCCTCACCTGACCGACGAAGAATTCCACAGTCTGGCTTGCCAGCTTGCGGGAAAAATGCCGGAAGACCCTATGGAGTTGCAGCGCCTTTTGCGGCGGCGCGCACTGGCGATGGTCAATGAGTACCGTCTCGTACCCTGCCAGGTCGAAGGTAAGCTGAAATCGGGCGGCACATTTACGGATATCACGCTCGATGCCACACTCAATCTCACCAACGGTAGCGTCATGGTCGATGAACCTCATCGGCATAACCACTTGCAGCAGGGGATTGGTGTCGTCACTCTGGTGGCAGCAGCCGTACGGATCACTGGCAATTGCGAAGGGCACACGCTTTCCGGCCCGGTTATCAACGTCTCGATTGCCGACATTTCCAAGTCGCGTGACGCGTTGATACAACTCTGGCAGGCAAACAATTGATTTTGGTGGATATCTTTCGCGCCCGCCGCGCCCGCCTGCTTGCCTCTTTGACGGCACAGGGCGGCGGCGTGGCAGTCATTCCCACAGCCCCCGAGCGTGAGCGCAACCGGGGAACCAACTTCCCCTACCGCGCCGACAGCCAGTTTTTCTATCTCTGCGGTTTCCGTGAGCCGGAAGCCGTGCTCGTCCTCATCGCGGGCGATTCGCCACGCCAGTTTCTTTTCTGCCGCGCCAAAAACGAAGAACAGGAGGCCTGGACGGGCTGCCGGTATGGGCCGGAGGCCGCCGCTGGGCATTTTGGCTTCGATTCGGCCTGGCCCATCGACGAGCTTGACCGCAAGCTGCCCGAACTGCTCATCAACCAGCCCGCGCTCTGGACGAGCTTGGCCTTTGAGCCGGAATGGGACAGGCGCATCCTTGCCGCAATAAAAACCGTGCGCGCCAGTATCCGCTCCGGCGACACCGCGCCGGGGACTGTGCATGAAATCTCCGTAGCGCTCGACGAGATGCGTCTTACCAAGGATGAGACAGAAATAGCAGCCATGCGCCGTGCAGGCGATATCTCTGCCGCTGCCCACTGCCGGGCAATGCGCGCTACGTGTCCGGATCGTTTCGAATATGAGATCGAAGCCGAGTTGATTCATGCGTTCCGTGCCGCAGGCAGCCAGTCCCTTGCCTACCCGCCCATCGTCGCCAGTGGCCCGAACGCCTGCGTGCTGCATTACACCGATAACGATCGCCGCATGTTGGACGGCGAGTTATTGCTGATCGACGCCGGTTGCGAACTCGACGGCTACGCTTCCGACATTACACGTACCTTCCCGGTCAATGGCCGTTTTAGCGGCTCACAGCGCGACCTTTATCAACTCGTGCTGGCCGCCAGCCACACCGCACGCGCGCAAGTGCGCCCCGGAAACGGCTGGAATGCGCCGCATGAAGCCGCCGTAGCCATGCTCACACAGGGATTCGTCGACCTGGGTCTGCTCAAGGGAGAAGTGCAAGAACTGATAAAAACGCAAGCCTACCGCCGTTTCTACATGCACCGCACCGGGCACTGGCTCGGCATGGACGTTCATGACACAAGCTGCTACAAAACAGATGGGCAATGGCGTCCGTTCGTGCCGGGCATGACGCTTACCATCGAACCCGGCTGCTACGTCCGCCCGGCGGACGACGTGCCGGAAGCCTTCTGGAACATCGGCATCCGTATCGAAGACAACGTCCTGGTCACTCCCGACGGCTGTGAAATACTGACTGAAAACGTGCCGCGTGAAATCGACGCTATTGAAAATCTGATGCGGGACGAAAACCTTTGATGCCCCTCTCCCCCCGTCCCTCTCCCGGCGCTTTGCGCCACCCCAAGCTACGCGATCTTGCCATGTCAATGAAAAACCTGCCTATAGAGGCAAGGTACGGATAATGAAAATGGGGAAACATATCATGATGGGGGTTGAAAGATGAGCAAAGTGTGGATGGCACTGTTGGTGTCGCTTTTATGTGTCTTCGCGCCTGTTCAGGCTTACGCCCTGAGCGAGGAAGAGAAGATAACGATGCTCATAGAATCAGTCAGGGATACCCCTGAAGGTACGAAATTCATACGAAACGGCAAGGCATACGATGTCGCCGATGCGGTATCTCACCTCAACCTCAAGCATTCAAAGGCAAAATCGAGGGTGACAACCGCTGAAGAGTTCATAAAGCATGTCGCATCCGGCTCTTCTGTTTCCGGAAAGGCGTATCTGATACGGTATCCCGACGGGACGACCATTACCACAGCCGCGTTTTTTACCGAAAGGCTGCGCGGGCTGAAGGACGAGAGGTGATGAGTGGAATTCGCATATATAGGGTGTAAGGGGAATAGAGGGTAACATCCTTTGCGCGGACTACGAGTACCCCTGCACGTTGCAGGGGCAAGGGGATGACTGTGATGTTGGGGTGCGCAAAGCTCATCCCAGCCTATATCGCTCATGCACCTGGCGTCGTCGACCGCGCCGGACAACCGCCGGAGACTGCGCGCGAGGCCGGGCAAGAGATGCCAGGGATTTTGTCGATCCGATTTCATCTTGCAGTTGTACTTCAAAACCATTCATGTATAATAATACATTATGTATATTTTATGTTGAATAAATGCGGCTCGGTTATCCTTGCCGTGGCATTTGACCCGGTTGCGGTATAAAAATATACAGCAGGAAACGTCTACATCGTTTCCACCATTTAATCAGCCAATGTTTTGGCGAAGGAGAATGGAATGCAAGTTCGCCTGTTCAGTATCACAATGTTGTCCGTTTTTGCCCTTTCCAGTTGTGGTGAATCGCTGCCAGAAGTGAATGAAGCCAACTGCACCAACATAGAAGTAATGATGAAAGTGGAAAAAATAAAATCGGAGAAGCGGCGCACAGAGTTCGTGATGAAGTGTATCGACGTTTTAAACGAACAGAGGGAAAAAGAAAATATTAAACCGGCAATCAAATAGACGATGAATATTTGATGTAATTCGTTGATTTTTAATGGATTAAATGTGAAAACAAAGGTTGCCGGGTTAATAAGAGACAGCAATAAAACAATACCAAATATCCCTGATAAGTGTGACTCGCCAGCCCGTGCAGGATGGGTAGGTTGGGGTGCGCGAAGCAAACCCCAACGTGCAGGGGCAAAAGGATGGCGGCAACGTTGGGGTTCGCAAGCTCACCCCAACCTTGTATTAATGTGCTCGTCTTGAGATGCATCTCAAGACAGGGTGGCTGGACGCCGTGCCCAACCTTAGGCATCACGCCTGTTAGATAGATCCTTGCGCCAGCCACTCA
>Ga0123353_10001967_pt1 | contig 25342 bp, 22 predicted proteins | sample TergutLab28metaG_3_FD_92763 | JGI IMG/M metagenome (GOLD analysis project Ga0123353, IMG submission 92763) | Labiotermes labralis P3 segment gut microbial communities from Petit-Saut dam, French Guiana - Lab288 P3 | ecosystem: Host-associated > Arthropoda: Insects > Digestive system > Gut ...
AGGCGTTACATGGTACTAGGGCGTGTTTGAAAAAACCACGCGCACGTCTTTTTGGCGCTTTTTCCGCCGCACTGCGTTAAAATTTCTTAAAATACGGGAGTATTCCTTCAAAATTTTATCTTGTGCGGGCGAAAAAATCACTCAAAAATCCGCACACGGGGATTTTTCAAACACGCCCTAGTATTCCATAAAGTCAGGAACTACAATATAGTAGGATAAAGCTTTTTGAGTTTTATGCGGGTACTATTTGTAGAAAACCTCCAAAGAACAGTAGAGCAGGCGGAATTTCTATAAAGCTGTCAAGCGGAAACAAGGAGCCGCAGCTCTTCAATATTTATCATTTTCTCAGCAAGACACTGGCGGGACATCACAGCTATAACGCGTGTTTCCTTAAAAGCTCAACACTCAAAAGTCGTATAATATTACAGTCAAGAATTAAATGTAAAATTTCTGCAACCTTTCTTGCCGCCTACGTCTGAAACCCTTTCCTCAACCGCCGTAACAACCCAGCCAGCGGAAACACCAGCGCGCCCGCGAAAAAGTCGCCCACACCATGTGCAAGATCAAACCCTAAACCGGCGACGATCCACGCAATGGTCGCCTTGAACGAAAGCCCGTACATCAACGCTTGCATCGGGGCGTACATCGTGCCGAAAGTCAGGCCGTGCAGGGCGCACAGCAGCATGTAGATCACGGTCTGCTTTTTCGCGGATACTTTCCTGCGCTCCATCGCAGGCGCCGCCAGCATCACCGCGCCCCAGAGCGTCAGCCAGATGTAGAGGTACGGCAGCCACCACATAGCGAAGCCGCCTACGATCCCGTCGATAAGCACGTAGACATAGAGCGGGATCAGCGCTTTTGCGCGGTACACAATGGTGAACGCCGCGATGAACATTGCCAACAGGTGGATGTTTGGAATCGCCTGCATGAGGTACTTGGTGAGGAACATAAGCGACCCGAGCATGGCAAAAAGAGCTGTTTCAAAAACAGTTAATCCTTTTTTCATGGCGTAAGCGAATACCTCCACACGATCACGTCCCCGTCTTTCGGCGGATATTTATCGCAGCTTGTGCCGGGGCGTGTGCCGTTGACCTCGTACACCCAGCCGCTTGAGCCGCCGCAGGCTTTTTCGCGCAGGCCGCCGATCGACGACACATACACGCCTAAAAAGCTCTTGTCCGACGTTATCGCAACGCCGCTGCGTCCCAGCAAATCAAACACGCTGTCGCCATTGTTCAGCGTCATTGTCCGGGCGGGAAGAAACACATCATAGCCGTAGCTCACGGCGGCGGAGCCGTCTATCTCGAAGCTGACGGTCTTTTCCGCCGGCTTGGTGGTTGTGGCGGGCGTGACCGCGCCGGGACTTGTGCCGGGGCTTGGGGACGAGGTAGTCGTTGCGGATGTTGTGGTTACATGGGTCGTGGAGGTGGTTGTACTGGCCACCGTACTTGCACGAGCCGTAGTAGTCGCGGCGGGAACCGTTGTGCCTGGCCTGATGACTGCGCCGATTGTGCTTGTAACGGCGGCAGTTTGCGTTGCGGTCGTGATTTTTGTTGTTGCCGCTGTCGTACGGCTTGCGGTAGTCTGCGCTTTGGTCGTGGTTGTTGCCGCCGCTGCCGCGCGGCTTGCGGACGTGGTGTTTGTCACAGATGTACGCATCGTCGCATTGGCGGCGTTGGTTTGCGGAGTTACCTCCGACAATGACGCTGTCTCTGATTCCGCGCTCGGTTCATAAGTCAGTTCTGTCAGATATTCTGTCGTCTCCGCGATTGCCGAGGTTGTTTCGGTATCCGATTCCGGCACGGCGGCGGGAGAGACGTCTCTCCCGCACGACACGAACAGCGCCACAAATAATATAAACATCAATATAGAATATTTTTTCATATCTAAATCACCAACTTATCTAATCTCTAACGTCGAACATCTACTGTCTAAATTCCCAAACCCAGCCAAAAAACACATAGTAGACGACGGTTTGCAGCCAGGGCTTCCAGCCGCGTATGAAGCTCAACCAGTCCGGCAGCTTGTCAAGCCAGGTGTGCCCGGCGGGCTCGTCAGCTTTTTTCTCGATGGCAAACAGCTTGCCGCTGTCGTTGGTGTAGTACAGCGTGCCGTCGCCGCCCGCGGCTACGCTGGACATGCAGTAGTTTTGGTCAGCCGCCGCAGGGGTGAACAACGCGCTTGCCGCCGTGCCGTCGCAGACATACAGCGCGCCGGGCTCGGCGTTCGCCGTGTAATACACATACGGCGTACCGTAGGCGGTACTCACGAGAGGTGAGGCTTGTACCGGCGCAGGTGCAGGAACGCTCTTTTCAAGCGTCATGCCTGTTATGCCGATCACCGCGAGAACTCCGCTGTAGCCCGCTGCCGTGCCTCCCACACAGGCTTTGCCTCCCGCGATGGCCGGGGTACTGGTGGAGTCGGCGGCGAAGCTCACGCCGGTTTTCGCGCCGAAGCTTCCGTCCGCGTTCAGGGCAATTTTATGCAGGGCGCCGTCTCTTGCTGCCGCGAAAGCATAAGTGCCGTCAACTACAATGGTCGAGCGCACGGGCGCGCCCAGATTGATTGTGTCGATTGCCGCTCCGGTCGTTTTGTTCAGCGAGGTAAGTATGCCGTCGTCACCGGCGAAAATCACCGCGCCGCCGTAAAACGCCGCGCCAGACCAGTAGTAGCCCGCGTCTGTGTTCGTATAGCGCCATTTTTCGCTGCCCGACGAATCCACGCAAAGGAATACGCCGTGATAGCTTGCCACCCAATCGGCGCACGCCGTACCGAAATATAGCAGGCCGCCGCTGGACGTCAGGGTGGTCTGCGACTGGTGCGGCAGATTGGCTGTGACCGTTATGGGATTCCAGCCGCCGTCGTAATCGGTGTAGCTGCACTCGACTTCCGGCAGAGCGTTTGTGACCCACTTGCTTTGAAGCGTCGCGGCGTCAATCGCCTGCAAGCGGCCCTCGCTCAACGGGATGTAAATCGTACCGTTTTGGGCGAGAGGGCGGCAGGTAAAATCAATGGGGCCAGTAAGCTCTGTTTTGTCAGCCAACTCGCCGCCGGACAGCTTCAGAAGCTCACTGCCCACGGCAACGAAGACATTGTCTCCAATAAGCACCGGGTCGGACACATTCGTGCCCCAATCGTCGGCAGACTTGAGCCTATAGCTCCACTTGAGCCGGGCTTCGTCCGCTTGGCGTGGCGTTTGCGTATCGGTCACGCCGCCAAGGCCGAAAGCCGGGAAAGCGCACAGAGCGCAGAGCAGCGCGGTCATCGCAAGGGCAAGGGTTCGTTTTTTCATGTTGTTTTCCCTCCTGAAAAAATTTGATTATACTGCTTAACGACTATAAAATCCGCAAAAAATAAGTAAAAGCTTTGATATACGGGTTTTGCGCAATTTTTTGCTGTGATTTTAAGGAGTTAAGGAGTTTTCACATGGACAGAAAGAAAAAGCAACAAAAAGCGCTTCCCAAAAAGGAAGCGCAACGCAAACACATAACAAAACCAGACGGCAGCCCGCCCAGGTTCCGCGTATTCGGCCGCACTTTTCCTTGCCCAAAAGTGAACTAACCTAAAAAAGACATGGCAGGTCTCCTGGCTGATGAGTACACGCGAACGCCTTCTCGGTTTCCCAATGGCTTTTGTCCGCGCTGCTTTAACAAAGTAAAGCCTCAATGACAGTAGTGGCTGCTGCGCCGGATTTGCACCGGCTTCCCTTTTGATTCGCGGGGCGTACCCCGTAAAACCATGCTTTCCTATTGGAATTTTATTCAGTTTTTATTATTGTAGCATGGGGAGAGCATATTGTCAACCTGAATTTTTATGATAGATAAACGCTATATAGGTAAATCACTTGAAAAATAGGGGCGATTTTTAAGATTTATCAAAGTTGTTTCATCTACTCTAATTCATCCCTGATTGGGTGGCCATCTTGTTGGCTGTTACGCCATTTATCGGAAAATGTCAAGCGTTTTCTTCGCGTTGTTTTTTCCGATTGAGTAAAACAAAGCGCCCCTTTCCCGCAACTGGGAGAGGAGAGCTTTTTATCAGCGGTTACTTAATTCCCGATTCCTCACAGACATACCAATCAATCGCCAATTTCAGCCCGCTTTCAAAATCATAGTCGGGATCGTATCCCAGCATCTCCCGCGCCTTTGATATGTCGGCCTGAGTATGCCTCATGTCGCCCGCGCGGCCCGGGCCGTACTTCGGCGTGATGTGCGATTTGCCCAGTGCCTCCGCCAGCGCGTTGTACACGTCGATGAGCTGTATCCGTCCGCCGCTCGCTATATTGAACACATGCCCGGCAGCCTCTTTCGGCGCCAGGCACGCTTTCAGGTTCGCTTCCACGACATTCTCGACATAGGTGAAGTCCCGGGACTGAAGCCCGTCGCCGTTGATAGTCGGCGCCTCGTCCTTGAGCAGCTGGCGGATAAATTTCGGAATCACGGCGGCGTATTGCCCGTCAGGGTTTTGCCGCCTGCCAAAGACGTTGAAGTAGCGCAGGCCGCAGTTATCAAGACCGTAAAGGCTTGCGTAAAGCTTGCCGTATTTCTCGTTCACAGACTTTGTTAAAGCATAGGGCGACAGCACATCGCCCTCCTCGCCCTCGCGCTTCGGCAACGCCTCACCGTCGCCGTATACGCTGGAGCTTGACGCGTACACGAACTTTTTGACGCCGCTCTGACGCGCCGCTTCCATCATGTTCAGCGTGCCTTTGATGTTGATTTCTTCATACAGGCGCGGCATTTCCACGCTACGCGGCACGCTTCCCCACGCCGCCTGATGCAGGATATAATCGGCGTCCGCACAGGCGTCAAGGCAGGTTTCATAGCTTATAATGCTGTCCTCGATAAAGGTGTAGCCCTCGCGGCCGATGAACATGTCGGCGTATGCGCGCTTGCCGGTGGAAAGGTCGTCAAGGCAGCGTACGCGGTAGCCCATGTTGAGTATCGCCTCGCAGATGTTTGAGCCGATAAAGCCCGCCCCGCCGGTGACTAAAAACAGCGTGTCTTTGGGGAACTTGAGATTTTTGTAGGACATAGTGACGCTCCTTTAATTCTTTATACTACTTCCGCAGTTAGAAACATAGAAAAATGGGGCAAAAAGCTATGATATATGGATTTTTGCGCAGAATTTTTCGTCATGTTTCTTGCTGCGGAGTAGTATTGCTTGCTACAAGCTTTTCCTCATTCTGATACTTTTCAGGGTTTTACCGAAATCCCGCTCCCGTGAGCTTCCGTCGGCGGTGAACCCGCATTTTTCATAAAAATTTTTCGCGTTGCGGTTATCCGCCAACAGCCACACGGTCATGATCTTTTTGCCCAGGCTCCGCGCCTTGTCAAAGGCAAACTCCATCGCATATGTGCCGATGCCCTGACGAAAGCAGTCAGGGAGGAGATATAGAGAGTGCAGTTCGTACCAATCATTTCCGGCATCTTCGTCCGATGCCGGCGCGACACACGTCATACCGACAGTTTTGCCGTCTTTTTGGATGACATATTGGGTCATATTTTCGTCCGTGATGATTCTTTGCCATAAAGCCGGTCTTGCGGTGTTTTTTTCGCGGATGTACTCAGCCGGGATAATATCCTTGTACGCGGCTTCCCACGAACGCATATGGACTTCGGCCATACCGGGCGCGTCGGCGGGAACGGCGAGGCGGATGGTTATTCGGTCATGCATGTGATCCATCTGAATTACCCCCTTGTTCATTCTATCAAATATTATGTTAAAAATCAATGTTTATTTAAAAAACGCGAAAGGCAAGGGACGGCTAAATATGTAGGGCACGACGCCTTTCGGCGCACCGTAGAAGCAAGTTTTTTTCAAAACGGCGTACCGGGGCGTCACGCCCTACCAATCTTCTTCTATATTTTCAAATAGCAAGGTGCGATTCGCGGCTCATCAGTTGTTCTCAATGTCCCCGATCTTCTTGATCTTCAGCTTCTCCACAGCTTCCTCGCGCATCTTGTACTTGAGTATCTTACCCGCGGCGTTCGTCGGGAAATGATCTACAAAGTCAATATACCTCGGCACCTTATGCCGTGCCATGCTCTTTTGTACAAACGCCTTGATCTCCGCCTCGGTCGTTTCCTCGCCCTCCTTGAGGATGATGCACGCCATGGCTTCCTCGCCGTACTGCTCGTCCGGCACGCCGATCACCTGCACGTCGGACACCTGCGGATGCGTATACAAAAATTCCTCGATCTCCTTGGGGTAGATGTTTTCGCCGCCGCGGATGATCATGTCCTTGAGCCGTCCCGTGATGCGGTAGTAGCCGTCGTCGGTCTTGCAGGCCAGGTCGCCGGTGTGGAGCCAGCCGTCGCGGTCAATAGCGGAGTTGGTCGCCTGGGGCATCTTGTAGTAGCCCTTCATGACGTTGTAGCCCTTGACGACAAACTCGCCGTTTTGCCCGTTGGGAACCTCTTTGTTCGTTTCGGGATCGACGATTCGGCACTCGACCTCGGGCAGATTGCGCCCGACCGTGCCGACGCGAAGGTCAAGCGGATCCTCCCAGTCGCTCATGGTGCAGCCGGGCGACGCTTCCGTTTGGCCGTACACACTCGTGATACCGATCATGTTCATCTTGTCCGTCACCTGACGCATCAGCGGCTCGGGGCAGTTGCTTCCGGCCATGATTCCCGTGCGCATGTAGGAAAAGTCGGTGCGCTTATAATCCTCGTGCTCCAGCATGGCGATAAACATCGTGGGCACGCCGTTGACGACGGTGATGCGCTCCTGATTCACGCAGGCCAGGGCGGCCCGCGCGGAGAAATACGGGATCGGGCACAGCGTTGAGCCGTGGGTCATGCAGGCCGTCATGGAAAGCACCATGCCGAAGCAGTGGAACATCGGAACGTGGATCAGCATACGGTCGGCTGTGGACAAATCCATGCGGTCGCCGATGCATTTGCCGTTATTGATGACGTTGTTGTGGGTCAGCATAACGCCCTTTGGGAAGCCTGTTGTGCCGGACGTGTACTGCATATTGCACACGTCGTCCTTGTCGGTGGCCCCGGCGCGGCGGCTGACCTCCTCAATGGGAGTCTGGTTGGCGTAGGTGAGCGCTTCGTCCCACGTCAGGCAGCCGGGCTGGCGGGAATCAATCGTGATGACATTGCGCAAAAACGGCAGGCGCTTGCAGTGAAGCGGGCTGCCCGGCACGGACGTATAAAGCTCGGGGCAAATCTCCTTGATGATGCCCACATAGTCGGAGTCCAGCGCGCCGTCGATCATGATCAGCGTATGCGTGTCGGACTGGCGCAGCAGGTACTCCGCCTCGTGAATCTTGTAAGCGGTGTTGACCGTGACCAAAACCGCGCCGATCTTCGTCGCCGCCCAAAAAGAGACGTACCACTGCGGCACGTTCGTCGCCCAGACGGCCACATGGTCGCCCGGCTTTACGCCCAGAGAGATGAGCGCGCGGGCGAACACATCGACGTCGTCACGGAATTCGGCGTAAGTCCTTGTGTAGTCAAGGGTCGTGTACCTGAAAGCGTACTGGTCGGGAAATTCGCGCACCATCCTGTCAAGCAGGGCGGGGAAAGTATAGTCGATGATGGACTCTTTCTTCCAGATGAATTTGCCGTTGCCGGCTTTGTTGCTGCAGAGGGAGTCCTGCGCGCGGGGGTCCGCGTCATAGCGGCTCATATAGTTTGCGAAATGCGGGAACACGATGCCGCTGTCGCCGATCTCCTCCAGCCACGAGGGTATCCATTCAAAGGAGACGAAGCCCTCGTAGTTTACGGAGCGCAGCGCCAAAATCATTTCGGGGATCGGAATATCGCCCTCGCCCATCAGGCGGTAGCTCACCTCGCCGTACTGCACGACGGAGTCCTTGATATGGACGTGGCGGATATACGCGCCCAGGTTCTGTACGGTCTTTTCGGCGCTCTCGCCGTTGACCCTGTAGGGGTGATGGAGGTCCCACAGCGCGGCCAGGTTATCCGACGCGAAATAGTCCAGTATGTCGAGCAAACGTGATGTGTCGGCATAGATACCGACCGTTTCAATGAGCAGAACCACCCCGGCCTTTTCCGCCACGGGGATCATCTTTTTCAGGTACTCCACCACCGCGTCGTCCTCTTCCTCGGGCGTCTTGCCCTGCTGCGCGGAGGCGTAAATCCTGATGTACGGCGTGCCCAGACGCGAGGCGACGTAGATGTGCTCTTCGGTGTCAATGCAGTTTTCGGTGAGTTTCCCCGCGTCGGCAATGTCGCAGACGGCGTCAAGGCAGGGGATTTTCAGCCGCAGCTCGTGGAGCTTGCGCGCCGTTTTGGACAGAGCGCTTTTCGCGAACGGTGAATTCGCGCCCGAGAACGCCTCGCTGCCCACGTTGTGCACTTCGACGCCCTCAAAACCTAAATCTTTCGCCATGGAATAAAAGTCCTGCCAGGAAAAATCGTCCCAGCCGTTTGTTGAAAATGAGAGTTTCATCTTTACTTACCAACCCTTCTGTTAGATTTCAAATATCCGCCTGATAAATTAGCGCAATTATGCTAAAATAAAAATAGATTGATTATAGGAGGTTTAATCGGTGGATAATATACGTCCTGTTTTGGATTTACGCAACAACTTTTCGGAAATATCCCGTATTGTTCATACGGAAAATACGCCTGTGTTCCTCACAAAAAACGGATACGGCGATATGGTGGTCATGAGCATGGAGGACTACCGCGACAAGTCGTTCCGGCGTGAAATTGACGTGAAGCTGATTGACGCGGAAATTGAGCATCAACGCGACCCCATAACCTACACGCACGAGGAGGTTATGTCCAGGCTCCTCCGTATTATGTGTTAACTAGTCAACATACACAATCTTATTCAGCGCGTTGATATACGCCCGTATGCTCGCGCCCAAAACGTCCGTCGAAATGCCCTTGCCGGAGTAAAGCTGTCCGTCCGTACGGAGCTTCACGATAGCATCGCCCATGGCTTCGCGCCCCTCCGTCACCGCCTGGATCTGATAGTCGTCCAGCTCATAATGGTGGCCGGTAATCTTCTCTATGGCCAAAAACGCCGCGTCAACCGGGCCATCGCCCGTGCTCAAACCGCTGACCTCAGCGCCGTCCTTCTCCATGACGATCTGCGCCATGGGGCTTATTTTGTTGCCGGTAGTTACAACGTAGCTCACCAGCTTATACGTCGGCGGCGCCTGATTCGCCGTGCTGGCGACGATCGCCTCAAGCTCCTTGCTGCCGATGTTTTGCTTCTTCTTTGCCGCGTGGATGACGGCGTCGAAAACTTTCGCGCTGTCGTCGTCGGAAAGCTCGTAGCCCATGCCTTTAACCGCCGCGATAACCGCCGTGATGTTCGCGGTTTCGTCGAACATGATGTTGTCAGACGGCTCGGACTTCACGCCGTTGTCGAAAGGCGACGTCTCGCTGCGCCTTGCGCGTATGCCCGACACCATCTGCTTCATGACGGAGTTCAGGATGGTCGTATTGACCCGGCTTGTGATCCCGAGGGAGTCGCCGCGCAGCCGGATAGCTTGGGCAATCGCGTCAAGCGTCGGGGTGGTCTGACCGCAGACGGTGGTTTTTACAATGCCCGCGCCCGCCTGAACCGACGCGAAAGCGCAGGCCGCCGCCATCTTCAGTTCGTTGCTGCACTGGACGGCGTACTCGGCTTCAGCCAGAGCGGGGACGTTTGCGACGGCGTCGCCGATGAAGCCAGCCAGCTCACCGGGCATCGCCGTGCCGCTGGAATCGCAGAAAGTGACGGTTTTCGCGCCCGCTTCCATCGCCGCGGAAACGGCGCTGTACAAAAACAACTTCTCGCTTCTTGTGGCGTCGCCCGCCGAAAATTCGACGTCGGGGCAAAGCGCCGCGCACTTCGCGACCATGGATTTGATGTGCTCGATAATCCCGTCGGGCTTTTTGTGAAAGATGTATTCCATCTGAACCGCCGACACAGGGACGACCACGTGCAGCCTCGGTTTCGCCGCGCCGGAGACCGCTTCCCACGCCGCCTCCGCGCTCTCGGCGGTCATGCCGGCGTCGATGGAAAGTACGCTGTTCTTCACCACCGAGGCGATGGATTTGACGAGCAGGCTGTCGGCTTTTACGTCCGCAAGCGGCGCAAGCTCGATTATGTCAACGTTCAGGGCGTCGAGCTGCTTGGCGATTTCGATTTTCTCCCGAAAGCTGAGAGGCTGCCCGGAAAAGACGCTCTCCCTCAAGGTCATGTCCGCGATTTTGATTTTTTTCATGGTTACAATCCGTCCTTCATATAAAATTTATTTTAGCTTTTTTAGACTTTGCGTTAACTTTGAATTTTCCAACCCCTCCGGCGCTTCGCGCCACCTCCCCTTGCAGGAGAGGCAGTGGCTGCCGATCACTCAAGCCTCCCATGCAAGGGGAGGTGGCGCGAAGCGCCGGAGGGGTACATCCACCAAATACAACAAATTCTTACGTCAACACAAAGATCCAAAACAACCTAAATCTTTATAAAAAAAGTCCCTGAAACAGATTTTCTCTGCTTCAGGGACGATATAACAATACCGTGGTACCACCCAAATTACCGCGCGAAACGGTCACTCACAGGCTCCAATAAGCCGTCTGCCATGGTAACGGGGCACACCGGAAACCCTTACACGACCCGCTGATTGCCAACCGGGTGTTGGGGGCATCTGCTCGGGAATGAGACTGCCGCTTATCATCAAGTATCGGCTCACACCAAGCGCCGACTCTCTGTGACTGTCCGAAAAGGGCTTAATTCCGTCATCGCATTTGCGTATTCACTTGACACTAACATCCTAACAACTACTTTGCATTTTGTCAATAGCAAATCTTCAACTTTATATACTTTCACAATAGTTGTTAACATTATATCACAAATATTATTCAAAATATACTAAACTATCAGCTTTTCATTCTCAATATCAGACAGCATTCTCACGCGGTTTTTGTGCCGTTCGTCCTCCGACGCCTCTGTGTCGAGAAAAACATCGACGAGCTTCAGCGCCGTTTCCGCAGAAATCACGCGCGCGCCCATGCACAGGATATTGGCATCATTGTGCTTCCTTGCCATCTCTGCGGTGAACTCATCGGAGCAGCAGGCCGCGCGAATGCCTCTCACCTTATTGGCCGCGATAGAAATACCGACGCCCGTGCCGCAGCAGAGTATCCCCAGTGTACCGCCATCCCCCATGGCGACAGCGCGTGCTGTCTTCGCTGCGAAAACAGGATAGTCTGCCGCGTCGGTGCCGAAGCAGCCGTGGTCCTGAAAGTCGAGGCCCCTGTCCTCCAAATGCTGTTTGATGATTTCCTTGAGCTCGAAGCCCGCGTGATCGCTCCCCAGTTCGATCATTTTTTTTCAACCCTTTCTTCGGAACGGATCAATCCATTCCTTACCATTTTATGCATAGCCATTTTTTGACTCCTGCTCCGTGTCTTTTGCCATTCGTTCGCGTTCCGCTTGCGACGGACGCAAATACACGGCCGTAAGCTCCTCCGCGCGAACCGCTTGCCTGTACAGCTCATGGCCAAATACGGCGGACAGCACCCCTGATGTCCGCTGGTATCTGAGCTGCTCAGACGCGATCGCCGCGTCCGGCAGAAGTTCCGACAAATTAGTATAGCATATTTTTGCGCCGTCGCCTACAAAAATTACATTTTTTTTAAATTTTTTTGTTAATTCGTCTAAAAGCCCGCCCAGTTCACTGATGGGAATAGCGTCGTCGTCCGTCAGCCGCTCGATATTTTTCCCGTCGCTCAAAAAGGATGCCGTGTAGACCTGCCCGCAACGCGCGTCCATCGCGGCGCAGATCACGCCGTCCCTGTCCGACAAATTGTGCGCCGCCGCAAGAAGCGTCGAGACGCCTACGCAGGGTTTTCCGCACACGCCCGCCATGCCCTTGACAGCCGACGTGCCGATGCGCACGCCCGTGTAAGAGCCGGGGCCGTTTGTCACGGCGAAAAGGTCGATGCCGCGCACGTCCGTGCCGGTGAAGTCCAGCACGGCTTTCACCATAGGCATCAGCGTCTGGCTGTGCGTCAGGCCGTTGTTTTGGAAAAATTCCGCCAGGATTTTGCCGTCCTCGGCCAGAGCCGCGCTCGCTGTCACAGCCGACGAATCAACCGCCAGCACTTTCATCCGTAAACCCTCTTTCCTCTATGGTAATGATCCGCTCGCAGTCCGACCCGCCGCGCTCAAGCCGTACCCGTACCGCGCTTTCCGGGAGCGCGGCTTCGATGTTCTCCGCCCATTCAACCGCCAGCACGCCGCCGCCCTCCAGATAATCGAAAAATCCCGTGGAATACAGGCCGTCAAGGGAGGCGATGCGGTACATATCGAAGTGCCATAGCGGCACGCGCCCGCCGTACTCGTGCATCAGCGCGAAAGTCGGGCTTGAAACCGCGCACGTCACGCCGAGCCCGCGGGCCAGGCCGCGCACGAAAGCGGTTTTTCCCATACCAAGCCCGCCGAACAGCGCGACTACATCGCCGCTTTTCAGCGTTTCAGCAAATTCTTCCGCGAAAGCTTCGGTCTGCTCAACGGAAAACGAGTGAAAGACGGACATTTTTATTACCATACCTTGTTTTGTGGTATTTTACATTATAACTGAAATACAAGCAAAAAATCAAGAGGTTTTGTGAGTTGTTTTTGATTTTACTTGAAATGTTCATTTTTTATATGTATAATATAACAAATGAAAAATGAAAGAGAAAGGGACACTTATAGTGAATGTATGGAATAAACTCCGATATTTTCTTAAAGAAACAGATCTTGTGCTGCTTTGCACATGCATGGCAATATCAACGTTCGGCGTTTTGATGGTGCACAGCGCGACGCTCAGGAAGGTAAGCGGAGTGGTGAGCGATTCGCTTATGGCGCGGATCTTAACGGCGGGCGGCAACCTCACGCGCGATACAGGCGTCATGATTCTCGCGATTACAATGGGCGTCGCCATCGCCGTTTTGATGTCGCTCATCGACTACGAGATCATAGTCCGGCTGTGGCCGCTGGTCGCCGCCGGAAGTCTTCTTATGATGCTGGCGTTGTTCAAGTTTGGCCACGGCACGCCTGAACGCCCCGATACGATCACGTGGCTCAAAATCGGGGGCTTCGATTTCCAGCCGTCGGAGCTGTTGAAAGTCGCGTTCATCATTACTTTCACCATGCACATTGATCTGCTGAAAAATAAAATAAACGAGGTTCTGAGCATCCTGCAGCTGATCGGGCACGCCGCCGTCCCCATCGCGTTGGTCGTTCGGACGGACGACCTTGGCTCCGCGCTGGTGTTTGTCGTGATATTCATCGGGATGCTTTTTATCGCCGGGCTGCGCTTCCGCTACTTTGCGATTGCCATCGCGTTTTTGGTTACCGCGGCGCCGATTCTGTGGAGCAGCTTTTTTTCGGAATTTCAAAAGCAGCGCTTTTTAGCCGTCTACCATCCAAACGGGCTGACGGCGGCGATGTATGACACGGTGATTTACCAGCAGAATCAGGGAATCAACGCCATGGGGTCAGGCGGATTTACGGGAAAAGGTCTCTTTCAGGGACCGTATACCCAAAACGGGCTTGTGCCGGAATCAAAAAACGATATGATCTTCACGGTCGTCGGCGAGGAGCTGGGCTTTCTGGGCGCGTTTTTGTTGCTGGGCGTGCTGCTGTTTTTGATCGTCAGGCTTGCCTGGAACGGCCGCCGCACAAAGGACGCCGCGTCGCGGATGCTCTGCTACGGCACGGCGTTTATGATCGCGGCGCAGACCGTTATCAACGTGGGCATGTGCCTGAAAATTTTGCCCGTAATCGGCATCACGCTGCCGTTTATGAGCGCGGGCGGTTCGTCGAACCTGTGCATATACATCGCCGTGGGCATTGCGCTGAGCGTGTATCGGTTCAATAAGGAGCGCGCGCCGGTTGATTTCCGGCTGAGCCGGATCAATACGCCGTTTGCGGAATATTAACTGTACGGAAAAGGAAACGCGCCATGATTATAAAAACTGCCGGGCTGTCCGATTTTGACAGTGTAATAGCGTTTTATCACGACTTGATTGACTCCATGCAAGACGCCGAATACCGTCCGAAATGGGAGAAAGACGTCTACCCATCAAGACAGTTCATCTATGATTCTATCGCGCGGAACGAGTTGATTGCCACTGTTATGGACGGCGAAATCGCCGGCGCGATGGTGGTCAATCACGACTGCGCGGAGGCTTATGACAAGGCCGCGTGGAAAACGGACGCAAACCGGGATCAGGCCGCCGTTATTCATATTCTTGCGGTGGCCGCGCGCCATCAGGGCAGGGGTTTGGCAAAAAAGATGGTCGCCTACGCCGTTGACGACAGCAGGAAAAAGGGAATGAAAGCGATCCGGCTGGATGTTCTGGCGCAGAATAAACCGGCGCATCATTTGTATATTTCCGCAGGTTTTGCCTATATAGGCACGGTGCAAATTTTTTATGAGGATACCGGCTTAACTGACTTTATGTTGTATGAATTTGTTTTATAAGCGGTTCTACCATTGAATCCCTCAAAAAACCGTCATTCCGGGCTTGACCCGGAATCTCAAAGTGTCTTGGAGGGAGGAGATTGCGGCTCGGGGGCCGCAATGACAGCGTGGGTTTTTAGAGGGACTCAATTACGAAAGGAAGCGTTGATAAATGGTGCTTAAAATGAAAGAATCCGGCTTTTGCGCCGGCGTCCGCAACGCCGCCCTGAAAGCGGGCCTGCGGCACGGCGACATACTGGCCGGGAAACAGGTGTACCTGTACGGGAACCTGGTGAACAACGCTCACGTAATGAAAACGTTTTTGGATAAAGGCTTTCGCGTTACGGACGACATAGACGCGATTCCTGACGGATCAATCGCGGTGATCCGGGCGCACGGCGTTCCGCGCAGCGTTTATGAAAGTTTACACAAAAAAAATGCGGTCATTGAGGACTGTACCTGCGTGAGAGTGAAAAAAGTTCACGAAATAGTCGGTGCGAGGAACGCGGATGGATATAAAATTCTGGTTATAGGCAAAGCGAATCATCCCGAGGTAACGGGCACGGTCGGCTGGTGTACGGATGGTCCCGCTTACGTTGTCGAAAAAGAATCTGACCTGGGCGGCATTGACCTGTCCGGCAAAATATGCGTGGTAGCCCAGACAACGTGCGGCAGGGCGCTTTTCAGCAGCATCTCAAATCTGATATTGGAAAAAAATCCCTCAGCCGAAATATACGACACCCTTTGCAACGTGACGAAAGACCGCGAGGAAAAAGCAAGGAAGATCGCCGAAGCGTCCGAGGTAATGCTTGTGATCGGCGACGGCGGCAGCTCCAATTCCCGCGAGCTGTATGAGCAATGCCGCTGCGTCTGCGGCGCCGTTTTTTTTATCGGTTCCCTTGCTGATTTGGAGAAGAATGCGGATATCGGGAAGGCGATAGCGGGCTGCTCCACGGTCGGGCTGGCGGCCAGCGCGTCAACGCCCGACGACATCATTTCCGGCGTCTATCATTATCTGATGTTCGCGGATCTGCTGAAATCGGCGAAAAAAGAGATCGAGTCGGCTTCACGTGAATATTTCGCGGAGCTTTCCGCCGCCGCCGTGGACAGTCCCTTTGTAAAAAACGCGCTGAAATCTCTTTTTGAGCAAAATGAAGGCGGGAAACGTATCCGCGGAGCCATGATCAAGCTCGGGGAAATGATCGCCTCGCGCGGGAAAAGCAGCAGCTATTTGCCCGTCGCCGTCGGCTATGAGCTGTTTCAGACGGCGATACTGATCCACGACGATGTGATCGACCAAAGCGATACCCGCCGCGAAAAAACAACGATCCACGTCGAATCGGCGCGGCAAATAAAAAATACGCCGGGCGGCGTATCGGACATGAGCGCGGAGCATTTCGGCATTTCACGTGCTTTATGTATCGGCGATTACGGGTTTTTCATCGCCTACCAGTTCCTTGCAAAAACCAATGTGGACAGCACCGCTTTGTGCAAGCTGTATCAGCTTTATTCGCAAATTTTCACGACCACCTGCGAGGGTGAAATCATGGATGTTATTCTGCCCATAGAGAAAATATCCGCCGCCGACAGCTATGAGGAGTACACGCGTGCCGTCACGCAAATATATGAATACAAAACCGCATGGTACACCTTGACAGGGCCGGTCATTTTAGGTGCGGTTTGCGGCGGCGCCGGCGATGATCTGATTGATTTGCTGACGCGGATAACAATCCCGCTGGGTATCGCTTTCCAGATAAAGGACGATTTGTTAGGGCTGTATTCCACCGAGGACGCTTTGGGGAAATCCGTGCTGGCCGACGTCCGCGAAAACAAGCAGACGCTTTTATACGGATACGCCTATAAAAACGCGGACGCAGCGCAAAGGGAATTATTGGATCGTCATTACGGCAGGAAGGACGCCGATGAAAATGACCTGGAAGCGGTCAGAAGGCTCTTTGAGGAAACCGGTGCGAAGAAATATGCCGAGGATGAAATATTACGCCTGTCGGAGCGCGGCAAGGAGCTGATATCCGGCGAGCTGATAGGCGGTGAGCACCAGGCTGTTTTATATGGCCTGATAAGCTATCTAACAGGCAGAAAATTTTAGTAAAAAAGGATGGATCATAAAAAAATGAACACAATCAGGCATTTGGGCGTTATCATGGACGGGAACAGGCGCTGGGCGAAAAACAACGGCCTTGAGCCTCAGCGGGGGCATGACCAAGGCTCTGAAATCTTCGGCAAAACAGGGGAGTGGTGTATCGAAAACAGGATATCTTACCTGACGGTATACGCTTTTTCTACTGAAAATTGGAAAAGATCGGATTCGGAAGTGAGCCACATTTTCGGGCTTTTAGTAAAATACTTTACGGAAAAGAAAGAAACCTGCATCAAAGAGGGAATCAGGATCCGCGTGATCGGCGAACGCGGCAGATTTGACAAAAGCGTTCTGTCCGTCATCGACGAAATTGAAAAAATCACAAGCGGCGGCGATAAACTGAATGTGCAGATCGCATTAAGCTACGGCGGCCGTGATGAGATCATAAGGGCTGTCAAGCGTTTGGCCAGCGACGTGACGGAAAAACAGGTCGCGGTCGGCGACATAACGGAAGAACTGTTTTCCTCCTACCTGGATACGGCCGGAATCCCGGATGTTGATCTGGTCATACGGACAGGCGGGGCCGAAAACAGGCGTTTAAGTAATTTTTTGCCTTGGCAGACTGTTTATTCCGAGCTGTATTTTTCTGATCTGCTATGGCCGGAATTTTCAAAGGAGGAATTCGACAGGGCCATCGCGTATTATAATTCTGTTCAGAGGAAGCTCGGAAAATGAGCGCCGGGTAACCGCTTGTGACATCTTTTTTTGAGGGAGACACCGCCAATGGATTTTGAACTGGAGAAAATCAACATAAGCCAGCAGGAATATTTTTGGGGCATTGAACAGGGACATTCAAAAAGGTACTTCGGCGCATATGTGAAGTACCTTGAAAGGCTTGCCGGCCGAGATGGGCTCACGCTCTATGACGTGGGCGGCGGCGGCGGTCATTTCGCGAACGAGGTAAAGAATTATTTCGACAAAAGAAACACGGATGTCTCAGTAAATGTCATAGATTACGCAAGATATGACAATTGGTCTTTGCTGGAAAATATACGCTTTGTGGAAGAATCCGCGTTGACCGCGCTGGAAAAATTGCCGGATAACAGTGCGGACGTCATTTTTTTTAACTTAATGCTGCATCATCTTGTCGCGGATACGTACAGGAAAAGCAGGGAAGCGCAAAGAAAAATTTTGGAAATCACGCGCAAAAAGATAAAATCAGGCGGTTATGTTTTTATTTATGAAACTTCGACTCAAAACCCGCTTCTTGGCGATTTATCCACGCCTGTCGTTTACTTCATGACTTCGGCTAAACTGCCGTTGCTGACCAAAGCGGCCAGGAAGCTGGGCTCGCAGTCCGCAGGTGTTGGGGTGTGCTTTTTATCTCAGGAGAAATGGTTGAAAACGCTGAAAGATACAGGCTTTGAGTTGCTTGACAGCTCGGGCGAGCCTTATTTTTGGAAAAAGAAGCTGCTGATACGGCAAAAGTTTTTTTGGTTTGTTCTGACGAAGAACGCGGAGAATTGGTTGACTTAATTGTGGCAACGATGTATACTTTGGAGAGGATGTGAAATGGTTTGGGGAGGAATAACAAATGGCTCGTACAGAAGAACCAAATGGCGGTAAAAAAAAGATCGCGATAAGCGCGGCTTTCCTTTTTGTTTTTGCTCTTATAGGCGCCGTCTCAGACGGATTTGGACTGATAGAGCGTTTTAGCAAAAAAGATGCACCTACCAACGCCGAGTCTATAGAGTCTACGACCTATGATGATTTCTATGAGAATTATACAGACCGCACCTTTTCTGAGCCGTCGGTTGTTTGGACGGACAAATATGATGATAGCTCAATTATCAATGATGACGATTTGCAAAATCAGGCCGATGTGCCTGTGCTGAGAGATTTGCCAACGCCGACTACAAATCCTAGCACAACTACGACTACAGAGCCACCCACGACAACTAGTCCAACAGCCAAAACAACGACTGTGACTACCGCGACAAATCCAATCACTACGACAATTAAACCAACTACAAGGACTACCACGCAAGCAACTACTACCACGACAGCAGCAATAAATGCATTACCATCAATATTTTTCTCAAACATGTCTGTGTATTGGAATACTACAAGCAATAAGGATGAAGATGTTTTAATGTTCAAGTGCTGGCTTGATAACGATCAAACCGTAACAAAAGTTACGATGACATTGTTGAACAGCAATCGTATTGAATTTTACAGATTAAATGTTGGAAATAGAGCAGTTTCTCCTGGCTCATGGGAATATGAGGATATTCCTCTTTATTATTTTCTAAGTAATGGCTCGCATGGTGGACCGTACATTCTTTACCCAGGACAAACTTATTATATCAAAATGATTGCAGAATGCAATGGACAGTGCTATGAATCATCAGTGCAATCGTTCGTTTTTTCGCTGTCTGGGACTCGATTTGGATAATACTGTATGAGTAAAGCTAGACATGAGTACAATTGGCTTTTACGATAAATTGATTGATAGGGCGACAAATCGTTTTCGAAATTCCCCCAAAATTCCTCAAAAAAACTGTTGACAATCCAGCCTCATACGGGTATAATATAGCATAATCATTTTTAACGCGATGAAAAAGAGAGTAAACGGGCAAGCGGGAATCACAGAGAGAGCTTCCATGGTTGCGAGACGCTCATACCCAACCCTGTTGAAGTTCACTTTGGAGCGGTGCGGCTGAATGCGGACTCTTGTCCAGTAGGCCGTGACGGAAGTCCCCGTTATCGGACGGCGTACAGCATCGTCTGTATGAAGGAGCCGCGTTTTTGCGCGGAATTTGGGTGGTACCGCGGAGCTTTGCCTTCGTCCCTCGTTATAGTGGGGCGAAGGTTTTTATTTGTATTAGTTTGTATTAGGAGGTATTTGGTATGATCAAATCACAGCTTGAATCAATCCGGCAGGCCGCCGCCGAAAAAATCGCGTCCGCCGAAGACCGCGCGGAGCTTGAAAGCCTGCGCGTCGCTTACCTCGGCAAAAAAGGCGAGCTGACCGCAATTTTGAAGCAGATGGGCGGGCTGTCCGCTGAGGAGCGCCCCGTCGTCGGGCAGTTGGCGAACGAGGCGCGGACGTATCTTGAGGAGCTGATCGCTTTGTCGCTTCAGCGATTTAAGTCGCTTGAAAAAAACGCGCGGCTCGCGGGCGAAACCATCGACGTGACGATGCCCGGCACGCCCGTACCGCGCGGGCACAAGCATCCGCTGTCCATCGTGCTCGACGAGGTTAAGGAGATTTTCCTTGGTATGGGATTTTCTGTCGCGTCCGGCCCGGAGGTCGAGCTGGACTACTACAACTTCGAGGCGTTGAACATCCCGCCGGGGCACCCCGCGCGCGACACGCAGGACACTTTCTACATCACCGAAAACATCCTGCTGCGCACCCAGACGTCACCCGTGCAGATACGCTACATGGAAAGCCACAAGCCGCCGATACGCATCATCGCACCGGGACGCGTCTACCGATCTGATGCCGTTGACGCGACCCACTCGCCCCTGTTCCACCAGATTGAGGGACTTGTGGTTGATCGCGGCATTACCATGGGCGACCTGAAAGCTTGCCTCGAAGCATTGGCGAAGGAGCTGTTTGGCCAGGCGACGAAGATCCGCTTGCGTCCGCACCACTTCCCGTTTACAGAGCCGTCCTGTGAGGTGGACGTATCGTGCTTCAGGTGCGGCGGCGAGGGCTGCTCCATGTGCAAGGGCGAGGGCTGGATTGAGATTCTGGGCGCGGGCATGGTTCATCCGCAGGTTCTGCGCAACGGCGGCATCGACCCCGGCGAATTCAGCGGCTTCGCGTTCGGCGTGGGACTTGAGCGGATCGTCATGGCGCGTTATCGGATCGACGATCTGCGGCTGTTTTATGAGAACGACATCAGATTTTTGTCGCAGTTTTAATGGAATCAGGGAGGAATTTATTATGTTATTATCAAAAAAATGGCTCAAAGATTATGTTGACATATCCGTGTCCGACAAAGAGTTCGCCGACGTGATGACCATGAGCGGCTCGAAAGTCGAGGGCTTTTCCCGCGAGGGCGCGGAGATGAAGAATATCGTCGTCGGGCAGGTGCTGTCGATTGAGCGGCATCCGGATTCCGACCATTTATGGGTCTGTCAGGTAAACGTTGGCGGGGACGAGGCGATACAGATCGTCACCGGGGCGCAGAACGTGAACGCGCTTGATTTCGTGCCCGTGGCGCTGCACGACTCCGTCGTTTTTGGCGGGAAAGAGATCAAAAAGGGCAAGCTGCGCGGCGTGGAAAGCTGCGGAATGCTTTGCTCTTTGGCGGAGCTTGGGCTTACGGCGCACGACTTCCCTTACGCCTTAAGCGACGGCATTTTCGTCCTGGGCGGCGACTGTGAGCTTGCGCCCGGCATGGATATACGCGGGTCCATCGGCCTTGACGACGTGGTCACCGAGTTTGAGATCACGTCCAACCGCCCCGATTGCCTGTCGGTCATCGGGCTTGCGCGTGAGGCGGCGGCGAGCTTCAAGGTATCGCTTAAAATGCCCGAACCCGCTGTCAAACCGGGGGACGCCGACGTCAATGAACTCTTGTCGGTGAATATTTCAGACAGCGAAAACTGCTACCGTTACGCGGGCGCGGTCGTCAGAAACGTGCGGATCGAGCCGTCGCCGCGCTGGATGCGCGAGCGTCTGAGGGCAAGCGGCGTGCGTCCCATCAACAACATCGTTGATATCACGAACTACGTCATGCTGGAGTTCGGCCAGCCGATGCACGCGTTCGACCTGCGCTTTTTGGAGGGCAATACGGTTGACGTCCGCCGCGCCGAAAACGGCGAAACGATCACGACGCTTGACGGCATACAGCGGACGCTGGACGATAGTATGCTCGTTATCGCGGACAAAAAAAAGCCCGTGGCCGTGGCCGGCGTGATGGGCGGCGAATTCAGCGGAATCATGGAGGACACGCGCGAGATCGTTTTCGAGTCGGCGTGCTTTAAGGGAACCTCCGTGCGGGCGACGGCGAAGAAGCTCGGCATGAGGACGGAGGCTTCGTCCCGCTACGAAAAAGAGCTTGACCCGAAGGGCTGCGTGCGTTCGCTGAACCGCGCGCTGGAGCTTGTGCAACTGCTGAACGCGGGCGACGTTGTGAACGGCATTGTTGACTGCGATTGTTCCAAAGACGACGTCCGCGAGCTGCCCTTTGACTGGGAATGGGTCAACCGTTTCATCGGCATTGACGTGTCACCGGAGGAGCAGAGGGAAATGCTTGAGCGTATCGGCTTCACCGTCGATAACGGCAAAATTCTCGTTCCGAGTTTTCGCGGCGACGTGCTGGCTCCCGCCGATATTTCCGAGGAAATCGCGCGCTTTTACGGCTACGAAAATATCGAAAACCGCCCGTTCGTCAGCACGACGGTCGGCCGCCTGACCGAATCGCAGAAGCTGGGGAGGCTGATCAGCGAAAACCTGCTCGCGGCGGGACTTTCGGAATGCGTCACCTACTCGTTCATCAGCCCGAAATATTACGACAAGATCAATCTGCCCGAAAACGACGCACTGCGCAAGTCCGTCGTGATCATGAATCCATTGGGCGAGGACACAAGCGTCATGCGCACCACGCCCGTGCCGTCCATGCTGGAGGCGCTTTCGCGAAACTATAACAACCGCAACAGCTCCGCAAAATGCTTCGAGCTTTCGACGGTGTATCTGCCGGTCGAGGGACAGGAGCTGCCGCTTGAGAAAGTCATCGTCACCATGGGGATGTACGGCGGCTGCGACTTCTTCACCGCGAAAGGCGTCGTGGAAAACCTGCTTTGCGCCCTGGGGCTTTTGGACTATGACGTGGAAGCCGTCACGGACTGCCCGTACCTCCACCCGGGACGCGCTGCAAAAATATCCGCGGAGGGCGAAAGCATAGGCTTTTTGGGCGAGGTTCATCCGAGCGTGCTTGAAAATTATGAGATCGAAACAAAGGCGTATGTCGCCTGCCTCGACTTTGAGATGCTGGAGAAGTACGACAGTTTGGTTAAAACGTACAAAAGCCTGCCGAAATATCCGGCAAGCAGCCGCGACCTGGCTTTCGTCTGCGGCAGAGAAATTCCCGTACTGATTCTCAAGCGGGCGATCGCGAAAGCCGTCGGCGCCATGCTTGAGTCCGTTACGCTGTTCGACGTTTACGAGGGTGAGCAAATTCCGACCGACAAGAAGAGCGTCGCGTTCAGCCTGATGCTGCGTTCAGCCGACAAAACCCTGACCGATGAGGAAGCGGATTCTGCCGTAAAACGTGCGGTCAAGGCGCTCGACAAGCTGGGAGTTTCGCTTAGAAGTTAAAATTTCATCATTTCTTAAGCATTTATTTATATTTTTGGCATTGTAATTTGCATTCACATGGTATATAATAGATAGGATTTAGATATACTGAATGGAAGTGATTCACTTGACTGACAAAACTATACAATTTTCAGTGAAGGACGAGCACGAGGAACAGGTGCGCCGGACGCTGATGAACGTCTACGAGGCGCTGAGTGAAAAGGGATATAATCCCATCAGCCAAATAGTGGGCTATCTTCTCTCCGAGGATCCCACGTATATCACGACCCATAACAACGCGCGCAGCCTTGTCCGGCGTATTGACCGTGACGAGCTTTTGCAGTTGCTGGTTAAGGAATATTTGGGCCTTGATTAGCGGTTCTATAGTCAAGCGGTTTGACTATATTTTGAAAGGAATGGTCTTATGGCAAAAAAAAGTGAGTTTTTAATGTATAAGGGAATGCCCCTTGTGCGCAAGGATAACACCATCTACTACGGTAACACGAGCGACAAGTTCGTCGTCGTCCTGCAAATCACCAGCACGCGAGAGATCAAAGGGACGACCGTGGCTGACCGCGTGCTCGTACAGCTTGTCAATACCGACCCCGATGTGCGCCCCCGTGACGCTATCATGAAAAAAGCGGAGAAGCGCGGGCTTTATAACGCGATGGATATCGGAACGGTGTGGCTGGAGAGGGCGCTGAGTAAGACCGCGTAAACGTGTAAATCGTCTATAGTAAAAAGCAAAACCGGGAAACACAGATGTTTTCCCGGTTTTCTGTTGTTTTGCGTATGGGAGATGCTAAACAGGTTCTTATGAAGCTTTCGCTTCTTTCTTTGCTTTGTCCGTTTCTTTATTGCGCATAAGAATTTTATCCACAGGAAAATAGAGGAAGAACTGGAGCGCGCTGCAAACCATCATCGCGATATTCAGGGAGAGCTGTTCGCCGACACCGCGCGCAAGCAGGAGTCCGTTCAGAGCAGGGGACAGCCACGCGGAGAAGCAGATGAGCGCGACTGTAAAGATCATATAGATGGTCAGCGTGATCGGTATGTTCGTAGTGCCGCCGAAAGTTTTTTCGCGGTTGACGAAAAACGCCACGATCTGCGCGAGCACATTGGCGACGTTGAACGCGATGAAATATTTCAAGCCGCCCCGGTCCACGCCGTAGGTGAATACGAACCAGTGAAACTCCGTCGTTTCAAGCGCCTTGATCGCCGGGATAATGAAGAGGACGTTTTGCGTCACAACCTGCACGATCATCGCGATGAGACTGACCAGCGTGAACTTTACGAGTTGCCAGATCGTAACTAAAAGCGAACCCTTTTCCTCGGCTTTTTGGTCGATATCCTTTAACTTTGCCATGTATTTGCCTCCTCTTAAATATTACTGAAAATATTGTAGCATATTTATACAAGTAAATCAAGTGGTCATTCAAAGAACATCTTGCTTTTCTGTAAATAACATGATACAATTATTGTTGAAATTTAGCTTTTTATAAATGAGAGGTGCTTAAGCGTGAAAGATTCACTTTCATGTACTATTTGTACCGCCGATCGTTTCACGCCTGATTATAATACGCCGCACGATGCGGCGGGATGGAGGTTTCACATGCGAACCCGTAAGCGCGTACTTTCGCTTTTTCTGTCGCTCGTCCTTGTCCTGTTGAGCGCCGCCCCGGCTTTTGCCAGAGCGGCCGCCGTCTCGACGCCCACTCCCGTAATCTTTCTGGCGGGCTTCGGCACGGAGCTTTATCTGAACGACGGTACCCCCGAAGAAAAAGGCGTACTCATGGGCGCCCTCAACACGGACGACATATTCGGCGCGTTGGGTGAAGCCGTGGGGACCGGGCTGCGCGATCCCTTGTCTGCGCTGTGCTCGCCAAGTCCCACAGCCGACGTGCTTTCCGCTTTTTTGATGAACTGGATGGGACCCTTGGCCTGCGACGAAAACGGCGACAGCGTCTACCCCGTGTCCAACTCCTCCCGCAACGACAGGGGACAGGACGGCTTTTATGGAAACCGCCCTTTCTATGAGTTCCATTTTGACTGGAGGCTGGATCCCATGGAAATCGCGGGGGAGCTTCGCGATTTCATCCAAATGGTGAAAGAGGAAACTGGCAGCGAAAAAGTGAACCTCTATGCCCTGAGCTTCGGCAGCGTGATTTGCTGCGCCTACCTTGAGCAATACGGCGCGCAAGACTTGGAAAGCCTGTTTTTATGCGTGTCGGCTCACGGGGGACTGGTGCTGGCGGAGGACTTGATCGTCAAGCAATTGGCCGTCAGCGGCAAGGGGCTTGCAGCCTTTTTGGCGGAGATGCTCCGGGATGAAACGGGTCAGCTTTCGCTCGTACTTTCGATTATGGAATATGCCGGAATGTTTAATGTACTTGAGTGGTTGCTCAACAAGGCTCTTGATGCGATCCGGGACCGCTTATATGAGCGGGCGATCGTTCCGCTTTTGGCGCAGATGCCCGCCGTGTGGGCCTTTATTACGGAT
>Ga0123353_10001968_pt1 | contig 25332 bp, 23 predicted proteins | sample TergutLab28metaG_3_FD_92763 | JGI IMG/M metagenome (GOLD analysis project Ga0123353, IMG submission 92763) | Labiotermes labralis P3 segment gut microbial communities from Petit-Saut dam, French Guiana - Lab288 P3 | ecosystem: Host-associated > Arthropoda: Insects > Digestive system > Gut ...
ACGCTCTGGAAAAAGTTGGGAGAACTCTGCGATCGGTTTCCGCCGAAGGAGTGCCAAAATTATTTCAGACACGCAGGATACAAAATAAACAACGTCCAGATCAATTCCTGATACGCTCTAGAGTGCATCCAGTTACATTTAATTTTCATCTTCTCTGGCGACCCTCAAGACTTCTTCGATGGTTGTCAGACCGTACTGCACCTTTCGGATGCCATCCATGTACAACGTACTCATGCCTTCGGCTTTGGCAGTTTTTCGGATTTCCACCGTACTTGCCTGTTTGAACGTCATTTCCCGAATCTTGGAAGTCATCATCATCAATTCAAACACTGCCATCCGTCCCCGATAACCGGATTTGTTGCAACTTCCGCAGCCTGCCCCCTTCATGAACGTTGATTTTGCCGCCTGTTCTGCTGTGATTCCCGCTTCTTGTAACTCCAATTCCGACGGCACGTAAGGCTTTTTACATTTTTTGCAGATAGTCCTAACAAGCCGTTGCGCCATAATGCCGATGACCGAACTCGCTACCAAATAGGGGGGGACCCCCATATCGACCAGTCGGGTGATGGCACCGGGAGCATCGTTTGTGTGAAGCGTGCTGAATACCAAGTGTCCGGTCAGCGAAGCCTGAATTCCCATTTGGGCGGTTTCCAAGTCCCGCATTTCACCCACTAGGATAATGTTCGGGGCTTGACGAAGCATGGAACGAATGACTCGTGCAAAATCGAGACCGATGGAATGTCTGATTTCAACCTGATTGATGCCGGGCAAATAATACTCGACAGGGTCTTCCGCCGTGATGATTTTCCGCGTCGGTGTGTTGAGATCGTTGAGCGCAGCGTAAAGCGATGTGGTTTTGCCCGAACCGGTCGGTCCTGTAACGAGGATAATGCCGTTGGGTCGCTTGATAAGCGACATGAATTTCTTGAAATCGACATCGGCAAAACCGAGTTGCGTCAGACTGACGCGGATGTTGTCTTTGTCCAAAATCCGCATCACAACGGACTGCCCGTGGTTCGTCGGAATCACACTGACCCGAAGGTCAAGTTCTTTTTCTCCAATGGAAAGTTTAATTCGACCATCCTGTGTACGCCGCCGCTCCGCCACATCGAGTCGGGACAGAATTTTGAATCGGGAAAGAATCGATCCTTGCAAACGTTTGGGAATCGTATCCCGCTCTATTAAAACGCCATCGACTCGGTAGCGGACACGAACCCGATCTTCAAAGGGTTCAATGTGAATGTCCGAGGCACGCAGTTGTACTGCTTCTTCGACGATCAGATTCGCCAATCGAACAATCGGGGCATCGCTGTCGGCGACACTCGCAATACCGCCTCCTACCGTATCGGTTGCAGTAAAGTCGATCTGCGTGTCGGTCATTTCCTGAATGAGGGAGTCCGCACTTTCGCCGATGCTTTGGGTATAGTGTCTGTTAATGGCTTCCTGAATCAATTCCTGCGCAGCCAGAACTGGCTCAATAGGGCGGTTCAGAATGAATCGGAGTTTGTCGAGGGTTTCGATGTCATTCGGATCGCTCATGAGGATTTTGAGCGAATCTCCGTCCACTTGATAGGGAAGAATACGATTTTCCCGTGCGACGGATTCCGGCACGAGCTCGACGATGGCGGGGGGAATGGCAACGCCGCGCAGATCGACGTATTCCCGACCATGTTCTTCGGCGATGGCACTGGCGACATCACCGCTGCTGACGTATCCAAGTTTGATCAGCGCATCGGCGAGTTTGATATTCGCGGCTTGAGCCATTTCTTGTGCTTCACCAACTTGGGCAGCACTGAGTTTTCCTTTTCGTAACAGGAGTTCAAGATAAGTTGCTCTTTTCGCCATTGGAAATGAGAGTAGTTGATCGAATTCACAAATCGCTCACGTTGCCCATTTTACCAGCAAACGGAGGAAAAGGGTAGTCGGGCATTACCGCTCTTGTAAAATTGGTATTGCCCCAAACGTGCGCATCAACGAGCAAACGGGCTTTATGACGGAATATCGCAAATTACTGGAAGAACATGGTATCATGGTCGACGGCAGGTACTTCCCGTAGTTCATGGAGTTATGCCCCGCTGAGGCGAAAGTACGATGAACATGCAAATACTTAATGGCAAAGCAATCGCCGAGGAAATTCGGTGTGAAATAGCGACAGAAGTTGCGGCACTGAAAACCGAACAGGGAATCACTCCCTGCCTCGCCGCTTTGCTCGTCGGCGATGATCCGGCAAGCCAGATTTACGTCAGCAACAAGGAAAAAGCGTGTCGGCAAATCGGCATCGAAAGCCGGATCGTTCGCCTACCAGCCGAAACAACCACCCCGGAACTTCTCCGGCACATCGCCCAATTTAACGCCGATTCTTCGGTTCACGGCATTTTGGTACAACTGCCGCTACCCAAAAGTTGCGACGAACAGCAAATTCTCGATGCGATTGACCCCCGAAAAGATGTCGATGCGTTTCATCCTGAAAACGTTGGTCTATTGTCGCAGGGTCGTCCTCGGTTTTTGCCCTGCACTCCTCACGGTGTTCAGCAACTACTCGTTCGGAGCGGAATTCAAACGGCGGGACAACATGTTGTGATTGTCGGACGCAGTGATATTGTCGGCAAGCCAATGGCGTTGATGATGGTTCAAAAAAGTGCCGGTGCGGATGCAACGGTGACGGTCGTTCACAGTCGAACGAAAAATCTTGCCGAGTTGACTCGGCAGGCAGACATTTTGATTGTGGCGATGGGCAAGGCAAAGTTCGTTACGGGTTCGATGGTCAAGCCGGGAGCGGTTGTCATCGATGTTGGTATCAATCGTTTGCCGGATGGTAAAATCTGCGGCGATGTGGATTTCGATGCGGTGAAAGACATTGCCGGTGCGATCAGTCCAGTGCCGGGCGGAGTCGGTCCGTTGACGATTACGATGCTGTTGCAAAATACGCTTGCCGCTGCGCATCAGAACCACAATGTTTAGATTGCGACTCTGTTTTGATTGATGTACAATGAATGAACTCGCAAACATCACAAAACCCCATGTCTGAAACGATAGTCCCTCCGAAAAAATCGACCAAGCATTGGTGGTGCATCGGCTTGGCACTGCTCCTTGCATTGGCGGCATGCTACTACATCGGCGGCAGGGCAGTTGGTGTAGCAGAACCTTGGGTCTGGAATCGCGGCGATAGCGAACCGGTAGCGAAAAATAGCGGCTTTACCCTCTGGTTAGGTCGCACGGCATCGCAGATAGGGATGACTTCAGGAACAGCCTCATCGCATAGCGAAAACGATGCCGTTGATTTTTCCCGTGTCGTTGTCATATCCGGCAGCGCACACCCTCTCGGCATTGCCTGTGCGGAAAAAATAGCAGAAAAACTCAAAACGATACCAGCAATCCAACAAATCGAATTCGTTCCGTACAGTAGTCCGCTCATCGGCAAAGACAAACCGTTGCCGCTGTGGTTCGTGTATGTAGATGCTGATAACCTAAATGAACGAACAATGCCCACCCGCTCGCTGACAGGAGATATTGCGGTCTCGTTCGGGACTTCGTTCAGGACCATAACCCAGAAAATTGCCTCTACTCATGGCGATACAAGCCCATTTGTTGACTTTGCAAATCGTTCAACGCATAGTGTCCAAGTCTCGTTTACCGGCATCGGTTCGCAGTCGAGATTCTACGACAACATTGCCGAAGATGTCGCCAAAAGATCGGTCAGCACGATTGAGGAGGCGATCAATAAGTTGAGCAGTACCCACCTGACACTTCCGAAATTGCCGGAAGTCTTTTATCCGGTTTACCGTGAAACGTCCGAAGTGCCGCCGATCCCCGGTTTCGTTTCAGCAACGACACTCGTGGACGGACGGCAACTAACGCTGCATCATTACTCACTGGTGCAAATTGAAACGAACTTTGATGGAACGGCTGACGAGTTTTTCAACGAGATTGAGCAGGCGATGAGCGAAGTCGGTTGGAAAAATGAATATAGATCGTCGGGACTGCGGCTATCCAAAGGAACCGAAGCCTTTCACATATCCGAAGGCAAGCAAAGTGGAATGTTTCTGTTGGAGCGCACGATAAGGATGTATGATAACGCCATCTTGCCGGCAATTCAAGTGCTACTGGATGAGCATGCACCGGCATCGGCGTTGTTGCCTTTCACGGAACGGGTGATGCACCCGGACAATGCAACCACACAGGGATTGCGAGAGCAAATGCGGACACGGTTTTTAGAGTGGAGAGTTAGCACTCCGAGGGAGCAACTTGCTCTTGTTCGGTTTTTCAACCGGACAGGCGATGCAGAAACTGCCAAGGAAATACTTTTTAAGGCGTGGCAAATACGGAAGTTGACACCGCATCCGAAGCCGGAGAGTGATTACACGAAATTGGCAAAGAAACTCGGAGTCGAAGCGGAAATGAACGCCTTGCCGCTGCCATCGGCGGAACTGTGCGAAGAGTACGGATTCACTCTACTTAAACCGGAAGACTGTCCGATGGAAATAGAGATTGAATGGGGCAAGGAAGTCCGGTTCGTAACGGTCAATGAAGATGGGTTATTATCGCTCTTGCAATTTACTATTCGATGTGAGAATGGAACATATCACACAGACAGTTTTCAAGTAACCTTTCGACCACACGGTTCCAGTTGGAGCAGTTCGGCATCAAGCTGTTCGCACTTTGGTAGCCATTTACGGGTTGGAGATCAAGAGGGAACTTTTTATTTTTCTCTCGTTTCCGAACCGCTTCGGTTGCGGATTGAATCTCGATAATTTTTTCTCACACAAAAGCACAAAGGGGTCAAATTTGAATTAACCATGTCCACTGTACCCGACGACCATTCCCCCGTAGCGGAAAAGGTCAAAACCTTTCCGCATGCTCCCGGTGTCTATCTGATGAAAGACTGTGCCGAGCGGGTTATCTACGTCGGCAAAGCAAAAGACCTGCGAAATCGTGTCAGTTCATTCTTTCACAAAGCCGCTCTCGAAGATGCCCGAACGGCTCCACTCATTCCTGAAATCCAAGACATTGACTATATCCAAACGGAAAGCGAAGTCGATGCCCTGCTGCTCGAAGCCCGGCTGATTAAAGACATTCAACCGAAGTACAATCGGGATATGAAGGATTCCAAGACGTTTCCCTATTTGCAAGTCCGTACACGGGAACCGTTTCCCCGAGTGGAAATGACGCGCACCCCCAAAGATCACGGCGTAAAACTTTTTGGTCCCTTCACACAGTCTTCCGAACTGCGTGGGGCAATTATATCGTTGCAAAAGATATTCAAATTTCGGACTTGCACGCTGGACATCCGATTGAACGACGAGCGTTGGCGTTGGTTTCGTCCGTGTCTTTTGTATTCGATCAACCAGTGTTCTGCACCATGCAACTATCGAACCAATGTTGAAGAGTACCGCAAGAACATTTATCGGCTCATGCGGATACTAGAAGGCAAAAAAAAGCAGTTGCTTGCCGAATTGCACCGGGAAATGAAATCTGCTGCTAACGAAAAGCGTTACGAAATAGCGGCGGAACTGCGGGATCAGATATATCATCTCTCGACACTTGACCAACGAGGAGACGTGGAGACGCATTTGCAGCCGGAACTGTTTGCCGTTGATCCCCGACAAGGTGTTTTGGCTTTGAAAAAGGTTTTCAAATTGGAAAAGATACCGCGTGTGATCGAAGGCATTGACATTGCTCATCTTGGCGGAAGCGATATGGTCGCTTCGCTGGTACGGTTCATTGATGGTTTGCCCTTCAAGCCGGGTTATCGGCGTTACAAGATCAAGAGCGTGTCGGGCATTGACGATTTTGCTTGTATCGCAGAGGTCGTCTCTCGCCGGTTTTCTCGCGATGAGACGGATCAACCTGTGCCGGACATTTTATTGATTGACGGCGGCAAAGGGCAATTAAACTCGGCACTTTCGGCATTGGAACATACGCCACAACAGCCGGGCTTAATTCTTGCATTGGCAAAGCAGAAGGAGGAAATTTACGTGCCTAATCAAGAAGACCCGATAACATTAACTCGCCGTTCGTTTGCCCTTCGCCTTCTACAATATGTTCGAGACGAGTCGCACCGCTTTGCCCAGCACTACCATCATCTCTTGCGACAGAAGCGATTCGGGGCGGAACAGAGCCGCAATCGTTAGTTTACGATCCACGAGCCTCCTCCTTTATTATGCTGCCCTTTTCCCCAAAACGTTGGCACGTCTTACACGTGGGCAAAGGTACTTTCCCCTCTGACAAGAATGAATAAATCCATTATAATAAGGAAAGATAATTTTTTAGAGATTCCCATGCCGAAGACTTCCCGCGAAACAATTAAAACAAATACGGAGACAGCGTCTCCAACTCTCATGAGTGGTGCCGATATTTTGATACAGTCCCTCGTCAATGCAGGAGTAACGACCATTTTTGCGTATCCGGGCGGAACTAGTATTCCTTTGCACCAAGCGATGACCCGATTTCGGGACAAAATTCGCGTCATTTTGCCTCGGCAAGAACAAGGCGGCGGATTCGCCGCACAGGGATATGCCCGATCCACGGGAAAACTCGGCGTTTGTATGACGACCAGCGGACCCGGTGCTGCCAACCTCGTTACGGCGATTGCCGACGCAAAACTCGATAGTATCCCGATACTCGCCATTACTGGTCAGGTTGCCACGCCCGCCATCGGGAGCGATGCGTTTCAGGAAACTCCCTTCGTCGAAATGTGCCGGAGCATTACGAAGCACCACTATCTCGTTACTGATGTGGACAGCGTTGCCCGAATCGTTCGGGAAGCGATTCACATTGCCACGACAGGTCGTCCCGGTCCGGTACTGATCGACATTCCACGAAACATTCAGGTTGCCCAGTGCACTCCCAATTTCAATGCTCCGCTCGATTTGCCCGGCTACACAGCCGAATGCCCTGTCCCATCGGACGAAGCATTGGAAAAAATTGCCGATGCCATTCGGAAAGCCAAAAGTCCAATTTTGTACGTCGGTGGCGGCATTATTTCGTCGGAATCTTCCGCCGAACTGCGGAAGTTTGCCGAACTGACGCAGATTCCCGTAACAACAGCGATGATGGGACTTTCGGCGTTTCCCCGCGATCACAATCTCTCGCTGGGGATGCCGGGGATGCATGGAACGGCTTATGCCAATCACGCCATCCGCGATTGCGACCTTTTGCTTGCGTTCGGGGTGCGGTTCGCTGATCGTGTAACCGGCAAGGTTTCTGAATTTGCCAAGCATGCCACGATTGTTCACGTGGACATTGACCCGTCGGAAATCAATAAGGTCAAAGAAGCGCACATCGCAGTCGTTTGCAATATCAAAGATGTTTTGCAAGGTTTGCTCAAAAAATTGAAGGCTCACAAACCGGCATCCGAAATCGAACAGTGGCATCGGAAAATCGACCAGTGGAAGAGCGAAATGCCGATGGATTACGGCATGGAATCGCCGCACATCACTGCGCAGTACGCAATTCACGAACTCTGGAAAGCCACCAAGGATCGGGACGCAATTATTGTTACCGGTGTGGGACAGCATCAGATGTGGGCAACGCAGTTTTATCGTCTGGAAAAGCCGCGAACATGGCTTTCCAGTGCCGGTTTGGGAACGATGGGTTTCGGACTTCCGGCGGCAATGGGGGCGAAAGTTGCGAATCCCGACAAGTTGGTGATCGACATCGACGGCGACGGATGTCTCCAGATGAACATTCAGGAAATGGCAACGTGCTTTTGTGAAAAGATTCCGATCAAGGTATTCATGCTAAATAATCAGCACTTGGGAATGGTAATGCAGTGGGAAGATCGGTTTTTCCAGAAGAACCGGGCGAACACCTATTTGGGACCGATTGACCATCCTGAATGGTACGGCAAGGGGGACGGCATTGGGCCAGCGACTCGCTATCCCGATTACGTGGCAATCGCCGAGGGGTATGGCTGGGAAGCGATGAATGTTTCGGAAAAATCGGAACTTGTTGCGGCGATCCAGCGAATGATCGACAGTCCGGGCTCGTTTTTGCTGGATGTTACAGTGCCGTATCAGGAACATGTATTGCCGATGATTCCCGCCGGTGCCACGGTACAAGACACGATCCATCGGTAGCAGGGCTGCGGAGGTTGTTTTGTTCAAAGAAATAAGGTAGAAATGAGGTTATCGCTCGGAAAAATTGTGTCGATACCATTGATCATGGACCGTCGTGCTTTCACCGTCATTGAACTTCTGATTGTCATTATCATCATCGGCATAATGATGGCTGTGCTATGGCGATCCGCATTCTACTCAATGGAACCCACGCGGTGTCAACGATGTATTAAACGATTGGAACAAATCGGAGTAGCACTGCTCCAATACCACCAAGAACATGGAACGTTTCCTCCTGCCTATTCGGTGGACGAAGAAGAGAATCCACTCCACAGTTGGCGGGTGTTGATTGCGCCCTATCTGCCGGTTGATGAAAAGGACAAACCCGTCGGCGAAATTCAATTCGACGAACCTTGGGACAGTGAAAACAATACGGCGTTTCATCAAAAGATGCCGCGCGTTTTTTGGGGGGTAGGGAGTGGCGGTCAATCAACCTACAAAATGATTGTCGGCGAAAAAACAGCGGCAGGCACCTCGATGGCATCGTGGAAACGGAAACCAAGTGAAGTTATTTTACTCATCGAAGCATGGCCGCCGGTGCTGTGGATGAGTCCGAATGACTTTTCGTATGATGATTTTGATACGGCAATTTATCCCAACGAGTTAAAAAATCGCGACCCGGAAAATGGTATCGTATCGTTTGAAGATCGTAACCCTGACAAGAAACCTGTCATCGGCTGTTATCATCCTACTGAACATCATGTACTCTTTGCCGATGGCATCGTCAAAACGTACAAAAATTGGAAGAAACCGTCGGTCAGGGAACTTCAGATGATGTGTCAGATAGAGTAAGGCGATGAGGTCAGTCCGTGAACTGCACGGCGTACCGCTCTGTTCCCGGACAAATCTACTTTACCTATTCACCTCGGCTTCGGAGTACCAATTCAATTCGGTTATTCCTTGCCCGACCTTCCGGCGTTCCATTGTCCGCAATAGGACGACTGCGACCGAAACTGCTCGTTCCAATGCGGGCGACATCCCAACGAAGCGTGTTCACGAAAAAATCCATGACTGCCATTGCCTTGACCGATGAGATATCATGCTTTTGCATCTGATTATTCGGGTCGCTCATCAAACTGTCGGTGTGCCCTTCAATATCCAAATCCATTTTAGGATCAAATGCCCGAATTTCCGCGGCAATCGTTCGGAGCGTCTCCTCTCCTTCCGCCGCCAACTGCCACGTGTTCGGCATAAAAAGAACCTTATCCATAACCTCGATGCGAACACGTTGCAAATCGTCCTCATAGACAGTAACTCCCTGTCTATTGATGACCGGAAGGTTTTTGACCCTTGCAATCTCTTTTTTCTTCGTCGGCAACGTTTCAGGGATCGTCAGATCATCTGAAACCACCGGCAACGGAGGTTTTCTCGCCTCTGCTAATTGCGATTCCAATTCTGTAATTTTCCAGTTCAATTCGTCGATCTTCGATTGAGTGGCAGTGTCCGGCTTTGATTCGAACTTCGGCACTTCGCTTTTGTGCTCCTGTATCGGAACGGGCTGTGTCGGAATTGTTTGTACAGGTGCTAGCATTGGCTGCGTAAACTGTTCTGGCATGATGGGGCGAAATGCCGAATAACGATCCGGTTCGTCGATGGGCGGCGAAGAGATCGGTACGGTCGTTTCCGGTGCAACCGATGGTGTTGTGGTCGCGAATCTTGACGACAGACATCGACAACCGGCAGACGCAAGCAGAGCGACCACCAGCAACAAGGCGACGGATTGCGAAAGCCGAATGACAGGAAACGTATCAAACATAGACCGAGGGGGATCAGGGGACAAAACCCCGCGAGCGATTATACCTAACGAAGCAAAAAGGTTTAGGCAACCAAAGCCAAAATGAGAAAACTTTTTTCGATTTCATCCCGATTATAACGGTTGCACCGGCTACGGTATTTCAAACAGATAAAAACCGTATAGAATAAGAGCGTACCTTTGGTCGTTTGTCTCTTTTCCATTCCACCGTTGACACATCAGATTACCGGCAGCATTTACGACTATCCGAATTTATACGATGTCCTTTTTTCCGACACATGCCCCTCCGAGATCAAGTTTCTTATTTCAATTTTTGAACGTTTTTGCGGCACGAAACGAGCCGTTTCCGTTTTTGAACCTGCCTGTGGTTCGGGACGGTTACTCTATCAACTGGCGACACTCGGTTTTGACGTTGCAGGTCTCGATTTGAATTCCCATGCGGTTGCCTTTTGCAATCGTCGGTTGAAACGGTACGGACTTCAGGAATCCGCTCGCATCGGAAATATGGCATCTTTTTCGCTTGCCGATTTGGGCAGAACGAAAAAATTCGATGCGGCGTTCAACTTGGTCAGCAGTTTTTTGCATTTGACAACCGAAGCCGATGCAAGGCAGCATTTGCATGCCATTGCCGATGTGCTGAAATCGGGCGGCATTTATCTGCTCGGACTCCATTTGAAACCGCATGGCAAACGGTACTGCTCACGGGAGTGTTGGTCAGTCCGACGAGGATCGCTGTCCGTAAAATCGCAGTTGAAATCGCTCTCGCAGAATACAAAAAAGCGAATCGAAATGATCGAAATGCGTATCGAAGCCGAAACACCGAAAAAACGGTACAAGATCGTTGATCGCTTTCCCTTGCGTCTCTATTCGGCAAAGCAATTAAACGACTTACTGACTGCCGTGGGTTGTTTCGACATTGTGGAAGCCTATTCTTTTGACTACGATGTTTCCCGACCAATGATCGTAACAGCCGACACGGAGGATGTGGTATTTGTGTTGAAATGCAGATAATGATGCCGTACTCCATTATTAAGGCGATTCCCACCCCGTAAACCCGGAAAATCGAGCGATGGCAGTTTGTAGGGGTTATAGCGATTGTTTCGGTTTTAACGAAAATAACGCCCCTTCCCCCCTTAAAGTTTTTCATTGCTCGTTTTGATAAGCCCAAGTATCGTTTTTTGCCGATACCTAATGACAAGACGTGGTGTGTTTTTTCTTAGCCAAGAAGAAGAAAATGGTTAGGTCGGCAGCAATTATTACATTTACCGTTTCGCTGTTGCTTTGGTCTGCACAGGCTTACAGCGATTCGTCGCAAGAGTTTCTAGTGCCAGAGGTAGCACTGGAAATCGAGAGTGCCTTTCCTGCACAAGGTCAGCCTTGTTGCGTGGAACATCAACACAGTCCCGGACGACCATGTCCGATAGTGGGACATCGACATCCTATCGGGCAGTCATGTCCGTCAATGGTTCCGGCGCAGGGTGTGGTTTATCGCCTCGGCTCCGGCAACGGTGGGGGACACATGCCGTGTCCATTGAGACCCGCACCGGATCAGGTGGGAGGGAGGCAACCGATGCCAGCCGGACCACCACCGAACGGACTTTGGGGAGGTGCGTTCATGCCAAGGCAATATCCGTATCAGCAAGCACAAGCACAGGGTTACAGCAATACGCAAGGTTATGGCTATGGTGATCCAAATCCCGTTCCAGAACGGATAGTCTATATTCCGTATGCGGCACCGCCGCCAATTCATGTTGAACGGTTGGGCAAGGCACTGCCGGTTCCGCGTCCACCGATGGTTCGGCGAATTTTGGGGGATGCCTATATGTATGAATATCCCGAGATGCCGCTCCGCACATACACCACTCGGGGACCAAGGGATTTTCTCGCTCCAAACCCGCCAAGTATTGGGGAATAGCCCCTTTTGTATGTCGGTATCCCCAAACGTCGTGAGTATGGTACAATGAGGCACGCTTAACCCTTTTGTTAGAATCCTCATTTTCTAAATCAATGGCGCACGAAGTTACGCTCATCACCGGCGACGGGGTCGGTCCCGATTTAGCCGCTGCCGCTCAAAAATGTATCGACGCAACCGGTGTCAAAATCAACTGGGACGTTCAGGAAGCCGGAGTCGATGTCATGGAACGAACCGGTACGCCGCTTCCCGATTCCGTGTTGACCAGCGTCCGCCGTACCAAATGCGCCTTGAAAGCACCGATTACCACACCGGTTGGCACCGGCTTTCGGAGCATCAACGTCCATCTCCGGCAGGAACTCGGTCTCTTCGCCTGCATACGTCCCTGTAAATACTATCCCGGTGTACGAACCCTGTACGACAAGTCGAATGTCGATCTCGTGGTTTTTCGGGAAAATACCGAAGACCTCTATGCCGGTATCGAATTCGAGAAAAGGAATCCTAAAACGTCTGAATTGATTGCTTTCATCAACGCTCTTACCGAAGGAAAAAAAATCAATACCGGCGGCGATGAAACGGGCATTTCGATCAAGCCGATCAGCATTATTGCTACGGAACAAATTGTCAAAGCGGCATTTGACTATGCAAGGGCAAACAAACGGAAAAAAGTTACATCGGTTCACAAAGCGAACATTATGAAATACACCGACGGGTTGTTTCTCGAAGTATCGCGGAATGTTGCGAAGCAGTATCCTGACATTGAATTTGAAGACCGCATTGTGGACAATATGTGCATGCAACTGGTTCAGAAGCCGGAATTGTACGATGTACTGGTATTGCCCAATCTTTATGGCGATATTGTGAGCGATCTCTGTGCGGGTCTGGTCGGCGGCTTGGGAATGGCTCCCGGCGCAAACATCGGACCGGAAGGAGCGGTCTTCGAGGCAACGCACGGTTCGGCTCCGAAATATAAGGGGCAAAACAAAGTGAATCCCGCAGCGGTGATCTTATCGGGAATGTTAATGCTTCGGTATTTGAAGGAGTTTGAAGCGGCAGACCGATTGGAGCGTGCCGTTGCGGCAGTCATTGCGGAGGGAAAAAGCGTTACTTACGACATGAAGGCTGACCGGAATGATCCGACCGCCGTCGGAACACGGGAAATGACCGATGCGATCTGCAAAAAAATAGTTCGTCAAGATTAAAATGGTGGATAGCCATGAGAGCCGGCGACTGTGTCGCCGTCCAAAACGTCGGCATGATCGGACTTACCTGCAAGATCCGTGTAATGTAACGGGTAAAAGCAATTTTTTCCCTAAATTTTCCCACTTTTGTTTGCCTCATGGCTTTTTGTACTTCATACTCACGGCAACCGGAGGCGGAATTCGCCTTCGACATTCGTACAGAGTATTTTTAAGAAAATAGAGGTTACAATGAGTGCAATTTCACTGTCGTCCATTAACAGTTACCGACCCACTCAAGGGGCAACACTTTCATCAGCGCAACAGGCACGTGGGACAACCTACGGTTCATTCAACAGTGCAGTACGCGGAAACAACAATGCCAATACCAGTTCGGCATATTGCCCGACATGCGGTGCAAGCGGTCGAGCCGCTTCCAGTTCTTACTGCCCCACTTGCAACCAAGTCGGCGGTATGCAGTCGAACATTACCGGCGCACGTGCGGGAGCAGCGCAAGCCGGAGCATCGCACTCCCATCAAGGCGGAAGAATATGCGTCGGCTGTGCCTATCAAGGTCGCTAAACATTCATTGATCCCTCGCCGATGTCCCCATACTAATGATGTTTTATGAGAGCGATACTCGGTGTTGACCCCGGTTTGAATATCACCGGTTATGGCGTGATTGATGTCTCCACGGGTAAGGTACGTCTGCTGGAAGCCGGCGTGGTACGAAGCCGGGCGAAAGAACTTACGCATAAAGTGAAGGAAATCTACGACGGCATGCGGGAGGTGATTGAAATGTTCTCTCCCGAAGTGATGGCAATGGAGCAACTTTATACCCATTATGACCGTCCGACCACGGCGATATTGATGGGACACGCCCGTGGGTGTATCTGTTTGGCGGCGGCACAGTCTGGCATTGAAGTGGTTTCCTACGGTGCCACGAAAGTTAAGAAACTTCTGACGGGAAGTGGTCGTGCCACGAAGGATCAGGTGCAAAGAGCGATCAAACTCGAACTCGGCTTGGAGCAGTATCCCGACCCGCCAGATGTTGCCGATGCGATTGCCCTTGCCCTCTGCCATCGTTATCACGGTCGATTCGACCTAAATGACCCCGACGACTCCATACGTGGGCACTTTCCGGGGGATTCGGTGTTGCGGTAATCCAACGGTTTCTTGGGGATTGTGGTCAATTCCCGCTTCCGGCTTTCTTTTCCGGTTTTCGTGCGAAAAACATGAGTCCCCGGTAGAATATCAGTAAAATGATTGATGCGAGAATGGCAACAGCAAAGCCAATCGGACTCATCGGATGAAAATGTTGCGGTTTTAAGACGAGGACGAATGCCACAGGACCAGCACAACTTCCTATAATGCCGATCACAAGATTACTGAAGAATGCCGTCGGATTCCCCGCGGGCAAAAACAAATTCGCAACGAATCCCACCACGGTGCCGAACCCGACCCAGACCAGTATCAAATTGACCCACGATTGAGCGTCTGCCGACAATTCCATTGTTCACTAATACTGATGGGATTAACGGAAATCCCGCTCCACTGCCTGTAAATTCGCCGCCTCGTTCGGAAAAGGAAATTCCGTACCGCGCGGAAAATACTGCGCACGATTCTTCTGGTAATACGGATTCGGTAACGTCATACCGCTGGTATAGACTGTACACCCCGTCGAACTAATCGTAACGAAGGCGAGCAAAACGAGCAACGTACCAGCCCAAATACGACTTAACTTATTGAATTTCATGAGTTCCGTCTCCAGTAAAACCTATGCTCGGCACAATTTCGGCTGAACCGAACATGTCAACCTCTCTCGGTTGTATCGGAAAAAGTGCGCCCGGAACTTCAATCGAACTTGAAAAAAGAAACAATTACGGGAAGTTTAGCGCATATTGGGAATTGCTGTGGACTCTTCCCCGCAGAAACCACCCGCCCTTCGAGCACCCCTCGCAACGTTGGCGATGGGATTGCGGTGGTTCTACAAAAATAACCATTGGTATCCGTAACTCGGCAACATCCACTGCTGGTGTATGCGGAGATAGTTCGCTTTTTCTGCATCGCTCAACCAACCATCGCCGTCCGTGTCGGCTTCCTTACAGATCGCCTCAAATCTTTGACGCTCGTCAGGATCAACTTTACCATCACGATTGAAGTCCCCATTGAGGTCAAAGATACTTATCGACAGTTTTTCATCCTTTGCACCGAAATGAATCTGCGATTCGTTGAGTGAATTCTGGTCGCCAACCCGCCACCAATCCGTTTTCAATACTCTTCGTTTGAGCACTCGTCCTTCCCCGATCTTGCCTGTGTTCTCGTACGTCCCATCTTCCGCCATTCTGTCCGACCATTGATAAGCGTTGGTCAAACCACTAATATAGATCGAAAATTCATGAATTCGAGGATCAATGTCTGTCCACATTGCCACTCCCCACAAGTCCTGACCCGGTGCAATTTCCTTTTGTGAGATCGTTACGGTTGTTTCCGGTATAGTCTGCATTCCTTCCCGTTTAATGATCGCCGGCAATGCCAGCGGAATGAAGCGGTCATCGTAAGAAATTGCCTTTGTTTCGGTTTGCCATCCCGTCTTGCCCGTGTCGGGGTCATCGACTGGTACTCCCCCTAAAACGAGGCGGTGCGTTACCAAAACGAACTGTGGCACGAAGCGAATCGGCTCGCTCTTTCCCGGACTCGGCTCAAATTTTCCCGACTGCCGCCGGACTTCCAAGGGAGCCGAACGGGGCAAACCTTCTGACGTTTTGTCCGCAGGCACAGGCAAATTGTGTTCGTTCCCCGCCGGGACTTCTGAACCGAGCGAACTGTTTATTTTTTTCTCGTCAAGTTCGGCGGGACCAAGATTTGCGACGTTGTACACCAGATACCAAATTTTCTTTTTATCGAAGGTCCCTTCGGCATTGGGAACATCAACTTCAGTGATCCGAATCGGTTTGAAGGAAAACTGTAGGCACCAGACATCCCGAACGTAGCGGATGTTCTTTGCCCAAACTTCCGGTTTGAATCGGATATCGTCTTTCAGGTCGGGATCGGTTTCCGGTAAGACCGGCAACAACTCGATGATGTCGGAGCGGTTCGCAATCGATTCGTAATCAATGTTTGGCGGGACGATCACGAGTCCACCGGGAGCCAACAACGGTTTTGCCGACGTTTCCTGACCGAACAAGGTAACGCTCAGTAAACAAAACAGCGACAATGATGCAATAACTCGCATGACATTTAACAGGGTTCTCTTTTCCGAATTCCGGTAGCGACACTTCCGGTCGTGCCATTTTAAGGTAAATGCCAAAATGAATCAAGGGCGAACGCCAGTCCGACAGTCCGACTGCAAGTTTTTTTCCTTTCCTCCAGATCGATGAAACGTCTGCAAAGATAGCCTTCACATGGTCAAGGAATGCGACGGTAAGTTCCCTGCCTGTAATCTTCGTTTCCCCCTTCGATAGTATGAGGGTAGGACTTGCTATGTGTCCAAAGAGAATAGTCCACAGCAATTCTTGATACGCTCCACACACTCACTTTTCCCACAAGAAATTCCTCTTGCTTTTCACAGCATTTTGGCTAGAATCCCAAAAATGGACAAGCGGAAAACCACGACGCAACAGAGTACCGACATTGAGGTGCTGGAAGAACTCGCTGTCGTTCATCCACTGCCGGCAAAGGTTGTGGAACATCGGCAGTTGGCGAAACTTCGAGGGACATACACCGATGCGTTGCCTGAAATGATTCATCCGCACACAGGACGAATACATAGTTCGTTCAATCAAGTAGTAACGACAACGGGACGGTTGAGTTCGAGCCATCCGAATTTGCAAAACATCCCGGTACGTACAGCGGAAGGTCGTGAAATCCGTACCGCCTTCGTACCGGGCAAGGGATTCGATCTGCTCCTGTCGTGCGATTATTCGCAAATTGAACTTCGTGTGTTGGCACACTTTTCCGGCGATGATCGGCTTTGCGAAGCGTTTCGGAACAATGAGGACATTCACACACGGGTTGCAAGCGAAGTGTTCGGTGTAACACCGGCAGAGGTTGATTCGGACATGCGTCGCATTGCCAAAACAGTCAACTTCGGTGTGATCTATGGACAGTCCGCCTTTGGGTTGTCGAAGCAACTTGGCATTGAGCAAAAGGAGGCGCAGAAGTTCATCGATGACTATTTTGCAACGTATGCAAGTATCCGGCAGTATCTTGAGTCGATATTGGATGGTTGCATTGAAAAGGGTTATGTTTCGACATTGTTCGGTCGTCGTCGGTACTTTGCACCGGGAACGATCCGACCGGAGCGTAAAGGGAGTTTGAATACGGCGGAGCGGATGGCAATCAACACGGTCATTCAAGGCACGGCAGCCGATTTGATGAAGCAGGCAATGGTCAAATTGATGCCGCTCGACCAATTCGAGGCGAATTTACTGTTGCAGATTCATGACGAACTCGTTTTCGAGGTTACGCAAAAGGATGCGGAGCGGCTTTCGCGGTACGTCGTGGAAACAATGCAGTTGAATCAACCGTTACGCATCCCTCTGGTCGTCGATGCGGAGTTGGCGAAGAGTTGGACGTAACTCCTTACTTCCGTCGCCGCCGTACTGGTCGAATTCCAGCCGCTTGCAAACATGCCTCTGTCAGGGAAAGGCATCCCCGTACTGGACGGATTTTTCATTCGGGATATAATGGACCCCATAGGTTTATGTCTTTCCCCAAAACTACAATGAAGAAGAGAGGAGAATGTTTGTGGTTAAATTAGTGATTCGGGACAAAGAGTCCATTCAGGAAGCGGTTCGGCGGTTTCGCAAACTGATCGAACGCAGCGGTCTTAAAAAAGAAATGCGTCGGCGGGAGCATTTTGAAAAGCCGAGCGAAATCAAGCGGCGTGCCAGACTTCGAGCCATTCACCGTTGTCGGCATCTTCAGCGGCTCGCTACCGAAGGGGGAAAGTAATTTCCTGATTATGTCGGATTAGGTGGCGGCTTTCTTTTTGGTATGGAGGAAGTAATCGGCGGTATCCTGCCGTAATGCGAAGGCATCGGCTTGATGTTCCTTTTGGGGCGGTCCTCCGGTACAATAGGATGCAATGAGTGGTCCTGTACAGTCTTTTGTTCCTGTTTTCAAGTACGCCCTGCCAACGGAACGGCTTGCCGATCTAATGAAGTTTCGCGGGGTCAATCCGCTTTACGCCCTCTTCTTGTTAAAACACTTGGGAATTGCCGACCAATCCGAGCGGTTGCAGGTCTTTGAGAGTCTTTTGGAACTGCCATCGTCTATTGGTCCCGGCGTTCGAGTTCCCAAGCAGGATGTATTGCCGAACGGTCCGCTTTCTACGGAACGTCTCGATCCAATACTGATCTCGCTGGGGTTGGCAACGGTGGGCGAACTTGTGCCGAAAACCGAAGAAGAGGAAGAAGCGGAGCGAGAACAGCGTCGGCACTTTGCCGGTTGGATGGAAGAGCGTACTTATGTCATTCCGCTTGCCGAAAAGTTGCGCCGCCTCTTTGAGCACGAATATCCGAAGGTTGATGTGCGGATTTTTCCGGTCTGGTCGGCGGGAGAAATTGTACTCGACTTCAAAGGGGATTTTAATAAGTACATTGTTTCCAAAGGGATGCAAAAACAGGAAGGGATCATATTCCGGCATCTCTTGCGGTTGATTTTGTTGCTGGACGAGTTTCTGGGAATGCCACCGACGGATGGCTCGCCGGACCACTGGAAAGCCGACCTGACCGAAATGAAGGAAATACTGCTGGTATGTTGCACCAACGTCGATCCGAAGAGTACGCTGGAAATCCTCGAACATGCCAAAGACCGCAATGTTGACGATGCCGTTTAAGTTTTCATTCGCTCCTTAACATTCGTGGCTCGTTGCCCCAATATCCAATGTTGATTTGGGTAAACGTGTCCTAACTCGCAAACGAAGCCAATTCGTCTTCAAACAGCAGTTTGTTTGCGTCTAAAATGATCTTCACGTCATTGCCAACTTTGCCGAGTCCGCGAATGTACTGAGCGCACTGTCCCGTTCCACTCTTTGGCGGCGGAGAAACATTTGCTTCTTCGATCGTGCGTACCTCGTTAACCGTGTCCACTACCAGACCGACCTGCACCTGACCACCACGAAGGTTGATGACGACAATACAGGTCCGCTCGTCGTATTCCCGTCCCATCATGTTGAACCGCAGACGCATGTCGATCACCGGAATCACCTGACCGCGCAGATTGACCACTCCCTTGACATAGTGCGGCATGTCTGGTACTTCCGTTACCTTTTGAATACCGACGATTTCCGTAACATGCCGGATTTCGAGGCAGTAATCTTCATCGCCGAGCCGAAACGAAAGATACATATCCTTCAATGTGTCTTCCGTATCATCCAAAAACGTACCATCCTTGTTGGCGGTCATTGCCGATTCGTCCTGACGCTGTTCCATTTTTGCCAAAGTTTCTGACATTGCGGTTATTGGGTTAGGGGATAATGACTGTTTAGCGTCCTCTCTCGATCAGGTACTTTGCCAGCACCAAGTCGGATTGAGTCGTAATTTTTATATTTCCGTGATCTGCCGGTACAACATAGACCGGATGACCGAGCCGCTCGACAAGTTGGGCATCATCGGTCGGAACATCGCGTATCTTTTGCCGGTAGGCTTCAAGGATCAAATCACGACGAAAGACCTGAGGAGTTTGGGCTTCCCAAAGGTGTTCTCGCTGAACCGTCGCTTCGATTTGACCTTCGACCACTTTTTTGACTGTACCAACCACCGGAGTGGCAAGCAAAGCGGCTTCCCTTTTTTTTGCTGCCGCAAACACGGCGGCAATTTCCTGCGACGACACACACGGTCTGGCGGCATCATGAATCGCTACAAAATCGACCCTCGGACTCACGGCAATTAAGCCGCTTCGTATGGAGTCAACCCGGTTCTCTCCACCCGCCACGACAATGAGCAACATCTGGTTGATTTCCGGCATGTAATACCTCCGAAACCAGTCGATGTCTCCTGGCGCAACGACGACAATCACTTGAATGACATCTTCGCGACTGATAAATTTCTCTACGCACCGAAGCCAAATAGGTTTTCCACCTAAATGGACGAACGTTTTTTTCACCGTCGGGTCGGTCGCTCCCTTGCGGGAAAATCGTGTGCTATTCCCCGCCGCTGCCAATATCAGGGCAAACGTGCTGTTTTCCGGTTCGGGCATTGCTCCTTCGTTTTGCTTAATCTTGCATCTTTCCTCCTCGACTATCGAGCAAACTGCCGACTTTTCTGCAATCTAACACTTCGAGGTCAAGTGCATGATGCAGGTCAAGGATGTTGTCCCAGTCTTCCTCATCGTCAAAGGTGAATCTCATGTCTTCCACTCTGTCCAAGCCTGCCGGAATTTGGAGCATTGCCACGCGGTAGGTATCCTGGTTGTCAAGGAAGAACGTGCCGGGCATCTGACGGTGAATCGGATCGTCTGACTTGGCGGCGAGTTTCCGAATAGAACTGCTGCGATACCATTCCGGGAAGAGACCGTAGGGGCGTCCTGCGGAAAATACCTCGTTCATAAACTGGTAAGCAGCATAGTCACAGTTCTCTGTTCGCCGGGCAGTACGTACCAGACGGTCAATCAACTCCGAGTCGAGGAAAGGCCAGTCTGCTCCTATCAGAACACAGGATTCTGCGGAAAAATGCTCCAACGTGTCCTGAACCGCTGTGGCTGTGTCCCGTGCCGCTGTCGAATAAACAGGGACATCAAAAGGAGAGAGTTTGCGGACGAGGTCTCCGCAAGGTCCTTCTTCGGCAACGACTACCACACCATTGAGGAGTTCGCTGTCGGTCATTTGACGTACTACCCATTCCAAAACGGACTTACCCTCCAAGTATCGGGCAACGTGATGACGTTGCCTATCGGTGAGCATCACCCCTTTGACAATGCCGAGTGCATTTAACATTGTAGATTCCTCCATCTTGAAAAATGAGCGGATAAGGAATGCTCCTCCCACCCATCTATGGTTCACCACTCATTCTAATTATACCTGATTTTTTTGAAAAAAACAATACTCCGAGCCAAAAAAATGAAAAAATATGGCTCGTGCCGGGCAAAGCGGCAGGTGCGGTCCGACTCTATTCTTTGCTCAAATCAATCGGTTGGAATCGAATTGGGACGTTGTCCAGTGACCGAAACTGTTCGTTCAAGTCCCAAAGACGTTTTTTCTTTGCGTCAATTTTTGGATCGTCGGGAGCAGAAGTCCCCCAGTGAATTTCCATACCGTTGGCGGTTTTCAATCGGCAAATAATTCTTGCTCCGCTCGGTGTCGTTTCCATTGCCGGAATAATTCGTGCCAATTTCAACGGTCCGGTAATATCCGTCAGTGCTGCCGCCAGTTGCGCCGCCGTTTGAACCAGCGGGTCTCCCCAAGGGGTGCCTGCGGAACCAAGTGGAGTCGATTGAATTCCCTGGACGATCAAATGCTCGTTCCGCCGATCAGAAATGGTATTTGTCAAATACTCCGATGGCAACAAAACGCCGCTACGATCCACCGGAAACAAGCCGTGCTGCGGGACTTCGACAAGTGCCACCGGCACACGATAAGAAAGTTTGACCTCTGCACCGGAAGGATAGCGAGGAACGACATGTTCGACCTGCTCGACCCAGGGGTAGGCAGCAAAGGCTTCTGCCAATTTTTGTGAAAAGGTCTTGTCCAACAGAGAACCCGTCCTGTTCAGACCCGAACTCTGCAATACGTCTTCAATGAACCGATCAGGAATCCAATCGGGAAGTGGCGGGAATACGATTATTTTATCGGCTGACAAAAGATATTCTTTTTTGGAGCGAACTCTATCCTTTACGCAGTACCAGCCGAGTCCGCCGAGACCTGCGAAAACCGCCAAAACCAAAATTAAACCGATCAACGTTCGGTTCATGACAATGCTCTTTTTGGGCAAAGTTTGTATGAAACCCGGCAACTCCTTGCTCAACATGAGTTTTATTGTGAGTAGAGAACATTCTCACTAACACCCTAACCTGGGAGTCCCGAAACGTTTAGTTTACCAGTTTTCGTCGAAATTGACTACCACACATGCTCGATCCAAGTATCCAAGTGGGTGCATAAAGATTTTTCTGCACTCTTTTGTCTGTTGCCAGTATTTGTCCCATTGGTTGCTGTATCTCAGTGAGCAGAGGATCGCCATTTGATCGAGTCTGTCCCCGCTTTGTTTGCAGAATGTCTTATGTGGGACTCGGTTGTTCCATAAAAACACATTTGGCTCTCTTAACGAATGGGCTCCATGTTTTTCATAGTGCGAACATCACGAGTACGCTCTAATCCTGCTCGGAGAGCAGTGCTTGCGTTACGGCTTCGATCAGTACCTGTTTCGTTTGGTTGAAGGGGAGTGACAGCAAGGCACCGGCGGCTTTTTTGTGTCCTCCGCCGTTAAATTGCGCTGCCAGGATGCTGCAATCAACCGAACACCGGCTACGAAAACTGACTTTGAACGTTTTATCCTCCAATTCCGAGATCAAAATTGCCATTTTTCCTCCCCGCACTTGTAAAAGCATATTCACAATATCTTCCGAATCGGACGATTGCGCTCCTGCCGCTTCAAAATCTTCGAGGAGAATCCATGTCGCCAGAAATTGACTATCTAAGTACGATTCTGTTTTCGCGAGTGTCCGACCAATCAACCGAATCCGACCGAGTGATTCTTGTTCATAAAGTTCCCGATAAATCGCGTCGATCTGTACTCCTGCGTCGATCAATCGTGCTACTGTGCGGAAGGTTTTCGAGGTAACGCTTGAAAAACGGAACCAGCCGGTGTCGGTTGCAATGGCGGCAAAGATCGGCAGAGCAATTTCGGCGGAGATCGGCACGCCCAATGCATCGGCGGCTTGGACTACGAGAGCACCGGTCGCTTCTGCATCGGAATCGATAAATTTTTCCGCACCGATGTCGTTTCCTTTGATGTGATGATCAAGAACAATTTTTTTTGCCGAACTTGCCTGAAAGTGGGAAGCCATTTCGCCGAGTTGTGCCCAAGAACTCGTATCAAGAACGAAAAAGAGATCGACCGTTTGAATCCAGTGGCTGTCCTCTTCCGTCATATCTTGGAGTGACGTAATGCAATGGTGAGGATCGAGAAAAGCAAGGGTCGACGGTGTTTTGTGCGGAGCAATAATACGCACATCCTTACCAAGATAAAGCAGTAACTGCCGCATTGCCAAGGCACTGCCGATGCAGTCCCCGTCAGGACGTTGATGCACCGTCAAAATAATTTTGGATGCGGAACGAATAACTTCGGCGAACCGTTGCCAGTCGATGGTATTTTGCATAGGGGTACTCACTCTGGTTCTGCATTGTATCTGGAACGTTTTCGTTTTACAAGATATGGACAATGAAGAATACTGGCTTCATCTTTCACTCCCGTATCTGTCCATCGCCATAGACAATGTACTTGTATGTGGTCAATTCTTTAATGCCGCAGGGACCTCTGGCGTGGAACTTGTCGGTGCTGATGCCGATTTCCGCTCCGAGTCCAAACTGTCCACCGTCGTTGAACCGCGTGCTGGCATTCACCATCACCGCCGAACTGTCGATCTGCGACGTAAATTGCCGGGCTGCTCGAACATCTTTCGTAATGATCGCCTCTGTGTGTCCATCACTGTACCGGTTAATGTGCTCAATCGCTTCGTCAAGTGATGCTACAATTTTCACTGACATAATCGGTCCATGAAATTCCGCCTTGAAATCCGCTTCCATTGCCCTAATCGTTTCGGGAACGAGCGAACACGTCTTGACACATCCCCGAAGTTCAATGTTACGATCAAGCAATGCCTTCGCTAATCGGGGTAGCATCGGGATTGCTCCCTCGTGAACCACCAGCGACTCCGCTGCATTGCAGACTCCCATCCGTTGGCACTTGGAATTGACCAGCACTGTTTCGGCAACATCGGGATCGGCAAATTGGTCAATATAGACATGACAATTTCCTGCAAAGTGTTTGATGACAGGCATTTCGGCTTCGGCAGCAACTCGGCGAATGAGACTTTCTCCACCGCGAGGAATCGTAACGGTAATTTGCTCCGGCATTTTCAGCAGTTCGCCAACGACTTCCCGGTCGGGAATCCGAACCAGTTGTACGGCATCGTTCGGCAATCCGGTTTCTTCGGCGGCTTGGATCAACAAATCGGCAAGTGCCGCATTGGAGTGCAACGCCTCCTTTCCGCCGCGCAGAATGACGGCATTGCCGCTCTTGATGCAAATCGCTGCGGCATCAGGAGTTACGTTCGGTCTGGATTCATAAATGAAGAAGATAACACCAAGCGGTACTCGGACTTTTTGAACTTCGATGCCGTTCGGACGTACTGTTGACTCGATAATACTTCCAATCGGGTCAGGAAACATAGCGATTTCTTTGAGAGCAACAACAATTTCACCGAGCCGCTTGGGATTAAGCAAGAGGCGATCTGTTTCGGCGGTCGTGAGTCCAAAACCGGGAGCAGCGGCAATGTCTTTTTGGTTTTCTGCAAGCAGAAAATCGCTTTTTTCTTCGATAAGGCTGGCGGTGCGTTCGAGCCAAGCGTTTTTCTGCGCTCCGCTGACACAGGGCATCAACAGCGATGCCGTTTTTGCACGGTTCGCCAAGTCGAGAGAGTAGTCGTGGATGGTCATCTTTATGGTTAGAAATTTTCTTATTGTTTCACACAAAGGTATGGAGATCGAGCGGCAACGTTTCTCTCCGTGCCTTTGCGTCTTCGTGAAAAAAGAAATAATAGCATTTTCCGTCTATCAAACAAGCGGTGGTCGACTTCTCTCCCGGCTTTCATGATTTTTCCGCCTTGTCCGATTCGCTGGATTCTGCTATAATCCCCCCGAAATCGAAGGATCGTCAAGTCGAACGGATGGAAGCGTATCTCTATAATATGAACAAGTCAACCGAGGAAGAAGTCGGGGGACTTAAGTCCCCCGCTCTTGAGAGAGTCGATGACCAAGAACTCCGCCGAGGCATTGCCGCGACGAGGCAATTTTTCTTTAACCATCAGCATCCCGATGGTTACTGGGTCGCAGAACTCGAAGGCGATGCCCTCCTGCAAAGCGAAACCATTATGCTCCTCGCCTTTCTCGGCGAAGAAGAGACCGACTTGGCAAAGGAATGTGCCGTCCATCTGCTCGATACGCAAAATGAAGACGGCGGCTGGGGAATGTACACAGGAGGTAAGTCCGATGTCAATAATACGGTCAAAGCCTATTTCGCTCTGAAACTCACCGGTCATGATCCCGCCGCCGATTATATGCAAAAAGCCCGCGTTCGGGCTTTGGAACTCGGCGGTGTCGATAAAGTCAATAGTTTCACCCGATACTACCTTGCTATCCTCGGTCAAATTCCG
>Ga0123353_10001969_pt1 | contig 25330 bp, 20 predicted proteins | sample TergutLab28metaG_3_FD_92763 | JGI IMG/M metagenome (GOLD analysis project Ga0123353, IMG submission 92763) | Labiotermes labralis P3 segment gut microbial communities from Petit-Saut dam, French Guiana - Lab288 P3 | ecosystem: Host-associated > Arthropoda: Insects > Digestive system > Gut ...
CGGCACGGATCATCTTGGCACGCAGCATTTTCCAAGCCATCGCCCGGTTCTTGTGCTGGCTGCGCTCCATTTGGCAATAGACAACGGTATTCGTCGGAATATGTGTCAATCGAATAGCACTCGACGTTTTATTGACGTGTTGTCCGCCAGCACCGCTTGCCCGCATCGTGTCTTCCCGAACATCTTCGTCCCGAATTTCAATGTTAATCGAGTCGTCAATTTCCGGCGTAACGTCGACCGCCGCAAAACTCGTTTGCCGCTTGCCTTCCGCATTGAACGGACTGATCCGTACCAGCCGGTGCATGCCCGATTCGCCACGCAGATAACCGTAAGCCATTGCCCCGCGTACCACGAAGCCGCAACTGTTGATTCCGGCTTCCTCGTTTTCCTGCCAATCGACCAATTCGAGTTCGTATCCGTTTGCCTTTGCCCAGAGCGAATACATCCTAAAAAGCATTGCCGCCCAGTCGTTGGCATCGGTTCCGCCGTCCCGGGCATTGATCGTAACAATAGCGGCATTGCCATCGTAAGGACCATTGAGCAACGCTTTCGTTTCGGTCTCCTCGAGTTGCTCTTCGAGTTTTTTTAGTATTGCCGGTATTTCGCTGGCAAATTCGTCGTCGTCGAATTCAAACATGAGTTCGACATCGGCAAGTTCAGCAGACATTTCGTCGAAAGGTTTTAGAATGGCTTTGAGCGAGCGCAGTTTTCCCACGACGATTTGGGCTTTTTCTTGATCGTCCCAGAAACCGGCATTGGACATTTCGGCTTCGAGTGCCGTCGCTTGTTCGGTTTTGTTAGCGTAGTCAAAGAGAGTCCCGCAGTTGTGTCAGCCGCAGACGAATTTGTTCTGTCCGATTGATCCAGTCCGATTCGATCATAGAGTTTAAGAGATGTCTTGAAAAAACGACGTTGGTGCCATTATACCAAAATTTTCCATCTTGAACTTGCCGATCTGATGATTCGATGTATAATGCAGTCACGAAGGTTGCCCTTATAAGGGGACGCAAAATGTCAACATTTACCGCTCCGCCTCATGTTGCCGAACAGGAATTTTCCGAGGAAGAACGGCAACAAAAAATGTGGGATTACTACGAACAAGAAGTAATACGTGGTCTCGAAAGCGGACCGCCAATCCCACTGACACCGGAACACTGGGGCGAATTTCTCCGAAAAAGGGCAGAACGCAAAGCCACTCGACAAGCGGGGAAAAAGCCATGAGTTTATCGCTTTTCATTCTGCCTGCCGCAGAGGATGACTTGTCGGAAATCGGCGATTACTTCGACGAACACGAAGCGACGCTTTCGCAACGGTTTTACGAGCATTTTTGGAAAACAGTACAAATGTTCGCCGCATCGCCCAAGCTCGGCGAACGTTGTCGATTTCGCAATCCGAAAACGAAAGGGATGCGAGTCTGGCAAGTTGACGGCTTTTCAAACTACTTGATATTCTACTGCCCCAAAGAGGACATGTTACAAGTTTTGCAGGTCATTCACGGAGCGAGAGACACCATGGCGATTTTTGAACATGATAAAATCCTGTGATGCGCTCAAAAACCGGCGGGTTGACACCCGCCGCTCTTGCGCCAACACCCATCTTGCACCGCCCGCGTCGGCAGGGTATAATCCTTCACGTTGGTGGCACGCCGTGCCGCCGTTTATTGGTATAGTTCGCAAGTTTCGCCAACATGCGTTCAAATGAGACCCGGTACGCCGGTTGGACGATGTGAAAAAAACTCGGTGGTACATTGCGTTTTCTGAAAGGGAACGTTATGCACCGGGCTTGCGGGTTTCGGTGTATGCGTTCTTTGTACGCCTACGTCGCCGCGCGATTTGTGCGGCATCTTCGGTCTCATGAAGAGGGAATCCGACTTGTGGCGACGTGACGTTCCCGTCTTGTTGACGGCATCGTCTCTTGTCGTTCTTGCCGTAACCCTTACCCCAGAGAAAAACTCATGGCAAAGTATTTTTACTCCGAAGCAAATGACGACAGACAAGGTCCTTTCGATGAACAGCAACTCAAAGAACTGGCGGCAAACGGAATTATTACGCCAACGACTCCGATATGGACATATACCGGTGCCAGAGTGAAGGGACAAATTCCCGGGGTAGATTTTCCCGATTTACCTCAAAAATCGCCTGCTCAAAGGTTATTCGCTTCATGGGACTGGAAATATGACTTCGACACGCATTTGCTGACTTGCAGAGTCTGTGGTCTCGCCGTTTGGATTGCGGCAATTTTCTTGGGACTCGCTGCAACCTATTGGGGCTTGCGACTCTTCGGCGAAGCCAAGCATCTTCCCGAGACGCTTGCAGGTGTCGCTAAACTTTACGCAATCTTCGTTATAGTCGGTACATGGTGGTGTGCTACTCTCAGCGTTGCTTTTACCCTTCTGGTATGCACGTGGAGTCTCATTACTTCGCAAGCCGCTCAACTTTACGTTGTGAACTGCGAGAAGAAGTGAATTAAGCGCAAGAGCGGACGGGCGTAAGCCCTCCGGTTTTGGGCATATTGGTTTGAACGGACCAGATAGTTTTTCTTGGCGGAGAGGTGCGCCCTTATACCCTTTGATAAGGGCGCGGTGTTTTAGATACACGATGCTACTAAGGGCGCAGATGTTCACAGAGCCCGACGTGTAAACAAGGAAGCAAACGTTTGTCTCTGCTTGCGCATCGGGCTCGGTTTCTTCGTGTATAATAGTGCCATGCATCCCCAACTCGAACCCCACCTTGTTTCTGCACCCCGCTCAAACAGCATCCACGGGATTCTATAAAAATTCTGTTATAATGGTGCGTCTGGATTATTGGGACAGAGTCGTTTTCATCTGTCAATGAAAAGATTTTTTCGACGTTTCTTTCAACGTTACTGGATTTGGTATTACACACTCAGACCGACCTACGCTCTGATGGTCGGTTATACCTTTTACGTTTTGGTAACATTTGCGTTACTTTGCCTGCCGATCTGCCGGAACGTTTCTGATGTTTCGCTGATTGATTCATTGTTCACTGCCATTGCCGTCATCAGTACCGCCGGACTGCAATCGGTCAACCTTGCCGAAACGTATAATGCGTTGGGACAATTCGTGATTCTTTTGGGCATTCAAATTGGCGGCTTGGGATATATGACGCTCGGCTCGCTCGTCATCTTGGCATCCAAAGGGTATTTGCCGAAAAATCGACTCAAAATCGGGAAAGCAGTCCTTGCAATGCCGGAATCATTCGATCCTCTCCGATTCCTTCGGCACATTTTTGTTTTTACCTTATCCATCGAAGTGATCGGAGCAGTCATCCTCTGGATATGCTTTCTGGCGGCGGGGACTCCGCACCCGTTGTGGGCGGCAATTTTTCATTCCGTCGGTGCGTTTTGTACCGCTGGGATTAGTATTTTTCCGAACAATCTCGAATCCTATGCCGACAATCCGGCGATCTGTGTTACGATTGCCCTGTTGAGTCTGCTCGGCGGAATCGGTTTTATCGTCTTGGATGATCTCTATCGCTCTATCAAGAGCAAGAGCGTTCGGACAACCCTTACGACCCGAATTATTCTTGTAGCAACATTCGGGGCTATTTTGGTGGGAACATTGTTCCTCTTTTTCGATCCGAACCTATCGACATTTCCTCTGAAACAGCGGATTCTGACGGCGTTTTTTCAAGCGGTCTCCGCCTTGACCACATCAGGATTCAACACGGTGCCGATCAGTAACCTTTCGGCGGCAACAATGGTGATCGTGATTATTTTGATGACATTGGGAGCGTCGCCGAGCGGTACGGGCGGCGGCTTGAAAAGTACCACGTGGTCGGCTGCCATTGCAGCGATTGTAAGTTTCTTTCGAGGGCAAGAAGAAATTACATTTTTCAAAAGCAAAGTGCCGCACGGACGGATCACCGCTGCCTTTGCGTCCATTACGCTTTATATGACTACCTTTGCCGTCGGGACCTATTGTCTGCTGCTTTTGGATTCCCATCCCTTTGAATGTGTGATGTTTGAAGTTGCGTCGGCATTGGGAACGGTCGGATTGAGTTACGGCATCACACCGGAGTTGTCGACGACGGGAAAAATCATCATTATGCTGCTGATGTACATAGGTCGTCTTGGTGTCGTATCATTAGCATTGGGAGCCGTTGCACTGTATCATGACATTTTGCATGACCCGAATGAACCTGAAGAACCTCCAACGCCGGTCGAAGAAGACGACATCGTCTTGTAACGTGTTTTTTGACAGGACTGACCGGATTGTACAGGATATTGTTTTCAACAAAATTGATAGGACTTACGGGATGGAATGGTCATTTCCTCTCCTGAAAATCCGGTGAATCCTGCCTGAAATAGAACACAGAACGCATGATGCTCTCACTTCCGTACAGGGCGTTTGACCATGGAATTCTCGCTGCGGTTTCCGGCGGGGCGGACAGTGTTGCGCTGTTGCATTTGTTGATGCAGTCTTTTCCGCCGGAAGGTAAACTTGCCGTTGCCCATGTGAATCACGGACTGCGCGGAGCAGATTCCGATGCCGACGCAGAATTTGTACGAAATTTGGCAACGGAATACCAACTCCGTTACTTTGAACATCGTGTCCAAGCCGGGACAATGATGAGCGAAAATTCCGCTCGGAATTTGCGTTATGATTTTTTGGTTGAGCAAGCCGGACAGATCGGTTGTCGTTATCTGGCAACGGCGCACACCGCAGATGATCAAACGGAAACCGTGCTGCATCGTATCTTGCGAGGCACTGGCTTAGCGGGACTTTCCGGGATGGATTCTTCTCGGATCATGACCCCGGCGGTAACATTGTTGCGACCGCTTTTACACGTTCGACGACACTCAATTCTGGCGTACTTGGAATCGCTCGGCAAGACTTTTCGTCAAGATAAAACCAATTTTGAAAATCAATTCACACGGAATCGAATTCGGAATCGCCTGCTGCCGATGTTGCGAAAGGAATTCAACCCGAACGTGGACGAGGCGGTCTGCCGACTGGCAACGCTGGCAACCGAACACGAATCGGTTCTGACGGAATTGCTCGATGGACTCATTGAGACGGCTCGTGTGGAACAGTCGCCGGATCGGATCGTTCTCAATGTTTTGCCGCTGCAACAGTATTCGGTGCCGGTACAGCGGGAAATGTTAATCCATGTTTGGAAGCAGCAACATTTTCCGATGCGGGAAATGGACTATCCGCAATGGTCGGCATTGGTAGAATTGCTCCGAACGGATGGCAAGCGGCTCGATTTTCCCGGCGGCATTTCGGCAAAACGAACGCAAAATCTATTCGTTATTGAGAGCGCAATGTTGAATCACGTTCCAGCCTTACCCATGCGCAATTTTTGAAGCCCCTTCGTCAAGACCCGGAGCACCAAAGTCTTATCTTCTTGCGAGAGGAGACCTGAAAACCAAATGAACGCTCCCCAAAGGAGCAGGATGCCCAGTTTGGCAATGTTCGGAATCCATTGGATACGATTCCATGCATCCGCAATTTTTTCTCCTCGGGAGAGTTCCGAGAACTGTTCTGTTGCCAAGGCGATTCCATTGCCGCAGAGCAAACTCAAAGCATAGCAAAGGAGGGTGATGGTCAGAAGGATTGCAATTTTACCGAGAGGATAACGGACGCAGAATAAGCGTTGGGTAACAAAATAAACTATTCCGACATAAACGATATGGGCGAGAATATAGGCGACCACCGCTCCCATAATGCCCCAACGAGGCACCAGAAGATACATAAAGAGGAGAACAAAAGGCAGTGTCAATGAAGTACAAAACATCAGATAATTCGTTTTTCGCGTAATGAAGAAAGTGTCATTCATCTGAGTCGTAAAAAGAGTGAGGATGGACAAGAGACCGAAGAGTGGAATGAACAAAGCAGTGTGATGAAAATCGGAACCACAGAGCGTCCGCACAATTTCCATTGAAAATACCGAAATAAACAAGACAGCAAGTGCCTGAATACAAAGCAGACGGAACACAAAATTGCCAAAAACGCAGGAAGCGTCCGGTCTTTTATAAATTTCGTACATTTCTACTGTCCAAACTTGACGCAAGGGGATCACCCCCATGAATTGAGCGACACTCATAAGCCTGCTCGCCAACGCATAAAGCCCCACTGCGCCGGTAGCAGCGATTGCATCTTCATAAGGACCAATGTGGATGATGGACATCCGACCTGATACCGCATAGATAAAAGCGAGTACACCATTCGGAACAAGCGGCAAACTGAATAGGAGAATGTCTTTCCACTTCATCGGATCGGGAAAAATGGAACCGATCCGCAGTTCCCGGTATGTCAAGTAGATGCCGAACACAGCCACAACGATTGCTTGTGCATATAGCACGCCCAAGATGCCCAACTCCAGTCCGGCAACAAAATAGATGCACAACACGAGCCTCGAAAATGCCATGGCGATATTGGTCAACACGAAGCGAAGCGATTCCAAACGTGCCTGTGTCAGTGTCATCGGTACGGCAATCAGGGCTTCCAATAGTACGATGATTAAGCCGAACAATAGTATCTCTTTGTTGCCGGACTTCAAAAAGAGTTCAATGGTATCAATAAAAACCATTGACGCATAAACAGCGATGGCAACAGCAAACCAAAGCAACCATGAAACGGTGATTGCGATGCGGCGGCGTGTCTCCTCATTTTCCGCCTGCTTGTAAAATGTCATGGTGGCTAAACGGATTCCCCCGACCAGAAAGACGATGCTGATAATTTCCGAAGCCACGAAGATGAGATCGAGAACTCCATATTCGCTCGGTGTCAGATAATTGGTGTAGAGCGGAAGCAGAATAAAAGGCACCAACTGCCCGATAATTCCGCCGACCCCAAAGATGACCGTGTGCTTGAAAAATTGACGTTTGTCGGACATCGGTGGAAGGAGTCAGGAGGGGCGGTTTGAAAATAGCAGGGGAATATAACCTGTCGAATTTCTGTCCCCTGCCTTCTGACCCCTTCATTGTGCTGTTTCAATCGAAAAAGTCAATACGTCTGTTGCATGTTGCGGTGTTCGCCAGATTTATGGTACAATGCCCACGTCGGTTGTGGAGGATTTTCATTTGCCTTCAAGCAATAACAAATACAATGCCTTGGTTCCAAGAAGAAAAAACTCTGTCGAAACAAGAGATTCTCGCTCTCGCACACCGCTTTGCGGGGGAGGCGAAGAAGCGGATTTGCGCCAATCCCAAGCGGGTACTCCTCCTGCCGCCCGACCTCACCCGCGCTCACTGCGGAGCAGGTTATATCACCGAAGAACTTTATAACATCTTCGCCCAAGATGCCGAAGTTCAACTGATCCCCACGCTCGGACAACACGTCCCGCACACGCCGGAGCAAAACCGATGGATGTTCGGAAACGTGCCAGAAGAAGCCATCTACAAACATGATTGGCGTAAAGATTCCAAGACCGTCGGTGAAATCCCCGCCGATTTCGTCAAGGAAATCTCCGGCGGTAAAGCCGATTGGGCAATTCCCGTCGCCCTCAACCGAAAACTGTTCGACGAAAAGTGGGACCTTGTTCTTAATATCGGACACGTTGTGCCGCACGAAGTTTTGGGCTTTGCGAACCATAACAAGAACTATTTCATCGGTCTCGGCGGCAAAGAAATGATTTGTGCGTCGCACTTGATGGCAGCGTGCTGCGGTATCGAAAACAATCTGGGCATTCTGACCACTCCGCTTCGTGCCTGTTACAACAAAGCAGAAGAGGAATTTTTGGAACACCTGCCCGATGCGTATTTTCAAGTCGTGATGGCATACAACGAAGCGGACGAACTCGTTCACACCGGAGTTTATGCCGGCGAGGATGTTGAAACCTATCTTGCGGCTGCCAGAGCATCGCAGAAGCAGAACATTACGATTACACCGCCGCTCAAAAAAGTGGTCGCCGTGATGCAAGGGGATGAATTTTACAGCACTTGGGTTGCCAACAAGGCGGTCTATCGTACCCGAAAGGCAATGGCGGACGGCGGTGAACTTTTAATCATTGCTCCCGGCTTAAAACGGTTCGGCGAGCAGCCGGAGATTGACGCATTGATCCGAAAGTACGGCTACGTCGGCACAGAGCGAGTCATGAAACTGTACAACGACGCAAAGCCGACTGATGACCTGAAAGACTTGGCAGTCGGCACGGCACACTTGATTCACGGCTCGTCGGAGGGACGTTTTACAATTACCTACGCACCGGGCAATGTGTCGAAGGCGGACATGGAATCGGTCAACTTCGGTTACGCCGACTATGCGGAAACAGTGAAACGTTACGATCCGACGAAGTTACAGAACGGTTTTAATACAATGCCGGACGGTGAGGAAATTTATTTCATCAGTACGCCATCCGCCGGTCTTTGGTCAACGGCAGAGCGGTTAAGGTAAGGGAATGACATCGTTAATTCCACCGACGTAGTTCTGCGATGAGACGGCAGCCCGCGCCTTACCCCATATAAACCGTTGGCAAAGGGAATCAGACTCCCCGTTGACAAAACCCGGTCTTCGAGTAGAATTCCGACTGTTTTCGTAGAAAGAGAAACTATGCCGACGATCAATCAACTGGTACGGAAAAACCGGATACAGCAAGTTTACAAGAGTAAAGCCGCCGTTTTGGACAAGTGTTCACAGAAGCGAGGCGTGTGTCTCTTAGTGCGCACCATGCCGCCGAAGAAGCCGAACTCCGCCCTCCGAAAAATCACGAGAGTACGCCTCTCCAATGGGAAAGAAGTTACCGTTTACATTCCGGGCGAAGGTCATTCCTTGCAGGAACACTCTATCGTGTTGGTTCGCGGCGGTCGGGTTCGAGACCTGCCCGGTGTGCGTTACCAAGTCATTCGGGGAACGCTTGACTCCACCGGAGTCGATGGTCGAAGGCAGGCACGTAGCCGGTACGGTGCCAAAAAAGTACAAAAAACTGCCGCAAAGGGCGCAAAAGGGAAAAAATAACGAAAATAACGAGAGCCGGGGACGGTGTCCCCGAAATAACAAATGGGACGCATTACCGCTAGTAAAAAACAACTGAAACCTGATCCGGTCTATCAATCTATCTTGGCGAGCAAGTTCGTCAACTGTTTGATGTGGGACGGCAAAAAAACTGCCGCCCAAAGCGTGTTTTACGGTGCGCTGGACATTATCAAGGAGAAGATGCCGGACAAATCTCCAATCGACGTTTTTCATCAGGCGTTGGACAATGTGAAGCCGAACATCGAGGTTCGTTCCAAACGTGTCGGGGGTGCCTCGTATCAAGTGCCGATGCCGGTGCAGAAGAATCGGCAGCAATCTCTTGCAATCCGATGGATTTTGACGGTCGTTCGGGACAAAAAGGGACAGCCGACGCATGAAAAACTGGCTTCCGAACTGATCAACGCCTTCAACAAAGAGGGTGCGGCAATCACGAAGCGTGAAAACGTTCATCGGATGGCAGAAGCCAACAAGGCGTTTGCCCACTTCGCTTGGTGATATTCTTGTCGTCCATGAGAGTATCGGACGACAAGAAAACGCCCTGCGGAACGCCGGGTCGCGGCGAATGGCGAAACACTGGCGGTATCGTTGACCGCTAAGTGATGTCATCAATCAGGGCCTGAATGGTCATCGCTGCCAATTCCCGATTGACGATCTCTTCAATACCGAGAATTCGTTTGCGAAGGACACAAGTTTCTCGATTCGGACAAAGTTTTTTTCGGAATGTGCAATCGGAAAGTTCCGGTTTGCTGTCGAACAGTTCGATCAGTTGCAGGACGGTAACGTCCGCTGGACTTTTCACAAACCGTACCCCTCCCCCCTTTCCTTCACGGGGTTCGAGGATATTCGCCTTGATCAGTGTCGAGCAGATACGTCGCAGAAAGTTCATCGGCAGACCGAGTTCTTTTGAAAGCGTTGTCGCCGACACGTAATTGGGTTCCCTCTGCACAGTAAGGTAAACCAGTGTCTGAACGGCATAATCTGTTTCTTTGCGAAAAATCTTCATCTCGAACCAGTAATCCTTCAAGAAAAACTAGGATGATTTTAGTATTAGTTTCTGTGCCGTCAAGTGCCCCTTTATTCCGTTGTGGGTGCGTAAATATCTGGACAATTTCGGGCGGGTAGGTTATCTTATCGACAATGAATCCTTCGCAGCCTTCGATTTTCAGGACGCAATGTTAGAAAAAACGGACAATGATGTTGTTGACACAAACCGTTGTAAAGAACAATGTTACGTCAATGATGCCGCTCAAAAATCCGCTATCCTGTGGTTGAGTCCGATTTTTCCATAAGACGTTCACAAAGTTCAAAAGAATCATGCCTCCATTAACCGTACTGATTACAGGATCATCCGGCGGGATCGGTTCGGCAACGGCAAAACGATTTGCCTCTTCCGAGACCGCACTCATTCTCCACGCTCACCAAAACATTTCCGCTACCGCCGAATTGCAGGAGACAATCCGCAGTCAGGGTGGCAAAGCGGAAATTATCCCGGCTGATTTTTCGCAGTCCGATACAGCGGAAAAATTGTACCGGCACGTCTTCGACCTGACCGACCATGTGGACGTTTTGGTCAACGCTGCGGGACTGGACTTGATGTCTTCTGCGTTGGCTTCTCTATCATTTGAACAAAAATTACAGCAAATTTTGCAGACGGACGTTTTTACGCCGATCTGCTTATCTCGAATGATCGGCAAGCGGATGCAGCAACGGCGGCAGGGAACCATTTTTTTTCTCGGCTGGAACGGAGTCGATTACGGCTGGCGAGGAGAGACGGCCCAACTTTACGGAGCGGCAAAGGGGGCACTGCTCGGTTTCAGCCGTTCTCTCGCCGAAGACCTTGCGCCGGACGTTTTAGTACGTTGCCTCTCACTGGGCTGGATTAAAACTCGCTGGGGAGAAAAACTTTCCGAAGAACTTGAACGGTCTTACGCCGTCGATTCTCGAAGAAATCGCTGGGGCACGCCGGAAGAGGTCGCCGCCGTGATCGAATTTTTGTCGAGCAAAGAATCGGAGTACATCGATGGTGTCGGTTTGCACCTCGATGGCGAAAAGAAAGGAAATTGTCCCTTGTGATTCCCCCTGCACCCTGTCATGTGAGTAGCCTATCTGCCTCACGATGAAGAAAGGAAAGCCGATGAGTATGGCAAATGTCCCGCATCGTCGCGGCAGGGTTGTCTTTATAATCCCCAAAAGAAACGTTTTGCCTATCCTGCCCAACTTGACACTTGTAAAGTAAAAAGTACAAAACGAATGGGGAACATTTTGTAATGTTTGCACGATGCTTTCAGAGGAACGAGTGTCGATTTTCCGAAAAATTTAGAATTTCAAAAAATTTTTCCATACAATTTTTCCTTTGTTTCGTAGTACGTAAAGGATAATTTTTGTTTCTGTTTCTAAAAAGACTTCGATTTTTGACGTAATTGGCACGAAATGTGATCCTACATCTCTTTTAGTGAAAGCAAACTTGCATCACTGATAAAGATTAACTATACTAATAGAAAGAGAGGTGGATTATGTTCCGCACCGCAAACGAAACAACAGCCCCAGTAGCAGGATGCTCATGGACAGACTGGACCGATGAAGAACTTCTATTGGAATACCGATGCACCGGTATTCGTGAAGCGTTCGAGGAACTCGTCCACCGATATGAACGGGAATTGTATAACTATTTGTACCGTTACCTCGGTAACTCTGCCAACGCCGATGACGTTTTTCAGAAAACCTTTTTGGCGGTGTTGAGCAACTGTGATCGATTCAACGCCGGTCGGGAATTCCGTCCTTGGCTGTATAGAATTGCCACCAATACAGCAGTTGACTGGTTGCGAGAAGCAAAACAATTTTCAGTAATCAGTATTGATGCTCCGATGGGAAGCGACTCTGATGATTACAGTCTCGCAAGTACCATTGTGGGAAACGAACCAGAACCCTTTGAAGACCCGATGGACAGGGAAATTGCCGGTAAAGTTCGAGATGCAGTCGATCAATTGCCGGAACAGATGCGGCAGGCGGTTTATATGGTTTATTTTCAAGGTTTGACCTACCGGGAAGCCGCTGATGCCGTCGGTATCCATTTTGTAACATTGTCGGACCGTGTGAATCACGCCGTCAAAAAATTGAACTTTTTGCTGAAAAATGTAGGATAATAGAGAGGGACGGCTCACGACAGCGGAGTGCCGGTTAACGAGTTATTTCCAGAAAATGGAAACGCCAGAACGGGAAAAGGAACTTTTACTCGGATACTTGTTGAATGCACTGGACGACCATGAGGTTGCCCAAGTGGAGCGGGAATTGTCCCGCCAGCCTCATCTGCGCTCCGAATTGGCGATGTTGCAACGTGACCTTGCCCCGCTCAACTATATTGCTGATCCTGTCGAACCGCCGCCGCAGTTGGCAACTCGAACGTGTGCGAAAATTTGGGAGACGCTCGACAAAGAGGACAAAGAAGAACATGCAACACTGGATAAACCGGCAACGGTGGACTCCGTGTTGGGTTTCATCCATGACCCATTCAAGACGGTAGTGGCGATGCCTGTTATCGATCTCGCACTTCCCAATGGAACGAAAAAGAGCAAAACGTCTCATGCCAATTTTCCTAAATCGGCGGTATCTAAATCCTCACACTGGCTAGGCTCGCATTGGATAGGGCTGGTCATTTCGGTTTTGGTAGGAGTGATGGTTGCGTTCTTTATCTTTCCGATGATTCGGTATGCCGCACGGTCAACGCGGTCGTATGTTACCGATAATTGGATGAGCGAAATTCATCGGCGGGTCGATCAATATGAACAGATTCACGTCAATCAGAGTAATGTTCCACGCATAGAAGAGATGCTTCCCTTCAATTTGGCATTGCACGGTTGGCAGGAATTATATTCGGACTCGCCATCGCCATCGGCAGGGCGTTCCCGTTTTCCTATTATTTTGGCGGGGGGGGAATCGTATCTTTCAAACGAAGTCATTCGGGGACAGCAACCCATTCTCTTGACCGGCTTTGACCTTTTGACTGGTTTTGATGGCTGGAATGAACCGATGCCATTGGATGCGAATAGGAGTATGTCGGATCGCATCTTGCTTTCGGTGCCGGGACAAGAAAGTGTGCGTTCGGCACTGGGACAGGACATCTTACTCAAAGAGGGTCGGATTTTTTTTCGCATCTTGCCCGGCACAGAACCGTCGAACAAATGACCCTAGTGGCTTGTTCCCTGTCCCAATTGAGATAGAAGTCAGGAGATTCAGCGGCGAATCTTCTGACTTCTTTTGCGTTTGCGTACATTACACGAACCGTAAGTTTCACTCCATTCCGGCTCTGTTGCCCCCAACTTTATGTTTTTCGCTATAATGGTCGGCGACAGATCACCCCTCATTTCATGGAGAACTGCATGAGAATCCGTTTTTTCGTCTCTATTTTCTTTGCCGCCGTAACGGTGTGCCTTGCCGCCACCATCCAAGCCGATGTTCGGTTGCCGGAAATTTTCGATAATAATATGGTCTTGCAACGAGACACGCCTATTCCCATCTGGGGATGGGCAGCCCCCGATGAATCTGTTCGCGTGACGTTCGGTACTCAAACCGTCGCAACAACTGCCAATGCCGATGGAACATGGTCGGTACAACTTCCACCGCTCCAAGCCAGTGCCGCGCCCGCTAAGTTGATCGTCAAGGGAAAGAATGAAATCGCACTCACCAACGTCCTCGTCGGCGATGTTTGGCTCTGTTCAGGGCAATCCAACATGCAGTGGTCGATGACGCAGTCGGATAAGGCAGAATACGAGGAAGTCCTGAAATCGGTTGACAACCCGAACCTCCGCCTCTTCCACGTGAATAGAGTATTCAGTGCCGACCCACTGGAAAAATTATCCGTAACGGCATCGTGGAAACCATGCAGTGCAGAAGCGATTCCAGAATTTTCCGCCGTTGCGTTACACTTTGGGCGCAAACTGCAAGCGGAACTCGGTGTGCCGATAGGATTAATTAACTCGTCTTGGGGCGGAACACGAATCGAACCGTGGACTCCACCGGTGGGTTTTCAAAGTGTCCCTGCGCTGCAATCCATTGTCGAGGGACTTAAACACAAGAATCCGAAGTCGGATCAGCAACAACCGACCATGCTCTACAATGCGATGATCCATCCGCTTGTTCCCTTTGCTCTGAAGGGGGCAATTTGGTATCAGGGGGAGGCAAACGTGGGGGAAGGCATGTTGTACGCCGAAAAAATGAAAGCCCTCATTCAAGGCTGGCGAAAGGTTTTCAACAATCCCGAACTCGGCTTTTACTACGTTCAACTTGCGCCATTCATTTATGGAAATCAGCCTGCGACCAACTTGCCGGAATTTTGGGAGGCACAGTCTTCCGTTGAAAAGGCGTTGCCGAAGACAGGACAAGCAGTGATTAACGATTTGGTCGATAACATTCGGGACATTCACCCTACACACAAGAAGCCGGTCGGCGAACGTCTTGCTTTATTGGCATTGAGCCGAACCTACGGCAAGAGTGCGGTTGTTTGTGCTTCACCGGAGTTCGAAAAAATGAATACCAACGAAAACGTTCTCACCGTACACTTCAAAAATGCTCAAAAACTCCAAACACGAGATGGCAAAACGCCCGACTGGTTTGAAATTGCCGGAGCGGACGGTGTCTATCACAAAGCCGAGGCAGTCATTGACGGTTCGGCAATCAAGTTAACGAGTTCCGATGTATCCAAACCCGTTGCAGTCCGTTATGCTTGGGATCACGCAGCGCAGCCGAACGTTCAAAATGAGGCGGGCTTACAACTGGGCACATTTCGGGCAGTCAAACCATGAAAACAAAACCGTCGGACATTCTTGCAATTGTCCTGACAACCGTTGTCGTGATAAAATTGATGGTACCAACTCGAACAATAACAATCGGACTATGACTGATTGCAGTACGCTCCTCGTCGAGCCACACGAATCCGGCTGGCGGCTCGACATTTTTTTAGTCCATCATTTTCCGCAGTACAGCCGCACGCTCCTTCGTAATGCCATTATGAACGGCGGCATCCAGATTCTTGAAGAAGAGACCCATGTTTCCAACGGCAAACCCGGCTTTCGACTGAAACCGGGACAAACAATTCACTTTGTCTTGCCGGATATTCCCCATCATGTTCCGCAACCGGAAAACATTCCGCTCGACATTTTATACGAAGACGAATATCTTGCTGTCATTAACAAACCGGCGGATATGGTCGTGCATCCTTCCCGCGGACATTGGGAAGGAACGCTTGTTTCCGCACTGGCATTTCATTTCGGTAATCAGTTGAGCAACGTGCGAGGATCGGTACGTCCCGGTGTGGTCCACCGCCTTGATCGGGATACGACCGGTGCGATCCTCATTGCCAAGGATGATTCCATTCACGGCAAATTGGCGTGGCTCTTTGAAAGCAGAAAGATTCAAAAAGAATACTTTGCCATTGTTTTAGGCAAACCTTACCTTGATCGGGATATGATCGATCTTCCGATTGGACTTCATCCAAAGAGCAGGGAAAAAATGCGAATCGTTTCTGCGGAGGCTCTCGAGGCGAAGCCGGCGCAGACTTTTTATGAAGTGGTCAAACGATACGACAAATGGTCAACCGTTCGATGTCTTCCGAAGACGGGGCGCACGCATCAGATTCGGGTGCACTTGGCGCACATGGGGCATCCTGTTTTGTGCGACAAAAATTATGGTGGCGGAAAGAGGGTAACACAGGAGCAACTTTCGGGTAAAGTGCCATTCTCGTTATCAGACGAACACAGAGACGGTACGGTACTGCTCTGTCGGCAGGCACTTCACGCATGTCGATTAACCTTTGTCCATCCTGCGACGGAGCAACTGCTGGAAATTTCCGCTCCGATTCCGGCGGATATGCAGTCGGTACTGGATTGCTTGGAGCATAGCGGGGAGGACTCTGGAGTCCGAACGTCGTCCCCGCACTTTTTGTCCACCGAATCCCAAGGGCACCAAGAGAGCCTATTCACGAATTGAACTCGGATTGCAGCATTTTTTTGCCGTTTATAACTCATCATTCCAGAGAGTCGTCAGGAACTGTTTCCACGGATAGACCCGAATGTCATCAAGCCGACGAGGACGGTCGTCCATTGAAACGACAATGAACTTCTCCAATTTGTTTTCTTCTTTCAATGCCCGCAGTCCTTTCAAGTCGGCAGGCTGAATTTGACCAGTGCCTTTTACCTCAATCGCAATCCGCTCGTCCAAAATGAAATCCACTTCCCAGCCGTTTGTCGTCCGCCAATAATGGAGCGGCAAACCGCCCCGATAGTCGGCGTAAGTCCGTAATTCGTGAAACAAATAGGTTTCCAGTGCGTCGCCGAACTCCGGTGTACCGGGTCGAATCTCTTCTCGTCCCTGTAATGTTCGGGCAACACCGGGATCAAACATGTAAAACTTTGCACTTGCCGTTGCTTTCCGCTTTGCCGTTTCTCGCCACGCCGGGAGTTCATGCCCGATCAACGTGTCCTTCAGTATGGCAAAGTATTCCTGTACCGTTGTTCGCGGCACTTGAACGTCATTGGCAATTTTCGTCGTGTTTATGATTCGAGCATTGCACAAAGCCGCAACCGTCAGGAATCGGCTGAACGACGGCAGACTCCGTGTCAGACCCTCTGCCGCAATTTCTTCCCGAAGGTAAATGCCCGTATAGGCTTTCAAATCTTCCGCCGGGTCGCTCGAAAAATAAATGGACGGCAACAAGCCGATGTTGATCGCCTTTAACAGATCGAACTGTTCTCCAAGTTCCGTGAACACAAAGGGATGCAGATTTTTTTGGATTGCCCTGCCTCCCAGCAGATTGACACCACCCCGCCGCAATTTTCGGGCACTGGAACTCGTCAGTAGAAAATGAACATCGAACTCTTCGATCATATAATGGACGGTCTCCAGCAGCACCGGTAGCCGTTGGATTTCGTCGATCACGATGATCCGTGTCTGTTCGTTCATCTCTTCCTGCATCCGTTGCGGCGAATGGGTCAGTGTTGCCAGAGTTCGGACATCCAGCAAATTATAGACCAGTTCATTTGCAAACGTTTGTCGAATCGCCCAACTTTTTCCTGTCTGCCGTGGTCCGAGTAACAGTACCGACTTTCGTTCGACTGCCTTCCGCAAGTCCAATGCTCTCTTAATGTTTACGTTGTTTCTCATGGTATCCGTTTCGGCAATTTTCAGGAGATTATACGGATGTTTCGGCAAATTTCAAGGGATTTGCCAACTGTTTCGGCAAATTTTCAAGAAATTTGACTGATGCTTCGGCGAATTTCACTAAAATTTGCCGAAACAGTTATCTGGTCGTGTCCAAATTGGTCGGCACACAGGGAATCTGTTACCGCTTGTTAACCCATGCCGATTGTTACGGTTTTGTCGGTTTTTTCTGTTCCGAAGGTCGTTTTGTGCCGATAATGCCACATGGAGTGTCCATTTTCGGCACACCCCCGGTACAGAATTTTAGGTTTTACAGGAGGTTTTCGTGGGACTTTTAGCAAGTGTTTTCAACAGTGGCAACGACATCAAAAAGGATCGGCAGAAAAACCGCAATTTCAGAATTTGCCGAATCGAGGAAATGGAATCCCGTGATCTCCTCTCCGCCTCCCCTTACGACCCTCCCGATCCGATTGACTTCGGAATCGTCTATTTTGATCCTTACGGTCCCGATCTTACCGACTCCGACCGGGTTGGACATGAATGGCAAGTGGGCGAAAGTGTCTTCACTATCTCGTGGAGCGGCGGCGCAGAAGGAACGCAACTCACTGAACTGACCATCACTCTTCACGATGATTTGCGTTTCAATATCGACGGCACAGGGCAACAACCGGAAAACGGGGGTCCCATTGAGTTCAATGTCTCCGCCAATAGCGATGTGAAGGTTGCTCAATTTGATCTTAAGGACGACCGAACAGTCTGTATCACGATTGAGGGAGACTTCACCGAAGGGATGGTCTTGGAATTTAGTGTCGGTGTCAATTCCATCCTTAAATATAACGAACACTCCGAACCGATTGTACCGGGAGCAACGTTTCACGGATCAGAGGTTTCGGCGGTCTTCCAATTGGAAAACTTCAAAGACACAGAGATCGGGGCTGTTTTTAGAGACACATACAATGTTCCTGAAAGTGTATCGGTTCCCCAAGACGACTATGGTGTTTCTGACAAGCATAAGGCTTCGACAGCAGGTGCCCTAGGGCAAAAACAGCAGGAGGCTCTCACCGGAACGATTTCCGGTTTTGTCTATGATGACGCAAACAACAACGGAATCAAAGAGACGGGAGAAAAGGGAATTGAAGCCGTAGAACTTTCTCTCTGGGTTTGGGATGACGAACAGGGACGATACGTAGAGATCGACCAAACAACCACCGACGAACACGGATACTATGAATTCACGGAAGTCGAAGCATTTAAGAAGTACCAAATTCGGGAAGTGCAGCCAGTCGGTTACGAACAGGGCACAAATTCTGTCGGCACGATCAATGGCGACGAGGTCGGAAAACTATCCGAGTATCGTATCGATGCCATCAGCGGAATCTGGATGTCCGCCAATGGTGCCGGCATAGACTACAACTTCGGTGAATACAAACTCGGCTCCATTTCCGGTAAAGTAACGGAAGACAATGGAACTCCGATCCCCGACACTCTCGTAGAATTGTTCGACAAGGAAGGGAATAAAATCGGAGAAACCACGACGGACGAAAACGGCTATTACGAGTTTGCTGGACTTCCGCCGGGCATCTATTGGGTGAAACAGCATCGCCCTGACAAATACTGCGGCGGAGACGGTTCCGAAGGCAGTCTGGGCGGAAAATACAATAGCGATAAAAATGCCATCTTCGGCATAAAAATCTACTCCGGCGACGAAGGAATAGAGTACGATTTTATTGCGTTCCGAAGGGGAGAAATCAGCGGTTTTGTCTTTCACGATGCAAATAAGAATGACAAGTGGGACGAAGGGGAAGGACTCGAAAATGTGAAACTTACTCTCTGGGTTTGGGACGACACATTGAATGATTACCGGTACACAGAAAAATGGACAACCACCAATGAAAACGGTTACTACGTGTTCCAAGAACTCTGTGCAGGATACAGATTCCAAATTCGGGCAGAGCATCCAGAGGCAGAGGACTGCTGGATAGTTGTCATCGGAACACCACTCGGCGGTGAAGAGGGAGAAGACAGCATTGGAAAAATTGTGATGATACCGGGCGGAAAAGGGGAGGAGTACAATTTTTACAGTCAACTCGAAGGTGAAGTGCCGCCGCCACCGCCTCCTCCGCCAGTCCCACCGGGACCGCCCGGACCTCCTGGACCGCCCGGACCTCCTGGACCGCCCGGACCTCCTGGACCACCCGGACCACCAGACCAGCCGGGACCACCGGGACAACCGGGACCGCCCAGTCCGCCTCCCTATTTTGTACCGCAAAAACCGGTAGGAGCGGCGGGACAGCCCGGATTTGCTGCCGCTCCCACTTGGCAAGCCCCTTACTTTACGGAGCCGCTACGAGCAGGATTCGGAGGCGGAGCAGTGGCGGGAGGAACACCCTATTCGTGGCATTTGAGTGTGGTCAATGCAGGGTATCCCCGTTCAAACGGCTCGTCGGATGGGATTGCCCTCAACGAACTCGCCAGCAAAACGACGATGATTTTGTCCGATTCGGAGGGTTTCAGCAGTACCGGCGGAGCACGCTATGTTTCGGTGGCGTGGACACCGTTGCCGATGAATCAGTCCGGCTGGTACATTCGGGGGAAGGACGGCATCGTTCGTAAACGATTCACCTTTGGTCCTGATGGGGGTGTTCCGGTTGTCGGCGATTTCAGCGGCGATGGGATTGCCAACATTGCCGTCTATCATGACGGAAACTGGTACATTGACATCAATGGCAACGGACGCTGGGATGAGGAAGATCTCTGGGCTCAGATGGGTGGTCCGTCCGATCAACCCGTCGTGGGAGACTGGGATGGCGATGGCAAAACAGACATCGGCGTTTTCGGTCCCGCATGGAGCGGCGATCAACAGATCATGGCTGCGAAGTCCGGTTTGCCGACCGATTTGAACTCGACGATTTCTTCAAAACCCAAAAATGTTCCGCCGGACATTGCGATCAATGTGTCGATGAACAACGTTCGGGCAATGAAACACTCACAAAGCGGCGGAGTCCGGCTTGATGTAGTCGATCATGTGTTCCAATACGGCAATGCAGGGGATAAAGCATTCACCGGCGATTTCACCGGCGATGGCATTGCGACGATTGGTGTTTATCGGGACGGAAAGTGGTACATTGACCGCACGGGAAGCGGCAAGTGGGACGAAAACGCCGTCTTTGTGAACAATGCTGATTTCGGATTGGGATCGGATGGCATTCCGGTGATCGGCGATTTCAATGGCGATGGCATTGACAAGATCGGTTTGTACGTGGATGGCGTTTGGTATTTAGACACGACGGGTGATTTCACGTTTGATACGACAGTCGAGTTTGGACAACCGGGAGACTACCCGGTGGTCGGCGATTTCGACGGCACAGGAATTGCTCAACTGGCAGTGTATCGTGCGAGTACGCAGGATTCGCTGTATGCAAGTAATGTACCGGAAGCGGCACCGGCAACCGGACAAGGAATGGTTGCCCGGCAGTACACCGCAGACGATCTGGATGCCGAACCGAGTCAAGAGATGTTGAAGCATCATGGTCGTTCCGTTCATACACCGCATACGAATGCGCCTTTGTTGCGAGGAAGGTAAAATTATGCGAAGTGTTTGAGGTATTTGAGAGCAACGAGACCGAGGACAACGAGGATGGTGAACAGAACAACCGCAAGGTTGAAATATCTGTCCACCAAACGCATCACTGCGGGACCAAAGAAGTACATGACGGCAGCGACGGCGTAAAATCGTGCGCCGCGTCCGAAGACAGAGGCAACGAAAAGCGTCAGTAACGAAATTTGACAGACACCTGCTGCTATCGTGAAAATCTTGTACGGAATCGGTGTTGGTGCAGTGATGAGGATTGCCCAGAAACCATATTTGTGGTACAGCCCTTCTTTTGCCTCTTCGGGATTTTCTCGAGTGAGACCTGCCATTTCGTCTCCTGCAACGATGGCAAATGTTTCCCGACTGAAAACGTGGTTGTAAAAGAAATCTTGTGTTGCTGTCCAAAAGGCGAATCCGATAAGAAAGCCGAGGAACGCCCCCAGTACGGAGCCAGCCAGACTGACTGTGGCGTACCAGAATGCACGTTTCGGTTTGCTGGCGGAGAGTGCAATTTGTAACACGTCCGGCGGAACCGGAAAGACGGAACTCTCCAAAAACGAAACGATGAACAAAGCCGGCGTGCCGTATTTGGTCTCTGCCCAAGAGAGCACCCAATCGTAAAGACGGCGGATCAATCGCATTCCATCACAGCGTTATCGAACAAACGAACCGCCCTAGTATAACCGATTGGTGCGGTAACGCAACAGAACATTCCGTCCGGCGGTCGGCTACCTACCTTTTGCATACAAATTCACCTTCGGGCTCTGTGAACGTTCTTGAAATTCAACGGCAATGTTGGATAATGACGTTGTACTTTCTCTCTCTCGTAAGATGTGCCAGCGGTTCGCTTTTTGGGGAATGATCATAGTTTTTGGTGCGTCTTTACCTGCGCAAGAACTGACTGATAAACAACGCAACTTGGCAGGACGCTACGCCCAACTCGAACAAGTACTGCTCCGGCTTGCTGAAACGTCGGGACATTCCAATCCGCGTCAGGCAACGTTACTCAAAAAAGCACTCGTCGAAAGTAAAGATAAGTTACTCGTCCGAAGGCTTGAAGCCCTCGTCAACATTTTGGAACGCCGCCAGTTGACCGATGCCATCAACGGACAAGTGGAAGTCGAACGAGACCTGCTCCGACTGCTCAAATTGCTCGAAAGCGAGAATCGCAATGAACGCCGAAACGAGGAAAAAGAAAAAATCAAAGAGTTTCTCAAAGATTTAGAAGAGATTCTGCACAGCGAACGTATGCTGAAAAACCAAACGCATCAGCAGGAATCGCTGAATTTGCCGACGCTGGAGAAGAGTCAACAGGCAATCCGGCTGCGGGCACAAACGTTCCGAGAACGCCTTGCAGAACATGAAGGCACGCCGCTACCCCATGAGCCGCCCAGTGATTCAAACGAACCGTCAAAACAATCACCGGGGCAACAGACACTGCAAAGGGCATTGGAGCGGATGAAACAAGCGGAACAGAAACTCAAAGAAGTGGAAAAAGAGGGAGCCATCAAAGAGCAGGAGGAAGTGATTGCGGAATTACAGCGGCTCAAAGAGGAACTGGAAAAAATTCTTCGGCAACTGCGTGAAGAAGAGTTAATGCAAACGTTGGAAAGGTTAGAAGAGCGGTTCAAACGGATGCTCCGACATGAACAGGCGATCCGTTCGCAAACCGAAAGATTAATCAATGAATCGGCAGGACAATCGGTCTCGGATCAGCGGCAAACAAAAATTAAGGCGGATCGTTTGGGAGTCGATCAGCAATCGGTCATCGAAGATGCGGAGTCGACGTTGCTCATCCTTCGGGAAGATGGCACGGCACAAGCCATGGTCGAGTCGCTCTTGCAAGCCCGATTCGATATGGCGGAAGTCAAGAACCGATTGGAGCAGACGGTTTTGGACACGATCACGCTTCAAGTGGAAGATGCGGTGATCAGTTCATTCCAAGAAATGCTGGATGCCGTTCAGGCGGCGATAGAGGAGTCGAAACAACGTCAGGAGAGTGCGGAAAATCAGCAGCCGAGCGGCAGCGAAGCAGCGGACGAAGAACCGTTGATTCAACTTTTGGCAGAACTGCGAATGATCCGGTCGATGCAGCGTCGGATCAATGAACGAACCAAACGCTACGATGACGAAATCAAGCAAATGCTGGAAAAACCGGCAACCGATTGGAGTCTCTTAAAGCAGGCGGTTGAAGAACTCGCCCGGCAACAAAACCGAATTTCCCGAATCCTGCACGAACTCCGAATCGGGAAAACGGAGTGAAATCAGTGGAATTGACCACCCCGGCTCTCTAAACACTACCGCAACTTAAACTGGGCAACCTGTTTTTGCAGGTTCGCCGCCAAGGAACTCATCTCGTTAGCGGCACTTGCCGATTCTTCGGCAGAGGCGGTGTTCTGCTGTGTGACCGCATCAATCTGTTGCAAACCGACGGTTATTTGATTCACACCCGCCGCCTGCTCATTACTGGCGGTAGCAATTCCCGCTACGAGTTCGGTCGTTTGTTTGACCTGCTCGACAATCGTGTTCAGCATTTCAGCAGTCCGGGTAGTAACTTCGGCACCCTTCTCGATTTCATGTCCGCTCTTGGCAATCAACTCCGATGTTTCCTGTGCTGCCTTCGCACTTCGGGACGCAAGGTTCCTGACCTCTTCGGCAACAACGGCAAAGCCCTTGCCATGCTGACCGGCACGAGCGGCTTCGACGGCGGCATTCAGTGCCAGCAAATTGGTCTGGAATGCAATGTCGTCAATGACTTTGATGACCCGCTGAATCTCGTTGGAGTTTTGCGTAATCTGCTGCATGGAATCGGTCATTTCATGCATCGCTCCTTGTCCTTCGGCTGCCGCTTTACTTGCTGTTTGTGCCAAGTTCCGCGCCTTGGCGGCGTTCTCGGCGTTCTTTTTCGTTTGGCTACTGATTTCGCCCATCGAAGCGGAAATCTGCTCAAGACTTGCCGCCGACTCTTGTGCTCCGTCGGCGAGACTCTGAGCCGCGGACGAAACTTCACCGGAACCTGTCGCCACTTGCATGACATTTTTGTCGATTCCCTTCAAGGTACTATTGACCTGATCGAGCATGATAGCCAAGTCTTTATTCATTGCGTCCAAGTCGCCGCGAATGTGAACGTCGCTTTGCCAGTCCCCTTCGGCTAATGCCTTTGCAAGTGCCGCTACGTTGCGAAATTCCTTTTGCACCTTTTCGACCGCGTGAGCCATATCGCCGATTTCATCTTTTCTTGCGAGAAAGACCGGCGGCACCTCGAATGCCAAATCACCCGTTTCGGCAATGTGTTTTGTCCCAAATGCCGCCGCACTGATCCCGCCGCCGATGTTGTGGCTCAAAACGAAACTGACGATGCTACCCAAAACAACGGCACCGAGGCTCGTGAGGAGAATCACCCAGAGAATCCAAATATCAAACTTCGCCTCCCTTTCGGCGACACCCTTTGCAGTATCCGCGAAGATATCGAGAAGTTCGTTGACTCCAGCGACCAACTCATTGGCAATTTCTGTTGTCCGGGCATCATAGCCGTCGTACTCGTCTTCCAGTGCCATGTGGTCTAGCACCGATTGATGCCATCGCACAACGATTTTATCTGCTTCGTCGAGAATATCCAACATGTCGCGGCGATTGTCCTGTTCGAGACTCTGCCGTAATTTTACGGAATCCTCTGCAATGCCCTCGTAATGCTGCTCAATTTCGTTCCGAAAGTTCGTCTTCGCTTGTTTGTCCGTAGTGGATGAATATTGGTAACATGCACGACGAATATCACGAGTATGAGCGGACATGTTGCTGATGAAAGTTTCCCTGTCCACGTATGCTTTGGGATAAAAACTCGCACCATCTTGGGTAACAAGACTTTCATTCTTTACCTGGTCGATGATGACCATCATTTTCTTCTGGTATTCCATTTTTTCCCGTGCCAAACCAACTCGGGTGTCCGACACAATTTTTCGCTTGGCTTCGGTGTCCCAGGCTTTGGAATCCATGACGGCAAATTCGGCGACTTTGTCCACGATTGCCCGGTATCTCGTGCGAACATCTGTATCGCCGATCAACTCGAGGTCCTTTTCGTGTTCTGTTCGGATACCCGCTGCGATCTTCTGTACCTCCTTGGCGTACTCTTCTTGACGTGTAATGGTTTCCATATTGACGGCAATCATTGCGTCGAAGATGTCGCGTTGCATGATCAATCCCGCAACAGTGAGTGCCTCGGCTCTGGCAACTTGCTTTGCCATTTCTGTTTTTTGGTGGACTGCGTACCATCCGACCAGTCCGACGACAATAAGCAGTACGATGACAATGGCGAAACCGCCGAACAATTTGGTGCCAATTTTGAAATAGTTTAACATGGGTTGGGTTCCTTATAGTTAGGGTATAAAAAACGCAATTGGGCGAGGCAGAAAAGGACTGATCGCCAACCGCGTGATGGACGGTGGTGATTGTTAGAATCGGGGACAGTTACGTAGAGAATTGTACGTAGAGAAGTCGCGGGCAAGATTGTGCTTGGCAATGATGTCGAGTTAACGCAACTCGTTGCAGTTAAAGAAGTTACATTGCCCCCCCCCCCCCCCCCCCCACAGGCTATCGCCGGATGGGCCAGCTTTCCGCTTGTGATGTTTTTTTCCCTCGGTGATAGATTAAAA
>Ga0123353_10001971_pt1 | contig 25328 bp, 31 predicted proteins | sample TergutLab28metaG_3_FD_92763 | JGI IMG/M metagenome (GOLD analysis project Ga0123353, IMG submission 92763) | Labiotermes labralis P3 segment gut microbial communities from Petit-Saut dam, French Guiana - Lab288 P3 | ecosystem: Host-associated > Arthropoda: Insects > Digestive system > Gut ...
GAGGGCGAGCGATCCTTGCGAATATGCAAACGATTGTACTGATCAACGGGTCGTCGGCGAGCGCGAGCGAGATTGTGGCTGGGGCTTTGCAAGATTACGGCAAGGCGACAATTATGGGTGAAAAGAGTTTCGGGAAGGGGAGCGTGCAGTCGCTAGTGAAATTGGATGGTGGAGAGATGTTGAGGGTGACAATTGCGAAGTGGTACACGCCTAAGGGTAAGAATATTGATGGGGAGGGGATCGAGCCAGATGTGGAAGTAGCGCGGAGCTTTGACGACATTAACCATGAGCGGGATCCGCAGCTGGACAAGGCGTTGAGCTACTAAACTTTGGTGGGGTGGACTTCGACGCGAGTGCGGGGGAGGGAATGGCCGGAGAAGTGGGATTTTTTGGTTTTGACGAAGTGAACGGTGCCGTCGATGGCGGCGTGGATGGTGTAATTGCGGGAAAGGAAAGTGCCGGGACCGGCGATTTTGGTGCTGCCGGTTTGACGGACAAGAACTTCGCCGGTTTTGACTTTTTGGCCGCCGAAGCGTTTGACGCCTAGGCGTTGGCCTGCGTTATTGTGGATATTCTTGCTGGTCCCGCCAGCTTTGACATGTGACATATTACATCTTCCTTAATACTATTATTTGGCGCGCAACGACCTGATTCTCCCTGAAGTATAGGAGTTCGGACGGCGTTGCATGCTGGAACTGGTGTACATTATAGCCGAGTTTATCGATATCGTCAATGATGTTGAGGTGGGAGAAGGTGTTGTCGGGTCGACGCCAGGCGGGAATGGCAAGGACAATGGGTGTTTTTGGTGCGATTTGGGGGTGGAGGTTTTTCAGGAAGGATAACAGAATGTTCTTGGTGGTGAATTGGACTTCTTTGAGCTTGATGTCTGAGGGTGGAGCGGAGAAGGGTTGGCCTAGATATGCCTCTGAGGCGATAAAGTCGATCGGTTTTTGCCATTTAAAGTCTATTGCGTTGCCGGTTTCCAGAAAACAAGAGTTACCTAACCCTTGTTTTCTGGAAGCTAGCCAGGTTAGGTTTTGCTTGGAGAAGGCAATCATTTTTTCGGAGAGGTCGGTGCCGTAGACTGAATAGCCCATGAGAAGAGCTTCCTGGAGGATGGTGCCGGTGCCGCAAAAGGGATCGAGGAGGCGGCCGGAGGTCTTTGGTCCGGTGGCGAGATTGATGAGAATTTGGGCGAGTTTAGGGGGAAGCATACCGACAAATGTATCACGGGCGGGGCGGGCTTGGTCGCGTTTTGCATAGGAGGTGATATTTTGGGTGCCGATGCTGAGGGCGGTGTGTTCCTGGAAGGTGATGACTTCGATATGGTTGATTTTTTCGCCAAGTTGATTGTGGTGAGAGGTGGCGGAGGAAAGTATGGCGGAGGAGTTGTTGGGCACAATGCGGACGGAGCGACCGAGGCGTCTCAAAATGGATTTGAGTTGGAGTGCTTTTTGGCTGGATGATTTCGCAGCGGCGTCTTTGGAATAGTCAGAGAAGCCAAGGGTAATTTTGCCGGGCGGGAGGGTTGAGAGGAGGTCCAAGAGAGGCTCTGTGATAATTTTGCCGGCTTTGATGGTGCCTCCAAGGCGGTTTAGGTTTAGGGTTTTGACGTTAATTTGGGCAAGATTATTTTCAAGTGGCGTGACGTTTTTGGCACCGCAAACAGATTCTAGCTCGGCGAGCGAGATTTTGGGTTGTCGCCCTAAGATAGCTAAGAACATATGCTATAATCTTAGCATGTTTAAGAAAATCTTGAGTGTTGTTACGATTGTCTTGGTAGCCGCGATTGCGTATGCAGCGTTTACGGACATGGTGGAGGTAGATGGCGTGATGATGACTATGGGGGAGGCAACGGTATATGCTTTGACCAGATTGAATATTTGGGTACTGGTTTTATTAATACCGGAACAGTTGACTATGTACTATTGTGCGGGTCAGATGTACTTTGCCTTCCTGAAGGCAAGACAGGGGATTGAGATGACGCGGCGGAGGTTGATGCGGGTGAGCTTGGAGATAAATTTCGTGAATACGGCTTTGCCAAGTGCGGGCGTGAGCGGGCTGGGCTATCTGATTTGGCGACTGAAAGCTTTTAAAATTACGGCGGGGCAGGTAAGCTTTATTCATCTTTTGCGCTATGCAATTTCAGCGTTGGCAAATACGGTGCAGACTTGGATTGCGATGGCAATTGTGCTGGTGGCTGGTACGACGATACCGGGCGGTGAATGGGCGTTGTGGGTGGCAGCGGGAGTGGCATTGGGGGTGACGTTCGTGATCTTTGTGGCTTGGCTGATCGTGAGGAGCCAGAAAACCGTGGATGGGTTTGCGGAGTGGGCCAGCAAGATGGTGAATGGGGTGGTGCGTTGGTTTACGAGAGGACGTAAGAGAGTTTTTGTGCGTGAAGACACCGTGAATAAGTATTTTTCAGACCTTAGGGGGGATTATTTAGCGATTAAGCACAGCAAGAGGATTCTCTTGAAGCCGGTGATTTGGGGATTTTTGTATGCATTCTTTGAGATTGCAACGTATTGGGTGGTGGCTTTAGCGATGGGGCGACCGGAGATTTTGCCGCAAATTATGATTGCAGAAGGGGTGGCGAGCGTGGTGGGGACGGTGCTAGTGACGCCTGGCGGGATGGGTGGCTATGAAGGGGCGATGATTGCGATTATGGTGGCGCTGGGGGTGGACTTGTCGACGGCGACGATTGTGGTGATTGTAACGCGCGTGGTGGTGATGTCGGGGACGATACTGAGCGGATGGGGTTTTTACCAGCAAGCACTTTTGAGTCGAGAGGACAAATTTGATGCCAAGTCAGAGAAAAAAGCTAAAAATTAAGCTGGGGGATTTTCAAAGGGCATTGATTTACGCAGTGGTTTGGCAGGTATTTTTTACGATTTTGGGTGTGATTTTGGCAAGCGTCTGGGGCGCTAATGATACCAACAAGTTTGGATATTGGCTGGACTCCCCCTTAAAATATATGGTGAATTGGGACGGACATGCGTACTATAATAACTTGTTTGATGGTTACTTGAATCCGATGTCGCAAGGAGCGGTATTTTATCCGTTATTTTCGATACTAGTGTACGCATTGCATTTTGTGACCTTCACGTTGATACCGCCAGTTTGGTGCGGGCTGATTGTGAACACTTTGGCGCTAGCGGTAATTTTTTATATGTTTAAGAAGATTTGCGAACAACTCAAGATAAATGTGCGTTGGGTTGTGATGTTCTTTTTGACGTTCGTCAGTGCGGGGTTTTTGAACTTTTTCTATACTGAAGCGGTGTTTGTTGCGGGATCTTTAGTGGCGTATTATTTTGCGTTGTCGAAACAGTGGTGGAAGATGGGTGTAGCGTTGGCGGTACTGACGGCAGCGAGATTGCCAGCAATTTTGGTGGTGGGGCTGTGTGGACTGGAATATTTGCGGAGCAATAAGTGGAGGCTAGACAAAAATGCGTTGTGGTTTTTGTTGGCGCCGGTAGGATTTCTGGCATTTGGGATGTATTTATATGTGGTGCGGGGTGATTTTCTTGCAATGTTTAATATGTATAATGTGCCATGGACGGACTGGCCGTATCAGCAATTTACGCCAAATATTTTTGGAACTTTGATCAATGAGGGCAGGTTATTGGCGGAGAGCGTAGTGCGCGGTACGCGCTCTTTGGGCAGTGCTCTAGTGGCGCACGGTTTGCCGTTATATGCATTAGGGATTTTGTTGGCAACTTCGCTGTATGGTCTGATAAAGATAAAGAGGTGGGCGGTGCCGCTAGGAGTATTTGGATTAGTGTCGTTTATTTTGTTTACGATCAATGGCAATATCAATAGTGTGCATCGTTATGTATTGTCATCGATTTCAGTATGGTTGATTTTGGGCTATATGTTTCAGCGGGCGAGGCGGCGAGGCAAGGTTGCGTTGGGGATCTTTGCAGGAGCAAATACGTTGATGATGTTGGTGATTTTCGGCGGGTTCGTATTATATTATTTTACAGGCTGAGCTAGCAATGCAAGAAATTAAATATACGGTTTCGGAGTTCCATGCGGTTTGCAATCAGACGTTAGAGTACGCTTTTTCTACGGTAGTAGTAGAGGGGGAGGTGGCGAGCTTTAAGGTGAATCAGGGGAAGTTTGTGTTTTTTGACTTGAAAGACGAGGAGTGCAGTGTGGGATGTTTTATGATGGTGTTTTCGCTGAGATTTGCGTTGGAAGATGGCATGAGAATAGCGGTGAGGGCTACGCCGAAACTGACGAAGTGGGGAAAGTTTAGCCTGACGGTACTCGAAGTGATGCCGGTGGGGGAGGGGGCCTTAAGGAAGAATTTTGAGCTTTTGAAGAAGAAGTTGGCGGCAGAAGGGTTGTTCGATGAGAAACGAAAGCGTCCGTTGCCTGAGGGGCTAACAAAGATTGGGGTGATTTCGAGCCTTCAGGCGGCGGGGTATGCTGATTTTTGCAAGATTCTGGACGAGCGGTGGGGCGGACTATCTGTGCTGACGGCGCACGTGCAGGTGCAGGGAATGGGGGCAGCGGATCAGATTATTCGAGCGCTAAGATATTTTAATGAACGGACAGAAGTGGAGGTGGTGGCGATTGTGCGTGGTGGTGGCAGCGCAGATGATTTGGCGATATTTAACGATGAGGCTTTGGTGAGAGAAGTGGCGGCAAGTCGCGTGCCGGTGATTACGGGTATTGGGCATGAGGTGGACGAGAGCTTGGTGGATTTGACGGCAGACGTGGTGGCGAGTACGCCGAGCAACGCAGCACAGAAGTTGACGGGAGATAGAGAGGCGGAGATACAGAGGGTGTGGGACTTAGCGGATCGAGTAAAAAATGTGTTCAATGAGCGAATTGTGGTCATAGAGGAGGAATTGAAGGGGCTAGTGGGACGAGCAGGGACAGATATTGTTGTAAAAATTACAACATTTGAGGAAAAAATAAAGCATTTTCGTGAAGTTTTGGAAGAATTGAATCCGAGAAAAGTACTAGAAAGGGGGTATGCCTTGGTTAGGGGAGAGATTAAAGTTGGCGGGGTCGTGGGAATTACGATGATTGATAAAGAAATAAAGGCGGAGGTAAAAAATGTCACAAAAAGAGTCAATAAGTAAAAAAATCGACAAATTGAAGGCGCAAGTGGAATGGTTTTATGGTGAGAAATTTGATTTGGCGGAAGCGACGGAGAAATATCGAGGGGCGGTGAGCTTGGCGAAAGAGATTGGAGTAGACTTAAACAGCCTAAAAAACGAAATAAAGGTCATTGAGGAGGACTTTGCACGTTGACTAAATGGCAAGCATAAGTATAATACATATAGTATGAATAGGCATATGAGTGGAGCTTCGCTGGTTGAGCCGGCTCCGCCGTCTTCGGCTCCGGTGATGCCGACGGCGGGTGGTTCAGTTGCGCCAGCTTCGGGTTTACCAACAGGTATAGCGCCTCCGCCTCCGTCAGGAAGCAAACGGGGTGCCATAGTTGAGACAATTATTCTAGTAATGGTATCTTTGATTGCGGTGACTGGGATTGTGTTTGCGGCTTATTTTTACATGCAGTGGGACGATGCACGCACTGATGTGAATGGACAAATAGCGGCGGCGGAGGCGGTTGCACGAGACTTGCAACGACAGGAGGACGAGGAGATTTTCGCAGAACGCGAGAAGCAGCCGTACCTGCAATTTACGGGGCCGCTTGACTATGGTGCGCTAGGCTTTGTGTACCCGCGGACTTGGAGTATATACATAGAGAATGATGCTGCTAAGGGAGGCGATTTTAACGCTTACTTTAACCCTGTGCAGGTTAACCCGGTGAGCTTAACTACGATTAACGCATTAAGAGTGTCGATTTTGAATCGGTCGATTGATGATGTACGGACGAGCTACGACGGCATGGTGCGAAGCGGGCAGCTGGCCCACAGTGTGTTCAGGGTGGGGTCTATAACTGCCGATCGATATGATGGTGAGGTTGCTCATGAGGTCGTAGGCGCAATGATCATGTTTAAGATCAACGACAAGACGGCGATATTGCGGACAGACGCAAAGATTTTCCAGAAAGATTTTGACGAGTTGATAAAAACTATCAAGCTCAACTAGGGATTGATCTGATACAATAGGGGATATGGAGAGTGAGGTGTTTGGGGTGGATTCGGGTGTCATTACGGTGGCGCATGAATTGAAGGCGCCGCTGACAATTCTTCGACAGTTGGCTTTGTCTCTGGAGTTTGAACAGGATATATCTGAGATATCGGAACGGATGGTGGCGACGAGTGAACGAGCGTTGAGGCAAGTGAATGACTTGGTGAAGGTAGCGCGACTTTCTGATGCGATGTTTGAAATGGAACCAGTGAATCCACGACGGATTTGCGATGATGTGATATTGGAACTGAACAGCTTGTTCAGGTTTAATCGGCGAGAAGTGAGGGTGGATTATCGGAATCGTGAGAAATTGGTGGTGGGGAACAAGGATCTTTTGTACTCGGTGGTATACAATTTTTGCCTGAATGCGATGAATTACGGGGGAGAGGAGTTGCCGAGTGAGATATTCGTGCGCGATGCGAGAGGTGGCAGCGTGCGGGTGGGAGTGAGAGACTTTGGGCCGGCGATTCCGACCAAAGTGTGGCGAGAGATTCGGGAGGGGTTTGTGAAAAAGCCGATGGAGATTGCGATGCGTCCGGGGAGTTCGGGGCTGGGACTGTATATTGCGGCGAAATTTATAGACTATATGCACGGGAAGTTTGGGCTGGTGCGACACAAGGATGGCACGAGTTTTTATGTGGATCTTGGTCCTAGTCGACAAATGAGCTGGCTATGAGCGTAGTGTTTGTGGTTGATGATGACCGGGAGTGGTTGGGTTATTATGAGCGACTGTTGGGAAAGAACCACACCGTGGAGGTGTTTCGGGATGGGGTGGCGGTAGTAGAGCGGACGGTTGATGTGGTGCCGGACGTGATGATTTTGGACATATTATTGACTGGTCCTACGGGTTTTTCGGTGCTGAATGAGATGCAGAGCCATGAAGATTTGGCTAAGGTTCCGGTGGTGGTGGCGAGCAGCGTGAAGATTGCTGAAGATTTGAGTGGGTATGGGGTGGTGCGAGTATTCGATAAGGGAGAAATGTTGCCTGGGGAACTGCTGGAGGTAGTTGAGGGGTTATGACGGATAGTATAAAGACTAAAGCGATTGTGCTGCGGCGGACGAACTACGGGGAGGCGGATCGAATTTTAAGTATTTTGACACCGGTGGGCAAGATGAGCGTGATGGCAAAGGGGGTGCGGAAGGAACGGTCGAAGTTGGCAGGGGGGATTGAGCTGCTTTCTCTGAGCGATGTGACGGTGCATGAGGGCAGGGGGGATTTGGGCGTGTTGACGAGTGCGCGGTTGGTGGATTTTTATGGTGAGATTATGAAGGATTTGGAGGCGATGGAGTTTGTGGGGGGAGTTTTGAAGGAGGTGTCGCGGCGAGCGGAGCAGGTGGATGTGCCGGAATATTTTGACTTGACGCGGCAATTGCTGGCGGGAGTGGATGGCGTTTTGAAAGCTGGGGAAAGGACGAAATTGGCAGTGATTGCGGTATGGTGGAGATTGAATGTGGTGCGAGCGGGAGGCGAGGAGGTGAATTTGCGAGTGGACGCTAGGGGTGCGAGGCTGGTGGAGGACAAGAGGTATAGCTGGGATGGGCAGACGCAGGCTATGGTTCCTGACGAGCAAGGAGAGATTGGGGGAGAGCACATCAAGCTGATGCGGCTGATGATGAGTTCGCCGCTGAAGTTGGCGTTGAGAGTGCAGGATGTGGAAGGGCTGGTGAGTGGGGTGGGGGATATTTTGAGGAGTTTATGCTAAGATGGAAACATGGAAAAGAAGATGGATGAGATTATTAGTTTTGCGAAGCGGCGGGGATTCGTGTATCCAGGGAGTGAGATTTACGGAGGAGAGCCGGGGCTGTATGATTTTGGTCCGTATGGGGTGGAGCTCTTAAATAACATTAAGCAGAGTTGGTGGCGGGCGAACGTGCAGTTGAAGGAAAATTACGTGGGGCTGGACTCGGCAATGTTCAAAGATCCGAAAGTGTGGGTGGCGAGTGGGCACGTGAGTGGGTTTGCCGATCCGCTGGCCGAGTGCAAAAAATGCAATGCACGGGTGCGGGTGGACAAGGAATTGGGTAAACTTGGAGTCGAAGCCGATGAGAAAATGACGCAGGAAGAGCTGGGGGCGCTGTGGGCGGAGAATCGCGGGAAGATAAAATGCCCGACGTGCGGCGCAACGGAGTGGACAGACGCCAGGATGCTTAACATGTTGGTGAAGTCAAATTTGGGCGACTTGTCAGATACGGGAGAGGTGCCGGTATATTTGCCGGGAGAGGCGTGTCAGGGAATTTATTTGAATTATAAGAATATCGTTGATACTTGTCGGGTGAGGATACCGTTTGGGGTGGCGCAGATTGGGAAGGCGTTTCGCAATGAGATTAGCCCACGGAATTTTCTGTTTCGGTGTCGCGAATTTGAGCAGGCAGACACGCAGCTGTTCATCAAGCCGCACGAGAATGTAGAAGCGTATGAACTGATGAAGAAAGAACGGATGGAGTGGTGGATGTCGTTGGGGATAGAGCCGGAGAATCTGCGGTTTACGCAACATAAGAATTTGGTGTTCTATGCGAATGATGCTTGGGATATTGAATATAATTTTCCGACCTATGGATTTGATGAGGTAGAGGGGATTCATGATCGGACCGATTACGATTTGACGCAACACATGAAATTTAGTGGGGTGGATTTGAACTATATGGATCAGACGGCGGGCGAGAAGTATATACCGTGGATTTTGGAGACGTCGATGGGGATGGGGCGGTGTTTCTTGGCGGTGTTGTCAGAAGCGTACACGGTGGAAAAGATGGAAGATGATTCCGAGCGGACAGTGTTAAGGTTGCCAGAGGATTTGGCGCCAGTGAAATATGCAGTATTTCCGCTGCTAAAGAATAAGCCGGAACTGGTGGAGAAGGCGCGGGAAGTGTATAAAAAATTATCTCAAGATTATGTGTGCGAATTTGATGATAATGGGAATATTGGTAAGCGGTATAGACGGCAGGACGAGATTGGGACGCCGAAATGTATTGTTGTGGATTTTACAACGCTTGAAGATGGGACGGTGACGGTGCGGGATAGAGACACGACAGAGCAAGTGAGAGTGAAGATAGAAGAGATTTAGCCGTGGGGCATATTGATATGCCCTCGAGATGGTTATTTTTTGGGCTTGGGCTTTTTGGTTTTTGGTGGCTTGGTTTTTTTGGGGCGTGGGCTGGAGGTGGGATTGTCGGGGCGAAGTCGGGCGAGCTGCTGTCGGAGTTTTTGACGGGCATGGGTCGTAAAGAGTTTGTTGAACCAGTTGGCTTTGGGGGTTTGGCTTTTATTGGTTAAGATTTCGACGATATCGTACTGTTGGAGCTTGGTGCTTAGATTGGCAATTTTGCCGTTAATCTTGACGCCGGTGACTTTGGCGCCAATTTCGGAATGGAGGCGGTAAGCGAAGTCAAGAGGGAGAGCGCCCTCGGGAAGGTCAATAATGTCGCCTTTGGGGGTGTAAACGAAGATCTTGTCGGAAAAGAGGTTGAGCTTGAGCTTTTTGGGATCAACTTTTTCGCCGTGTGCGAGCTTGGTGGTGGCTTCTTGGAGCTCCTTGATCCAGAGGAACTGGACGGGAAGTTTTGCCATCTGACCGTTGGTGTAGGCCTTGCTGGTTTTTTGTTCATGGTAATGGAACGAGGCGGCCAGTCCGCGCTCGGCATATTCGTGCATTTGCTTGGTGCGGATTTGGAATTCGACGATTTGTTTGTCTGGAGTGATGACGGTGGTGTGGATGGATTGGTAGCCGTTTTGTTTGGGGGTGGCAATATAATCTTTGATGCGGCGCTCCATGGGGGTGAAAAGGGAATGAACGATACCTAGAGTCAAGTAACAGGTTGTGATATCGTCGACGATAAAACGTAGAGCAATGAGGTCGTAGATGCGATTGATGTTTTGGTTGTGTTTGGCGAGTTTCTTGTGTAATGAGTAGATGGATTTGACGCGTCCGTCGTTTTTGAAGGGGATATGCTCTTGGCTGAGGGCGTCTTCGAGGGCGGATCTGGCGGTGGCAAGTTTTTTGTCAGCAGCCTTGAGGCGACTTTCGGTGAGGTTTTTGAGGTATTCGTAGCGTTTGGGGTCGGTGAAGCGGAAGCCGATATCTTCGAACTCAGTACGGACATGTCCCATTTGTAGACGATCGGCGAGCGGGGCGAATATTTCGAGAGATTCGCGGGCGACTTTTTGTTGGCGAGCTGGGGGAAGGGAGGTGATGGTGCGGAGGTTGTGCAAGCGATCGGCAAGCTTGATGATGAGCACACGGATGTCAGAACCGGTGGCGATGAGGAGCTTGAGCAGATTGTCCTTGGTGGTGGGGAGATAAGTAGAGAGGTCGTTGAGGTTTCGACTGGTTTTTGTGATCTTGGTGATGCCGTCAACGATAAGGGCGATGTCTTTGCCGAAAGCGGTTTCAATTTCGGAGAGAGTAAGGGAGGTGTCTTCGACGGTGTCATGGAGAATGCCGGCGACAATAGTGTCTTCGTCCATGCCCCATCCTTCGAGGATTTTCTGCACAGCGATGGGGTGAGTGAGATAGGGTTCGCCGCTGAGGCGAGTTTGACCTTTGTGGGCTTTGGTTGCAACGGCGATGGCCTGATCGATGCGGGTCATAAGTTTGATTATACCACTTTGGGGGGGTTGGGCAGGTATGCTACAATTGGGTTATGCTTTTGGTCAGTCTAGTTGGTTGGTGGTATGGGGTGGGTTTTATGGTGAGGGCAAAGGGTCTGGGAAGGGCTTTGGGGCGGACGGCAGATAATTTTTCGGTTGGACTGATGCTAAAGACACTATTTAACCCTTTTCGGCAAATTGACGCAGGCGCGACAGGTAAGGGGCCGTCGGAGGCGCTTTCGGCATTTGGGTCGCGATTAATTAGTCGATTCGTAGGGTTCGTGATGCGGACAGTGATGATTTTGGTGGGGACCTTGGTGCTGCTAATGCAGGCGACAGGTAGCTTATTGATAATTGTGCTTCATTTGGCGGTGCCATTGTTGCCGGTGGCGGGGATTGTGATGATGGTGATGGGCTGGGCACCGGAAATACGGACGATGCTGGCGTGGTAGAAGGTTTTAATTATCATAGCGTGCGGGCAAGGAAGGCGAGATTTGCCAAGCACTTGTCGAAGGTGGTGTGGCTGTGTGTTTTGGTGGTGTTTTTATTCTTGCTCAGCGGAGCAGCGTTGGTATTTTTGGGATATGCGATGGGGTGGCTGGTGATTGGGTTGGCTGCGCCGGCATACATGTTGCAGTATTGGTACAAGAAAAACTTGGAGAGACTGCCAGTGATTGAGGGCGAAGCGATTGACGGGTTTCTCAGCGTAGGCGTCTTGGGCAGATTATCCAAAAACCCAACTACTAGCGAACTGGCAGGAATAATTGTTGAAGAAACGAGCGGGAGGTTTTTGTTAGCAAGATTCGGGCTTGGCGGTGAGTTTTTGGCTGGGTTCGTGTCACCAGATGGTGGATCAAGCGTATTGAAGATTTGGGAGGATGCAATAGAATTACGACGAGAACTTGGGAGTGCGGAAGTGAGCGCCGGGATAATGCTGCTGGCCATGGTTCACTCAGCGCCGGATTTTGAACAGAAGCTAGCGCAGTACAAGTTAGATTTTGAGGATTTGAAAAATGGAGCAAGATGGCTGACCCAAGCACGAGCGGCGGCAGACAGAAGTCGCGAACAGATGCAAACTGGAGGTATGGCGCGAGATTGGAGTTTTGGGTTTACGCCGCTATTGGAGCAATTTGGACGGAATATTTCGGCGGAAATTAGTGCACATGGTGGACGGACGATGAGCTTGTTGTTGCCTAGTCGGCAGAAAATCGTACAGCAGATGATTGATATTTTTTCGCATGGCGGGCGACAAAACGCGACCGTAGTGGGCCCGGATGGAGTAGGGAAAACGAGCGTGGTTCATGACTTTGCAGAGAGGATTTTGGATGGCCAGGCGGAAATCCCAAGTCATTTAAAGTATAGACAGGTGTTTTTGTTGAGCGCGAGCGCAATGGTTTCGGCGGCGAATGAACGGGGGGAGCTGGAAGAGCTTATGAGTAGAGTACTAAATGAGGCGGCGCGAGCAAAAAATGTAATCATTTGTCTGGATGAAGCACAGTTATTTTTCGAAGACGGAACGGGGAGCGTGGATATTTCGACTTTGTTATTACCGGTACTTGAGGGTGGTGGGCTGAGGATGATTATGACGATGAATGAGCAGGTGCTGCTGCGGGTTGGACAGAAAAATCCGGCGGTGATAAATGCGATTAATCGAGTAAACATTATGCCGGCGGATTTTGAGGAAACGATGGCGGCCATGGAAGACAAGGCGGTGCAACTTGAGCATAATCTGGGGAGCTTTTATCGATATCAGGCACTGAAGAAGGCGTATGAGTTGTCTGAGCGATATATCTATGGGCAAGAGATGCCGGGGCGAGCAATTAAGTTGCTCGAGAGTGCGGGCAATTACGCAGAGGAAGGAGTAGTAAATGCGCGGAGTGTGGAGCAGGCAATTGAGTCAACGGTGGGGGCGAAAGTAGGGGTGGCAGATGATGCAGAGGAGAAAGAGAAGCTATTGAACTTAGAGGAGTTGATTCATGAGAGGATGGTAAATCAGGTGAGAGCGGTGCAGGTGGTGTCAGACGCTTTGAGGCGAGCACGGGCGGGAGTACGCAATACTGGACGACCAGTTGGGACATTTTTGTTTGTGGGGCCGACTGGGGTGGGGAAGACAGAGCTTGCGAAGGCACTGGCTGAGGTTTATTACGGTGGGGAAGGGAACATTGTAAGGGTGGATTTGAACCAGTTTGTAACAGAGGAAAGTGTGAATAATTTGACGGCGGATGGGGCGGATAATGCGGATTCGTTGACGGCAGGGGTGATGAGGAACCCATTCTCAGTGGTGCTTTTGGATGAGATTGAGAAGGCGCATGGGAAGGTGTTGACGGCGCTACTGCAAGTGTTGGATGAGGGTATTTTGCGCGACGGATTGGGGCGGGAGGTGAGTTTTCGGGATGCGATTTTGATTGCGACGAGCAACGCGGGAGCTAATGAGATTCGAGCGAAGATTGAGGCGGGCGAGGATATTACTAAGGTGAGTGATGAGATTGCCGATATGCTGGTGAGTTCGGGGGAGTTTAGGCCGGAATTTTTGAACCGATTTGATGAGATGGTGGTGTTTGGGCCGCTTTCGAAAGAGGATTTGCTGCAAGTGGTGGTTTTGATGATACGTGGCGTGAATAAGACGTTAGAGGGGCAGAAGATGAAGGTGGAGGTTGATGCGGGGGCGAAGGAATTGCTGGTGGAGACGGGGTACGATCCGCGGCTGGGAGCAAGGCCGATGCGGCGCGTGGTGCAGAGAGTGGTGGAGAATGAAGTAGCGAAACAGGTTTTGAGTGGACAGATTGGGGTGGGCGGTACAATTGTGATTACGGAAGAGATGGTGCGGGTCGGGCTTGGGGTAGGAATAGCGCAAAGACAATTTTCGGAATGATGTTTTGTTCGCGTATGTCAAAAATACCACGACCAGTCTGGTTCACTTTGAGGGGGTCCCACTTCGACACCCTCCTCAAAGATTTACCAGTGGTCGTGGTATTTTTGAACGGAAAAAACATATATTCCTTAAATTTATCTTTGCGCTATTCCTGCCGCATCCCTCTTCCACAGACCTCCGTGAATAACTATTCCTACTCTCAAGCTATTTCTGCACCCTCTCCTAAGACCCGGTACGTTGGAGTTGACTTTTCTTGATTCTTGTGCCATAATGGGAGTATAGTAGGCGTGACGGTGGGAGAAGTAAAGACTTTTACCTCCGTATACGGAGGTATTTGCGTAGCAAATACCTCGCTAACTTAGCTGTTACTGGAAGCTTAAAATCATAATGACTTAGACGTGTTTGTCCTGACGAGTTTTGGAAATTGTTCGAGGACTTGTTCGGGCAAATACGTAAAAAGATTTTTGCCTGTTTAAATATAACTCTATTTATTTTTTTACTTATTTTATATTTTGGAGGTAATTATTAATGAAAAAGCTTATATCTATTCTGGTTGTCCTGGTCATGACGGCATCGATATTTTCAGTAACGGTATTTGCCGCTGAACCTGGACCTACTCCTTCAGAAGACCCCAGGGATAAACCTGGTGTCAGGCGGATGCCGGCGGTTCCTCTTTCCCCTCGTAGCCCCACAACCTTTGTTGTTGCCTTTATCGATTTCGATGACAACGGAGATTGTGAACTCTCGTACGTTTATACTGTTGATTTGACCGATTTCGCTAAGGATTTACCGGCGGATTTCGCTGACGAAATTACTAGGGAAGTGCCTGTTGAGGGCAACGTAAAAATTGTGAACTATAATGTGATTAATGATTGCCAAATCGTTGTTGTTGCCCGGGGATTGGATCCGTCTGAATATGGTGTGGCGTCGAAGATCGATGAAGTAGTTTTGTACGAAAACTACCTGTATTATCGCGGCTGGATGTGGCGTAAGCCAAGTTTGGTAGAGATAGTCACGGGCAAACCTTATTGTCCTCCCCCTCCCGAATTGCCTACATGCGGAAGCGTCGATACGGATTTTACTTGGGGAACCACTTCTTTTTCTAAGGATAGTCAGGTGGTTGGAGCTTACTGTCGAATTTATCTCGGAGAGGACGGCGGTAAGTATGTCCGCCTTCGTGATGTCACCGATCCCCTGGGGATAAGTATTGTTTGGAAAGATAGCAAGGTCGTTTGCGATGGAAGAATCATACCGCAAATGGCTTATCCGCCAAACTTCTCGCCGAAATTACCCGAAAATCCAATAATTGGCGAACCTCGCATAATGATTTGGGTGGGCGATGGTGGCGAGACCAGCAATCGTTCGGTTATGATCAACGGAGAACACTGGGTCGATTGGACAGCTCTAGTAAATAGCGTGTACTCTATGTCTGGGTGGAGAATTGACAGCGAGCTGAGTTGGGGGATGTAAGTCATTATGAAGACTGGGGGAACCGCTGTGCGCGTGTTGCGTACGGCGGTTTTCTTTTGCCTCATGGGGACATTTAAGATAAAATGGGGGTATGAGCAAAGAGTTTTTTACGGATGGGAGTGCGGTGCCGAACCCGGGAGTGGGAGGTTTTGCGGTGATTTGTGGCGGTGAGCCAGTAGCGTTGGGGAGAGAGGGCCTGTCGACGAATATCCGGATGGAGGCTTTGGCGTTGTTGGCGGCATATGACTTGGCGGGTGCTGGCGATGTGATCCATACGGACTCGGAATTTTGGATAAATGTAGTGGACAAGTGGGCGCCAACGTGGGAGAAAAATGGCTGGAAGAAGAAAGGGGGAGAGATCAAGAACTTGGATTTGGTGCAGAAACTATATATACTTTTTAAGGAAAGAACAGAGGTGAAATTGAAATGGACGAGGGGACACGTGGGGACGCGCGGTAATGAATTGGCGGACGAATGGGCAAATAAAGCTAGGGAAGGAGCAGTAATATGAAAAGAGTGGTGGTAAAGGCAAAACTTGCGAATCGGGCGGACTTTGTGACAATGTTGTTGGAAATTGACATGAAATTTTCGGAGGCGTTTTGGCAACACGATAGGGTATTTGTGCCAAAAGGTTACGATAGGGGTAAGAGCTTGCCAAAGCTTAGTTTGCGTACGATCGTGAAGGATGCCGAAAAGCCGGCGGCGTACGCCTTGGTGTTGAGACGACATGTTGAGAATAAAAATATTGATATTGTAAATTTTACAACATTTAAAGATTATACGGAGATGGCGCATATTTTGATGCAGATGGGATTTGAGATTAAATATGAGATTAGCCGGCAGCGGCAAGAGCTGACGATGGGAGATAGCATCAAGATGTACCTGGATAAGATTGAAGGATTGCCGGGATACTATGCGAAGATTGAATCTACTTTGGGAGATGGAGACGAGCCGGCGGACGTGCGAGAGGATTTGGTGAAGACATTTGAGGTGCTGAAAGTGGGAAGGAAGCACGTGGTGGAGAAGAATTATGGGGAGTTGTTGGAAGAAGAAAACGGATAAGGGTTGCGGAGGGTCATAGAGGGCGCCCTTGATTTTTTGGTGAGGTTTGTTATAATAATGGAGACGAAAGTGATATTTGGTTGATTTTTGGATATTGCTTTTGATCTTTTGAAGAAAGGGAGATGTTCTGAATGAAAAATTTAACGATTGTCCTAGCAATAGTCTTGCTCCTCTCTTTGGTGTCTTGTGCGGATGCACCTGTTATGCAGGTCGTTTTCGAAACCTCGCCGGTTGCGGAAGAGGTTGTTGAGGTTGGAGAACCTGAGCCGACCATATTGCCGTCTGAAATTGTCGCGTCGCCCGAAATGGACTTGGAGGTTCTTCAAACGAACCAAGAAAGGATAGAGCAGACGGATGAAGGAAGGCAGTGGCAGCCTGGTGTTAGTAGGGGATGGCTGGGCAATGTTATCTTAACTGCATACGACGAGGATAAGAGCATATTGACATTCGAGGTGGCGGAAGTGCTAGCGCTACAGTTCCATTATGGTCCATGCGTTGAGATTGAGATGCAGATTGACGATGGGGAAAGTAGCCTAACGGGGCGGGTCGTGAAGTCAACTTTCTTGGAGCAATTCGGGGGTAGCATTGCGTGTGTCATGATGAGATATGACGAGATTATTTCCAGGAGCGGGGACCTTGAATATCTCATTTCAAGGACGAATGCGAGGCGTGTTACTGAAATTGAATGCTCTGACATGACCGTGGCAGACGTGATAGAACAAAGACTCCGTGTTTTTCTTGAGTATGGATGCAATGCGGAGGAGGAGGTCTTACAGGTATACGATGTATACATGGACCCAAGGGACTTTTGCCTCGTGTGGCTTGATGATGGGGCTGCTGAAGAGTACGGCTATCGTTGGGCGTGCGTTCGAAATGGTACGGACACGGAACCGTGGGAGTTGGCTCAACGGAAGCTTGATCGGCTTCGGTCTAAGTCTTGAGCTTGAGGTTTTGATGTTGCGCGGGAGAGCGGACGAGGGAGGCTTGAAAGGGCCTCCTTTTTCACGTCTTTGTTGATGTGGTATACTGATGGGGTAAAAAGAGAGGTAATAATGGGCAGAATTGATGTTTTTCAGTGGGCGAATGAGGTGGATGAGATAAAGAATAATGTAAGTGTGGAACTGTTTTTGTTTAATAAAAATTATACGCCGTACAAGGTGCGTTATTCGGACACGTTGACACAGAGTGTGAAGAATATGTTTATGCTGGAGGCGATAAATTATGTGATCAAAGAGGCTGATCGGGGGCTGACGTGCCAAGAATACGAAGTGCAAAGTGACGAAAGGGTGATTTATCGGATTGATCTTGCGAAGGTGGGCCGGGCGGAGACGCTGATTCACCTGATTGAGAAAGAATACAAGGATATCGATTTCTTTACCGATGATGAACATGAGTTTAAGCGGATAAAAGGGATCCTGGCGCGCTTTACCTATCCGGGAGCGGATGGCCAGAAGACGTTTTATATTGCTAAGGGTTTGGCGACGGGGTCGGCGCTGAAGGGCAAGACGAGTTGGGAGTTGTCGGGGGAGAGTTTTGAGCCGCTGGCGGCGGATATTGTGATAAAGATGCCAGATGCGAATGAGGTAGCGATCGTGGAGGGGAATATGATTATTTTTAACCAAGTGAAATTTGAAAAATTGTTCCAATATGACTACAAGATGCAGGCGATTTCGGAGGAGAAATCTAAAGAGCTGATGGAGGCTTATGGGTTGAGTTTTCCGGAGGGCTTGACGCTGAATGCGCTGCTGGAGGACAAAAAGCCGCTGATCAATAAGCTACAGGGCATAGAGGTGGGAGAGATGAAGCAGAGTCAAGTGGTGGATTATGCGGATGAGATGAAGCTAGATTTGATGACGGACGAGGCGGGGAAGATTATCATTATGGATGGTCGGGACTTGTCGATGTTCGTGAACCTGCTGAATGAAGATTATTATGTGTCGCCGGTGAATGGGAAGAGATACGAGATTAAGTCGAAGAAGCTGCTGGGCGAGCCGGAAGGTGAACCGCCAAGAGGGTAGTAGGGCCAGGCCTGGAATAAATTTGGACAAAAATAAACCACCCTACGAAGAAGTGGATGGTGTATTTGTGCCTTAGGCTGTGACCAGAAGACATTGTGCGATGGCAGACTGGGCGACTGGAATGACAAAGTTCCCGTCGCTATCATCGGACCCGAGGCTACTGTTAAAAGTGGCAAAGAGCAATGAGCGGCTGTGGTTGTCTGCGTTGTTGCTCGAACACGAAATCGGAATACGGAAACCGTAGTAAGGGTTCTCGGGATCTTCTTCTCTCAGGTAGCTGTGAAGAATCTTGGATGTTGTCGCCCCAACGTTGGCTCTTGGGCTGACCTGGTGGCCGTTTCCGTTGTCCGAAGCTGAGCCCGACAATTGAGCTGTCGGCTTGGCTATTATGCAGAGGGTACCATCCTCTGCTTCTAAGGCGACAGCAGCAGCGCCATTAATGTTGCTTTTTGCCGCAGCGAGGAGGATTGCATTCAGCATTGAGGGGAGGAGGGCGTTAGGAACGTGTGGTAGCATCATTTTTGCCACCTGCCTTTCTATATAAATGTAATGTGCGCAAAAAGAAACGAGGGTAAGTGCTTACTGTAGCTTAGCAGGCTTCGAGGGGGCTGTCAAGGGGCTGATGTTCGGTTTTTATAACATGTTTTGAGTATTTTTGTAAGTGTGAAGAAAAACAAAAGTATATATACTTTTGTTCGGTTTTTATCTGTTATTTTGGAAACTTTTACACTAGAATGTGGAAAAGCGTAATGATTTTGGGCTTGCTTTTTATGTTTTAATCGTGTAAGGTAGGGATAAGTGGAAACGGAAAATAAACACCCACTTATAAAAATAAAACAAACAAAGGTCAATTTTAATCGAGGGAAGCGGGATAAAAACATGAAAGTACATGTGAAAGACGAAGATCAATCCGCTGGTTACGAGATTATTCGTATAACTAAGAATTAAGATTGACTGGTTTTTGTACGTTAACAACGTTTGAGCCCAGTCAACTAGGAGTTTTGGGGCGCGTTAGAGATACGCGTGATAGAAACTACATGCACCTTATAAATACACACCTCCCAATATTTAACTCCAACCTTTACTAATCAAGTCTCTCAACGACCGTGATTTATAACTGGCTATACGCTGGTCAATTCATGGTGGACTAATAAGGTAAGGAACATAAAATAAAAAACAAACAAAAACAAAAACCCTGAAATTTCTAGTTGAATGGGTTCAAACAAGAGTGATTATGTCTGATACAATACAGACATAGTGGAAGATATAACGAAGCATATACCAGTGTTATGCGAAGCAACGGTCAGTTATTTGGCGCCGAAGCAAGGGGAGAAATACCTTGATCTGACGGCGGGATATGGGGGGCATGCTGATAAAATTTTGGAAGTAACGCAGAATTATAAAGAGGCGGTCCTGGTGGATCGTGATGGAAATGCAATAGAATATTTGCGCGTGAAGTACCATGAGGTGAAGCCGGAAATAGTGCATGAAGATTTTTATAGTGCAGCGTTACGATTAATAGAGAGTGGAAAATTGTTCGATATAATACTGGCAGATTTTGGTGTGTCTTCACCGCAACTAGATCAGGGAAAACGAGGGTTTTCTTTTGCTCATGACAACCGTTTGGATATGCGTATGGATGAACGGCAAGAGTTGGACGCGTGGCGAGTAGTAAACAAATGGAGCGAAAGGGATTTGACGGAGATGTTTGTCCGATACGGCGAGGAACGCGAAGGAAGAGCAAGGCTTTTGGTACGGGAGATTACGCATAATAGGCCGATTGATACAACGGGCGAACTGGCAGAAATCATAAAGAGTAGATCTGGTCACAGCAAAAAACATCCAGCAACGCAGGTTTTTCAAGCGATAAGAATGGTAGTGAACGATGAGACGGAACAAATACGAAAAACTTTGCCGCTGATAACGAAGCTGCTTGCGCCCGGGGGGAGGGTGGGGCTGATTTCGTTTCATAGTCTGGAAGATCGGTTGGTAAAGAACTATTTATTAGAGGCGAGTGGACGAGGAGTGGAGTCGGAATTGAAGATATTGACGAGAAAGCCGGTGATTGCGGGACAAGAAGAGTTAGTTAACAATCCGCGAGCGAGGAGCGCGAAGCTGAGGGTGGCCATGAGGGTTGCCAGATAGTAGAGTGTGGAGCCTTGAGTCGCAAGTAGAGAAATAAAAATAAAAAGGAGAAAGTATGGCAAAGATTGTAATTACCAATCGTTCCAGAGCCGAAAAAATAAAAGTGCATTTTAGATAGGTAAATACCCAGCATGCCCCTTCAAGGGGTACCAATGGTTGGGTTATGAACCGGAGTGTGTAGGAAAAATTATGACCTCCTTTTGCCTAGCTTGGGCAGGTTGATTTTGCTCAAGCTTTGGCAAAGGCTAAGAAACAAAAACAAACAGGAAATATTTAATGGCGGAAGCGTATTATGCGACAAGAAGGATGGGGGACGCAAAGGGATCGTCTGGTTGGGCGAGGAATCGAAACGCAGTGCGGCATGAGCCGCGGATGGCGCTTGGTCCGGTGAGCCACACGATTACGGTAATGCTCCTGGTGCTGGTGGTAGGGTTGATATATGTTACGCAGGGAACGAAAGCGACGAGCTACGATTATGCATTGAACAATGTGAATAGTGAGATTGCGGGGCTGGAGGCACAGCGGGAAAGTTTGGCAGCGGAGAACGCAAGGTTGAAGGCGACGATGGCGAGCGAACAGAATGAAGTGGCGTCGGCGATGGTTGATGCTAGGACGGGGGGGCATGTAGCCGAGTAGATAGAGGGCGGTATATGGCGAAGATGACGCGGATAGGATGGCTGAGGGCGGGGCTGATTTTGGCGGTGGCCGTGATTGGCGTGCGATTGTTTCAGATTCAGATTATCGAACATGGTAAATATGTGGCAGTAGCTGAGAGCGAGCACATGCGGAAGTTTGAGCTTTTGGCGGAACGGGGGCAGATTTATATGTTGGACGGGAACGAAGTGACGTCTATGGTGATGAACGAGCGTGTGTGGACGGTTTTTGTGGATCCGTCTTATGTAAGTAGCGAAAGTTTGGTGAGAGAAACGCTGGATGGAATCTTGGGCAGTAAGATTTTTGTGGATTGGGACGAAGTCTTCGTGGATAAGACGCGGCAGTACGTGGAAGTGGCGAAAGAGGTGTCATGGGTGGAGATATCGCATCTTGAAGAGGCAAATTTGAAGGGGGTGGGGCGGAAGATGACGACAAAGCGAGTCTATCCGTATAAAAACTTGGCGAGTCAAGTATTGGGGTTTGTGAACGCGAATAATGTTGGATATGGGGCGGAGGGGGCTTTGAATAAGGATCTGGCAGGCACGAATGGACTCTTGAAGACAGTGGCGGACGTGAATAATATTCCGCTGACGATTGGGGACAGCAATATCGAAGTGCCGGCGGTGAACGGGAAGAATATTGCGCTTTCGATTGACGTGAATGTGCAACGAGCGATGGAGAAGATTTTGGCGGAGGCAATAGAGACTACGGGGGCGAGCTATGCCAGCGCGTTGGTGATAAATCCGAATACAGGCAGAGTGTACGCGATGGCGAATCTGCCGACGTATGATCCGGAGGAATATTGGAAAGTAGACGATATAAGCGTATATCGGAATCGGATTCTAGAGGATCCGTATGAACCAGCGAGCGTGTGTAAGACATTTACTTTTGCGGAGGGGATAGAGTTGGGGGCGATGAGGCCGACGGATACCTATGTGAATACTGGTTCGACGCCGGTGGATGATCGAGTGATAAGTAATATGTGGCAAGGGTCGCGGGGGACGATTACGTTCCAGGAGGCGCTGAATAATTCGTTGAATACGGGGAGCGTAGAGGTTTTGAGACGATTTGATGGGGACGGAAAGAAGATAACAAAAAAGGGTAGAGAGCTGTTGTACGAGGCGTATCACGACAAGTTTGGATTGGGAGACAAAACAGGTATTGAGCTGTATGAGTCGGCTGGTACGGTGGTGGGGCCGAATGAAGGGTATGGCTTGAATGTGCGCTATGCGAATATGACGTTTGGGCAGGGGCTGGACGTGACGATGATGCAAGTGGCGGCGGCGTTTTCGGCGGTAATTAATGGTGGTGATTATTATGCTCCGACGGTGGTGGCGGGGGAGGTGGTGAACGGAGAATTGGTACCGAGGGCGGCGAAACCAGCGGTACGACGGGGCGTAGTGAGCGAGGCGACGAGCAGAACGATGCGAGATATGTTGGTCAAGGCAAGGCAGACCAGTACGACGTCGTGGAGTGACGCCCGCGGATATGTGGTGGGAGGTAAGTCGGGGACGGCAGAGACATATGATGCACAAGGCGCGTACACTTCGGATACGACGATCGCGAGCTATATAGGGTTTGGGGGGGCGAGCGCAGGCTTGCCAGAATATGTGGCGATGGTTAGAATAAGTGGGGAAGGGAAAAACTTGAGGGGCGGTGTGGATGCTGCGCCGATTTTTACGAAAATTAGTAATTATATGTTGGAATATTTAAAAATAAAGTCAGGGGCATAAACAAATGTTAGGACAAATCAATGAAGAGATGGTGTACGAGATGGTGTTGGCGTTGGGGGCGTTTCTATTGGCGATGTTCTTGACGCCGATTTATACGTTTTTTGCTTATAAATATAAGTGGTGGAAACAGCAGAAAAGCGTGGCGACGACAGGGGAAGAGTTGAAGATAATGAATAAGCTGCATGAGAAGAAAATCAAGCGGCATTTTCCGACGATGGCTGGAGTGATTTTTGTGTTGGCGGTTGGTGCGGTGACTTTTTTGTGCAACTGGAGCAGGGAGCAGACTTGGTTGCCGTTGGCGGCATTTGCGGGTGGTGCGGCGATTGGGCTGATTGACGATGTAATAAATGTCTTCGGCAACAAGGCGGTGGCGGGATTAAGGGCGCCGGTGAAGTTTTTGATGATTTCGGTGTTGGCAGTGTGGATGGGTTGGTTTTTTGCCGTGAGACTTGGGTGGACGGGGATATATTTGCCGTTTATTGGGATGGTGAACTTGGGAGTGGTGGGGATAATTGTATTGTTTGCGTTTGCGGTGGTGGCGATGAGCAATGCGGTGAATATTAGCGATGGACTGGATGGATTGGCAGGAGGCTTGGCGATGATGGCTTATGGATCGTTTGCGGTGATTGCGTTGTTGCAGGGGCAATGGGGATTGGCAGGTTTTTGCTTTACGGTGACGGGAGCGCTGCTAAGTTATATCTGGTTCAATGTGCCGCCGGCGCGATTTATGATGGGCGATGTGGGCTCGTTTGCGTTAGGTGCGAGTCTTGGGGTGGTGGCGATGATGACAAATAGCTTCTTCTTGTTGCCGATTATCGGGATTGTGTTTGTGGTGGAGGTGGGTTCGAGCTTGATCCAAATTGTGTCGAAGAAGGTGTTTCATAAAAAGATATTTGTGAGTGCGCCGATACATCATCATCTGCAGGCGATGGGATGGGAAGAGAGCAAGATTGTGATGCGATTTTGGGTAATTGGCGGTGTGTTTGCGATTGTGGGCGTATTTTTGGCGTTGGGAGGCGGGATAATTTAGGCTTTGCTGAAGGATGAAAGAATTAATTGAAGGTTTTGAGCCGTTTGACGAGCAGGAAGAGAAGGACAAGGAAGTTATTTTGAAGTGGCTTGATGCCTTCGGGGACCTGCTGAGTCGAGATAATGAATTTGCTCATTTTACGAGTTCGGCGATTGTGGTGAATAAGAAAAGAGACAAGGTATTGATGATCTATCATAATATTTATGACTCTTGGGGATGGATCGGCGGTCATGCGGATGGTGAGGCCGACTTGCTGGGCGTAGCGCTTCGAGAAATTCGAGAAGAAACGGGGGCGGAGGACATAAGGCCAGTTATGGAGGAAATCTTTTTGTTGGATATACTGCCAGTTTTGGGCCATGTGAAAAAAGGAAAATACGTGGCGGCACACACTCATTTGTCGGTGGGGTATTTGATTGAGGCGAGCGAAGAAGGATCGTTGAGAATCAAAGAAGACGAAAATAGTGGAGTGCAGTGGGTGCCTATTGGGGAAATTGTCGAGAAGTCTAATGAGCTGTATATGAAACGGGTTTATGAGAAAGCAATCAGGAAATTAGGGGAGGGATGCTCATTGTGATCGTGATAGAATTGTGGTATGAGAAAACATAAGCCGGATTTGGTGATTGCGGTTTTGATGGTGCTTTTGATGGCGGTGGGGCTGATTATGATTTATTCGATTGGACCGGTGTGGGCGCAATTTCGGAATTCGGTTTATGGGGAAAATTTGAGCGATGGGTATTTTTTTGAACGACAGTTGATCAGCGTGGCGGTGGCGTTGGTATGCTTCTATTTGGCGTATAAGTTACCGTTTAAATGGGCTGAGAGGGCGGGGAAGTGGATTTTGGTGTTGGGGATTTTGGCGTGCGCGCTGTTGGCAATATTGGGAGCAGCGGATAGTGGTTTTGTGCGATGTAGTTTGGGAGCGTGCAGATGGTTTAATTTGCCGCTGGGTTTGAGCTTGCAGCCGGCGGAAATTTTGAAGTTAGGAGTGTTGGTTTACATGGCTGGTTTGATCGCGAAGCGGAAAAAGGAAGGGAAATTGGAGACGAAGGAGATTATGCTGCCGGTAGCGGTGATAGCGGCGGTGGCAGTGGTGCTTTTGGGGGTGCTACAGAAGGATTTGGGTTCGACAGCGGTGATTATTTTCATGTTGGTATGCATGTTGGTGGCGAGCGGGATGAAATGGCGATGGTTGGCGGCGATGATTGGGGTAGCGGTGGTGGCGATGGTGCTGTTGATTGTGATTTTTCCGCATAGGATGGAGCGATTGACGAGCTTTAGTGGCGAGGGCGCGGATACGTATCACATTGACAATGCGCTACTGGCGATTGGGAAGGGGGGATTGTTTGGGGTGGGGGTAGGGAATAGTGTGCAGGCGACTGGGTATTTGCCGGAGTCGATAAATGATTCGATGTTTGCGGTGATGGGCGAGACGTTCGGATTTGTGGGGCTGATGATGGTGCTGGCTTGTTTTGCAACGCTGTTGATGCGGCTCTTAAAGATAGCCGAAAAGTCTGACGCGAAGACGTCGGGGCGGTTTGTGATTGTCGGGGTGTTCGCGTGGGTGGCCGGGCATGTTATCATAAACATAATGGGAATGACAGCGTTGATTCCCATGAAGGGGATAACGTTACCTTTCCTGAGC
>Ga0123353_10001972_pt1 | contig 25322 bp, 15 predicted proteins | sample TergutLab28metaG_3_FD_92763 | JGI IMG/M metagenome (GOLD analysis project Ga0123353, IMG submission 92763) | Labiotermes labralis P3 segment gut microbial communities from Petit-Saut dam, French Guiana - Lab288 P3 | ecosystem: Host-associated > Arthropoda: Insects > Digestive system > Gut ...
CAGAAGTGAGGTATCCTTTGAATCTTGGAAGCCGAACACATTCCATTTCGTCATATCCGTTGTGTATTTTCTCGAACGGCAACACGAAGTTACCCAATTTACCAACCACCCTGTGAACGGGTGGAAAAGTTTTATACCCAATTTCGCGGCATTTATCACTCCAGGCGGTAGAACAGAGTAGTCAGTAGTCAGAAGACGCAAGCGCAGGGGATATTGAAGCCGCACCGCATGCGACTACTGATTACTGTGTTCTGACTCCTGACTCCTGACTCCTTTTTTCCCAGAGGGTATTTTACTTTTGAGTGAAAGCCCTCACCCCATTGTCCACAATATTGAGCATCAATTGTTTGAAGTCCGGCATCTCCCAATCGTTCCAGTGTCCCAGCGACGTGTAACTGGTGGCACCGTTCGGACGGTGGTTGATCCATAGCACCGGTTCCTGCGGCACGCCGGGAAGTGTTCCGAGGAGCAGAACCTGAGCACTGGGAGCAAGCGGGCGACAGTAATACAACGAACCGGGCGTGGAAAAACCCTCGGGATTCACCCCTCGAAGCAGCGGATGGCTCTCCATCCCCGGTACGATGCTGATCGCGGTTTCCGTGTTCCGGTGATGGTTCACGTAATTGCCCCCCCAAACTTCCTGGTCGAACCGGTCCCAAGTCACGAGGTGCGCAGCAATCGTTTCCCGGACACTGAAAGCATGAGAGGCGACTCGGATACCGACGAGCGGCTTGCCACTGTTCACGTAATCCTTGATGAGGTTCATTTTCCCCTCTTCCAATGCCCGCCGCCGAACCGCGAGAATCACAAGATCGGCATCTTTCAATATTTGCAGATTTTCGATGTTGTGTCGCCCGGGACTCCTGATGTCCTGGTCTCCCACCGCAAAATCGCAATTCACGTTTTTGGTGAGCAGGAGTTCGTGGGCAAACTCGTGAAATCGCTGATTCGTTCGATACTCGTTGTCCGCCGTGATAAATGCAATGAGCGGTCTGGAATCCTCTTGAAAACGGAATTGCGTTTGCCCGAGAAAATCGGTGGAAACCATCGACGGACAAACATACGTTTCGATGTACTCTTGCATCAGGCTGTTGCCCGTAAAATGCGACACGAACGGAGCGCATTTGGAATTGTACATCGTATCGGTGAGGTCACGCATGAGGACAACATTTTTGCCGAGTCGCACCATGTTGCGCAGCCCAAAGGAACGACCGATGACACACATATTCGTGTGAACGCCCATCAGGATGACGTTGTTGATTCCCTTCTCCTCAAAATAGGAACCCATTTCGACTCCCGAATCGCTGATTAAGTCTTTCTCATCGCCGATCGTCAGCGTTTCGATTTGCTGTTTCCACGGATAGGGGGGTCCCTGCTTGCACGTCGGCGTGCAATCGCATCCGCCATCGGCTTGGTCGATGGGCCACACGGCGTCTTTTTCTGCGTCGAGTTTGTCTGCTCCTCGTCCGAGACGCTTTTCGATTTCAGGCACACGAAATTGTTGTGCCCGTTTTCTGGCGGGGTGATCTTGGTAGTATTTGGTAACGGTATCGCTGGGGGCGTGGACAATCGTCATTCCTTTCTGGCGTGCCAGGGTCAACACTTCATTCATTCGGGGTGCCATCTCGGCAACACGCGAGGTCGCACCGTGACACCAATGCTGATCCCACATATCGCAGACAATGATCGCGGTCTCCTTGGGATTCCACTGTTGGATTTCCTGACGAATGACGAGCGTGCCCTTCGCAATATCTTTTTCGATGGAGGGTACACGCCGTTGCAGCGATACCTGAAATGTCGAAACATTTTGCGCGGAAGCCGCTTGCAACAGTCCCGCGAAAAGTAAGCCAGCGAGGCACAGCGTTTCGACTATGTTGTTTTTGGGGAGAGTGTCATTCATGTTGTTTTTCGAGGTAAGGGTCAAATTTTTCTAGGACGACATATCGTACAACGGGATCAAATTGCCATTTTTAGCGAGGTTCAATGTGGAAAAAGTTTTCCGCTCTGCACGCCCTTAGTAGCAAACGGCGTTCCTTAACAACGCGCCCTTATGCCCTTATTGCCAGTGCAAGAGTGGGTATAAGGGCGCGCAAGGCGCACCTGCAAAATCCGCCCGCCGAAAAAGTGCATTTTCTACCCGTGAGCAGTACCGAAAATTCTGTTGCCCTCCGGGTCTCAAACGTCCAATTTCCACGGGGCACGGTATTCGTAGTGCAACAACTGGTTGGCGGCATCGTTGCCGATGAACTTTTCTGCCGCGGGGTCCCAATCGAGTCGCTGGCGCACCGCCAGCGAAATGTTTGCAAGCAGGCTCATCGTCGTGCTGCGATGCCCCTCTTCCACGTCGCAGTTCGGTGTCTGGCGATTTCGCATACAGTCGAGAAAATTTCGGGCGTGCAACTTCTCGGTGTCGCTCAGCGGCGTGCCGTCTCCCGTTTTCTTTTCCATGCGAGCCTCACGTTTTTGGAACTGTCCGCCATATTCAGGGAACACCTTCCAACCGCCATCATTGATGAACAACGTTCCGTTGGTTCCTCGTAACTCCACTTCACCGAGTGGTCGGAACCGTTCGTCGGTTGCCATACAAGGATTGCCGCAAGCTTCGTACTGCGCAAAGGAGAGGAGGCGACCCTTCTTGAATTCGAACAATGCCTCTGCGGTGTCGGGAACGGTGCGGTCGTCGTCGATCACATAGCGTCCCCCCATCGCACAGACGGACATCGGTGCGTTCTCCCCCAGCAGCCAACGCATCGCATCGAGATAATGCACCCCCCAGTTTCCCATCTGCGACGAGTAGAGGTCCCACCAGCGGAACTTATACGGGGCAATCGTCGCTTGAAACGCTCGTTCGGGACGCGGACCGAGCCAGAGGTCCCAGTCGAGGTCTTTCGGCGGTTCACTGGGAGCGGCTTTGCCAAGACCGTCGGGAAACATGTTGCTCGGACGAAAAGAACGACCAACCGTCACGAAGCCAACGAGGTTGTCCACGCCTTGTTTCGCCAGTTCCATGTAATGCGGGGCACTGCGCCGGTGCGTGCCGACTTGAACAATGCGATTGTACTTTCTTGCTGCGTCGACCATTTTGCGTCCTTCGAGTACCGTCACGCAGAGCGGCTTTTCGCAGTACACGTCTTTTCCTGCTTTGCATGCGTCGATGGTTTGGATGGCGTGCCAATGATCCGGTGTCGCCAGCACGATGCCATCGAGGTCTTTGCGTTCGTACAGTTTGTGAAAATCGTTCGACACAAAGGGCTTATCGTCGAACTGCTTTCGGACGCGGTTTAACGTCGTTGCATCGACATCGCAGAGGGCGGCAACCTCCACATCGTCATGTTTCGTGAACGCAGTAATCAGCTGCCCGCCGCGATTCGCCACACCGACAAAGCCAAGTCGGATGCGTTCATTGGCTCCGATGATTTGGGCAGCGGAAGTTTCTGTTTGCAACGCCGCCAAGCCGAATGCCGTCGTGGCGGCACCACTGTGTAAAAATGTTCGTCGGGAAATACTTGTCACCATTGTATTCTGTCGGGGTGAGAGTCGTCACGAGTTGCGAGAACACAACCTTCGTAGATTATAGCAACGTGACAGCACCATTCATAGTGCCTTTCCACAACCTGCAAGTTTAATCCGTCCGTCGACCAGTTGTCAGATCGAGGTCGATTGAACATTCCTCAAGCCGCTGTTTTAGCCCCGACAACGAGAGACCCGACCAGGCGGCTGAACGACCACACGGCGGCACGGGCGTAGCCGAAAAATGACCCGATCCGGGTCTAGGCATGGAGCCGGGTCGATGAGCGATGTGGAGAGAGGATGACCTTTCGTCAAGTCCGTAGCAGTCGCACGGCAAAGAAGGTTAGTCCGGCAGCGGTGAAAACGTTCAGCGACAAGAATAGCGTGAAAAGTATGTCCCGTCGATCTGCGGACAACTTCAACAGATAACGATCCACAACGGAGGTTTCCAAGGAAGGCAACATTGTTGGACTGAGTGCTTCCAGGGGGACCAAATGAGCCGTTTGGATAACCTTTGTCGGTTGGACTGACCTTCCGATCTTGGACGAGGTTTCCGCCCACGCTGCCGCTACCGGTTGCAACTCTTGTAGCGGAGGTAACAACGAGAACGGCACATTGACTGGTGCCGTCGGCGATGGTATCTGTTGGTCAGGTGCTATGGGCGGCGATACCTGTTGCGGAATACGGGGCAGCTCAACGGAGACCGGCGGCGAAAAACGACGATTCGACGAGCGAACACCCGATGGCGAAACCGGAGAAGCGGGAACAGTGGAACGTTGCGAAGTGGTGTTTGGCGGAAGAATATTTCGGCTCTCTCGAAGTGAATGGAGCGGTCCATCTTTTTCCTTGGAGGCGAAGTGCGTTTCCGGGCGGTTCGGCAACTCGGCAGCCGCCATCTCATTGTATGTTTCCATCAAAAAACGATTGACCCGCATGCAATAACTCCCGGCAGTGTTGCGAACCATATCCGAACCGAACAGTACCCCGGCAAGTTCCTCCTTTTGGTTCAAAATAGGACCGCCGGAATCCCCTTTGCGGGCACTCACGGACACTTCGATAATTTCGTAGAGCGGAGCGGTTCCGTCTTTGGGTTTTTCCGGTGGGATATACTGCACACACCTTCCAGCAGCCATTCGATATGAACCGGAGCCGAAACCGGCGATCCAGAGTGGGTCACCCGGTTTGGGAGGCGTTTGCGAAACCGTGAGCAGAGGAATGGATGGTGGCGGTTTGGAAATGACAATCAGTGCCAAATCCCACAGCGGATCGCTTTTGACGACAGCCCCATAAGAGGAAAAACCGGAAGGAAAATGCACATGCACCAGTCCCTCGGTTTCCTTCTCTTCCGTAAAGACGACATGCCAGTTTGTCAGGATCACCCCATACTCGCCGTAAGTTCCGACGTATGAACCGGTTCCGAAGGATTGACCACTGGAATCAAAGGCGATGATTCGGACGACGTAGGGCAACTCCTTCTGGCTGGGGGGTGGTGGGGGTTGTGCAGCATACCGGCGGGAAATGCCGAACTCTTCAGCACGCGCCGTCAAAACGACCGCCGACAAGACGACACACCAGAGCATCATTTTCCGCAAGCAAGAGCAGGGCAACGACACTGACATAAGACCGGGCACAGGATAAAATAAAGTCGAAACGTCCCTTTGTCTCTCGGATAGTTGCCTGAGTATACTATAATGAGAATGGTCATGTCCTTTTGACCGTCCTATTAGGAACAACCCTGACATTTGTCAGGAACAAGGCTTTCGCCAGAAATGAATACGCTGTAGTCAGGAGGCACAAAGTGCAGTGGAAGCTGCCGCATCCAGCGAATAGGTGTTTGTAAGCGATTATTTCAATCCTGCCGCCTTGGTAGCGGCTTCCACTAACGGCGCGGAATTTTCGGCAAGACGTTCCAGTTCGCCACGCTTCATTCGGAAATTACAATACCAAAGACGAGAGGTGTCCGGCTCATAGCCCCCTTCGTCGTAAGCCGCATCGTGGGACAAATAATTGTAACAACCATTCGTGTAGCCCATCGCAAAACATTCGACGTTCGTGTGCTTTGCCAATTCCAGGTTCATCCAACTCAACGTTTCAAAAGGGGACGTGACAAAGGCACGGTTTCCGATCAGTGCAACGGCAATGTCCGTCTTGATCGAACGGGGTCCGTTGTGATCGATGTAATTTTTCGCCCAGTCTTCCCAAATGGCGACCGCTTGGAGACCTTTGGCATTTCCTGCAAGAGATGAACGCATCCGCCCGGCAAACTCCTCGATCCCCTTCAAGTCGAGATAGTCCAGTTGAACGTCGATGGGTTGTGCCCGAACGGCAAGGGAGGGGGTACTCGGTGCCCCCTTTTTCAAAAGATCGGCAACAGTGCGTGCAATGATCCGACCACATTCGGCAAGTTCCTCGTAAGGAAAATTCTTTTTGGGATAATTGATGTTTCCGCATGCCCCTTGGAAAACAAACGGTTCGGTTTCTTGGGAGAACAATTCGCGGATCGCATCCGCCGTTGCTCCGGGCCAATCGGGGCTAATGTCGCCGTTCACGTAACTCGAAGAGTGCATCGTGTAGCCGAGCATGACCGCTTTGAATGAACCATCCGGTCGCTTCCAACCGATTGCCGGAACCCGCGTTTCCGTATGTTTCGTCGGCTTGTTACGTCGATCAATGCTGATGGCGCACTGCCCTGTTGCCTCGACCATCTGACACGGCTCGGCATTCGCCTTTGCTGCGTCCGCTGCACGGAAGAAACCGGGCAAAAGGATCGTTTCGACGTAGTTCTCATTGTACTCGCCGCAGGAACTCAATCGCGATGCCGACGGAGCACTGTGGGTATGCGTTGCTTGAACGAGAATCCGCCACGGTTCGAGGTCGTATTTTTCCGCGATGTGCTTTTTGACCCTCGCCACAAGCTCCGGTGTATATCCCAACGAGTCGGCGATGAGCCAAAACAGCCGCTCAGAACCCTGTTCCAGAAAGGCGGCTCTGGCAAAGAGCGGACGATGGATGCCCGTCGACGGCTGGACTCGAGCCAGAAATCCCGCGAGTTCGGGACCCGGTTTGCCAGTGATGTCAACGGAAGCAATCCCAAAGTGCATTGTTTGGGGAACATTCGCTGGCACTTGTTCAGCGAAAAGGAGACTCGTCGAAAGCCCCGTAGAGATTCCTAAAAACGTACGACGCGAAATTCCACTACCGAAATTACTCATGTTTACTCAAATTGTAAAAGGGTTCGACCAAATTGGCAAGCAACAACGATTCGCACCTTCGGGGCGAAATAATGTAGGGGCTGGGCTTGCCCCTGCCCACAGGCACGTGCGATTTCCCGTGTATCGGGCAACCACAGGGGGTTGCCCCTACATTCGGTTTGCGCCGGGGGTTGTGTGTGTTTCGCCCCAAGGGGATTGTGGAGCAAAAACCGTGAACGGCTACAACCAACAAAAATCACCCCTTCGCGATTTCGGCGGCATTCTTTTGAATGCGGCGAATCGCGTCGGCGATGATCTCCATATTCGTTTTCGGTCCGAGTAGCATGTTTTGCTGGAGCCAGACCGTTTGCGAATAGACTTTTTCGAACTGCGGCAAGTGCCGGACACGTTCTTCCCATTTGTCGAGTACCGGTTTCGGATAGACTCGTTTTCCGGCAGGAGTGTCATAAGTTCTGCGGACAAACTCCACCCAGTCTCCATGTCCGTATCCACCGCCCGACGGTATTCTTTCGGCGTTGAGAGCCTTGAGAAACAAACTGCGGTTGATCCCGAATTTTTCTGGATCAATTCGGAACATGTAAAGATGCCACGCGTTCATCGTCACCCTGTCATCCAGTTTCGCGGGGATCACCCCCGGAATCTCGGCGAGTAGTTTGTTCAGATAGCGTCCGTTTGCTTCCCGGATTGGTACGTACTGAGCGGTATGTTTCATCTGAACGCGGAGGAGTGCGCCCTGGAATTCGGTCATGCGGTGGTTCAGCCCCCGAACGACACCGTGAGTATAATCGTTCGGACCCGACCGACGACCAACGCAATTGTAATGACTTCGGTAAATCCTATCGGCAAGCATCTCGTCGTTGGTCAGCACCGCCCCTCCTTCACCACTGGGAATGTTTTTCGAAACCTGAAAACTGAAACAACCAGCATCGCCGAGCGTTCCGAATTTTTTCCCGCGCCATTCCCCGAAGTGTCCTTGACAAGCATCTTCGATCACGCGAATGTTGCGTTTTTTCCCGACCTCCACGAAGTCGTCCATATTTGCCGGATAGCCGCCAATGTGGACAGGCATCAGGCATCGTGTGTTTTCGGTACACGCCGCATCGGCAAGTTTGCCATCGACTTGGAACGTGTCAATATCAACATCGACCAGAACGGGCAGGGCGAAATGACCCAGGATCGAATTAATCGTTGCAATGAACGTGTAAGGTGTCGTGATGACTTCATCACCGGGACCGATGTCGAGAGCAGCAAGAGCGGACACCAACGCCGACGTTCCGCTGTTGGTGGCAACGCAAAACTTGGCTCCGCACATTTTGGCGTACTCTTCCTCGAACAGAGGGACCTCGCTGCCAAAATGATTCCGAAACCAGCGACCCGATTTGAGCACCTTGAGCATCTCCTTTTCCTCGTCTCCTTGCAGGATGGGCCAGGCGGAATAGGAAGATTGGTTCATGGCAGTGCCGCCAAGCACAGCCGGTTTGCCATCGGGAGAAGCATCGGCACCAACGAGAACCGTCGGAGCAACACCGGCAAACATGGCAGCGAGACCTGCCTGAGAGGAGGTCGAAAGGAAATCACGTCTTGAAAATTGTTCTGTCATAAAAAACTCCTGGGGTTGGGGGTGAAAAGGGGGAATAACTGTCCAAAATTAAACAGGCATTTTTTGTACTACAGTTCGAAAAAAAAAGCCGGAATGGAGCAACGCGCGGGTGACGGGTGGGGCGTGAAATTGCCCGTTCTGGTATTGCACAGACAGAGAGGGACCGCATTCTCCGTCATTGCGCCGGAGTACCGGCTCCATTCCGGCTTTTGTTAATATAATTTACGTACGGTTCCTTGGCATTGACGGGATACTACAATCCTTCCATCAATTTAATATTTTCGTTGATCAGATGCACATCCGCATTTTCGGCAACACGTCTCGGAGCCGACCACATCCACATATCGATTTCATAGCCCCCCCTGACGATTTGATCTTGGGAAGGGAGGTAGTTGTTACCGCCATTGGTACAGCCAAGTGCCAGCGTATGTCCGAACTTGCTGTAATCCCGCAACCGTAGGGAGATTTCTGAAAAAGCCTCAAAGGGGACGGGGACGAAGACGACCGAGCCGACTCGCACCAGCGTTTGATCGTACACAAAATGCGATTCGCCTGTCTCTCCTTTGCTGTGCAATTCAATGACCTTTGTCAGAAGATTCTTTCTGCCGGTCGAAAACCTACTCGGCGCGGCGGCTTCGATTTTTGCCAATTCTTGCTTTGCTTCTTCCAACGGCATGATCGGCGCGTGCGGCAATCGGACTTGACCCGTGGCGACCACCACGTCCTCGTTGCGGTACACGCGAATATCCTTGTACGCGCGAACGGCATCAAGCCCCGCCATGGCACCTACTTCTATCGCATCTGCCATGCCGCTGCCCGTAGAACGTCCATTCGCCATACGCGGACTGACATCGCCTTGCATACCGTTGAAAAACATCGTGATAGCACCCGTTTCTTGATCAAGCCGGTCAATCATCGTGCCCGCCCAGTCGCGTGAGACTTCCGTATTGGGACTATTTCCGATTGCCGTACAGTGTGCCGTACAATGGACAATATTGGCAAAGGATTTTCCGTCTTCGCCTCTGAAAGAGATGACCGTCATTTCGGGGTCATAGATTCCCCACCGATTTTGTCCCAAAATCACTCTGTTGTTGGGTAACAGTTGTCGCCTGTTGATGCCGACCAACGTGTTTGTCGTTGCCACTCCCATCGTTGTCAGTTTCATTCCTTGTACGGATGCTTTGACTGCGGCGATGCTTTTCGGAATTAAAATTTCATCAATGTATTCAGTATCGACATCGAGATCGAAGGACGCCGTAATCGGTCCGGAATGGGTATGAGTGGCGGCAACGATCACGTGGGAAGCCGGAACGCCTGCCGCTTCTCCACAGAGTTCCCGCAGTTTGGCACACAGGTCATTGCCGATAATACAAAGAGTCACACTCATCAGCACCACTCTGGTCTTTCCCTGTTCGAGCGTGAGCGCGGTGACGGTGAGATCGTCGTGGACTGCCGTGCTTCCTCGCGGCGAACCATAACCGAGAAATAATCCGCCAAGTTTAGGCGTGATGATTTCACGAGCGACTCCCGCTTTCAACGGATCGGCTCCCTCGGTGGAGGCTGTCGCCGTCGATACCGTTGCTACTGTCATCACCACAAAGGCGACAAGCACCGCAACAATGCCCGGTACTGAACTTCTAAGATAAACATGTCTCGAAAATAGTGTCGTCATCATAAACTCCTTTGGATTTCAGGAAAAAGCATCGTCTGGTATATACTACGTCCGCCCAAAAGTCGAACTTTTCGTGGTTGGCAGACAACTGCGAGACTAACAATTCATAGTGTCCGCCCGTAATCCAAAAAGTTCAATTCCCAAGCGGACACAGTATAACTTTCGGGCAATCCATTGTACCCGAAACGCACACGACAGACAACAGGGCAAAAGGAGCGAGTACACTGCGTTGTTCCATCAGGCTGACATCTACACGTTCTCCGGTGCAGGAACGACGTAAGGAACACGATAATCTCGTGTCAACATCGCATTGGCTTCGGCGTTGTCGATGAAGACTTCTTTCTCGACATCGATCTTCAACATCGGTCCAAGAGCAAGTGGTGTACGTTTGAGGTCAACACCATTGGCTTCGAGGTGTTCCACGGTTCGCGCCAGCGTGGCGGCATTGTCGTCCAGCGACTTGACCGATTCGAGTACCTTCTGTATGTCGGCGGGTGACACCTTGTTCTTTTCACCGAGATAGTACGAAATGTGACCAAGATGACTCATCGCCGCTGACAACGCGCCGACCCGTACGTCGGCGGTAAGCATTTCGGGCTTGTCTGCGAGTACCGCTTCCACAAAGTTGCCGTAGTGCGTCGCGTCGGCACCGATAAAAGTTGTCGTCGCACCGGTTGCTTGTGTTTCTACAAGATTGTTGCCGCTGCCCACCCGGAACTCCGCGATCACATTGCCGTCGAGATCGTATGCCGCCGAGTAGGTGTACGTCTGCCCCCGCGTTGCCGGTCCTTGGATCGCATAACCGTTTTTGCCATAAGCGATGACACCGACCAGCGTACCAGGTCTCTGCCCCGTACCGGCAGGGATGGTGAGATTTCCCGTTTCCAGACCGCGAGTTTCAAAGACGATACACTTATCGCCGTAATCGAAGATCGTCACGTCCGTGTTCGACACGTCACCCGCATCAACATAGTTCGGATCATTCTTTTCAATGTCGTAACCCAACCGTCCGCCGTAAGTCATCACCGATTGCGGGAAACGTTCCACGCCGAGGAGCCAACGGGCAATGTCCGTTTGGTGCGGACCTTGATTGCCAAGGTCTCCGTTGCCATAATAGCGTTGCCAATGCCAATCGTAGTGAAACCGTGGACGTGTGACTGGTCTCAGTTGCGCCGGTCCGCTCCACAAATCATAATCGACGCTTGGCGGTACGGGATATTCGCCGCGTGGTCCGATGGCGGCACGTCGCTTATAACAAAGCCCTCGCGCAAAGTTCACTTCACCGATGCCACCGTTATGCACGAACTTGACAAGTTCGACATTGACCGGCACCGAGCGCATCTGCGAGCCGGTCTGCACAATGCGTTTGTACTTTTTTGCAGCGGCGACCAACGCTTTGCCTTCGTGAATGTTGTGTGAAATCGGCTTCTCGATGAAACAGTGCTTTCCTGCTTGCATCGCCCAGATGCCCGACAAGGCATGCCAATGGTTCGTCGCGGCACAGGTCATGACATCAATCGACTTATCGTCGAGTACCGTCCGCATATCGGCGACCGCTTTGGGGCGAGTCCCTTGGATTTGCTCGATCTCGGCGCAACGCCTTTCTGCCACGACACTGTCAGGATCGCAAACAAAAAGGATTTCGGTGCGTTTGTCGGCAGCGAAAAATTTGATATGGTCGCCGCCGCGCCCACCGGCTCCGAAGAGTAATACGCCGAGCCGGTCGTTGGCACCGACTTTTTGCTCAGCAGCGAGGAGCGGTTGGGGAACGGCAGTCAGCGATGCCGCCGCCGCACCAGCGGCGAAGGTCGCAAACAAGGATTCTTCCAGAAAACGACGACGAGAAATTTTGGTCATCAATCACCTCAATAATAAAGTTGTTTAGTGAGACTGTAGCAACAAAGTTGCGTAATGATTGGTGTTGCCTCAGTATTTTCAATGCGGAAAGCGCGGAACTCAAACTGCAAAAGGAATTGCCTCTGTTTCCCCCCATGCCATTACGTACCCCCTTGTAGAGACGCGATACTTCGCGTCTCGGCGATTGGGTGGCATTCCCCATGGGAGTTCACGACGTTCACAAATTTGCGTTTCCACAAATTCGTTACATTGTTCGCGCCGGGGAGACGCAAAGCATTGCGTCTCTACAGTTTTTGTACAGTTTGAGCGCGGAAAAGCAGAAAACGCGGAATTCTCCCGGTGGAATTCCGCAACTTCCGCATTAAAAAAATCTGTTGGAAACCAAATACATATATTGGGTATTTCACGTTCCCGCGAAAGCCTCATTCTGTTCCCGGTTTCATCGGCGTCTTTGGAAAACACCGGGCCTCGGTGATAACGTCTGAGGCGGCGGAATTTTTATCAAGTCCCCAATGACTTTTCCGTCGTGCATGAATCGAGCCATCGTATAAGTATTGCCAGCTTTGTCTTGTGCGATAGCATTCACATAGGTCGGGAAGTCGCCATCGGCGTAGAAAATCGGACCGTGATCTTTGTACTCCCTCTTCGGAATATTATAAGTGACCAAATGCAGATTCTCCTTTCCGCGTGCCATTCCCATGGCGACTTTGTCCAATCCTTTCACCCGCTCGCCGTCCTTGTAGATCGGACCGCCGGTGAGGTAGTAAATGGTGTTGTCCTTGCCCAGCATGAATCCGAGATAACCGTAACTGAACTGGTCGAACATGCCGCTCTTCCTCGAAGGCTCCGAGGTAATCCGTTCCACGATTTCGACTGTTTTCGCTCTTGGATCAAAGCGGAACAAATATCCCGAATTGCCGTGGACACCGTATGCAACATTTTCCGGCGCATACCAGAAAATTTTCCGCCAGTTGTAGTGCATACTGCCAGCACCGGTCGGATCGTACTTGCCAAAGTAATCGAGTCTCAAATCAACACCGTCCAATTTTTCTGGAGCGGACATCCCTGGTTGATAAAAGAAAATGTCCCCTTCTGGAGTGGAGTAATACGCCTTGCCGTCACGCGGATCGACCAATATCGAGCGGCAAATCACGCGATAATCCTTGCCGATGACACCGGCTTCGCCTTGCTCATTGACTAAGCCGAGGTCTTTCAACTGCTTCGTGTTGACATCGTAATGCAAGAAGTAGCCCTTGGGCCAAGAGAGTGCATACACATGACCGTTCTTCGTGTCCATCGTCATGGTGAGAACGCCTTCACCGTGAGGGGCAATCGCCAAACTCTCGATCTTTCCGCTATTCATGTCGTAGGTGAGAAAATGCCCGCCGGGATAGAGTTTATATCCTTCCGGCGCATTGACGGGCAAGCACTCCGCACCGTTAATCATCTCGTAATAACCGACGTGGGTTGAAAAATAGAGTTTGCCTTTGTATTCGTAAAAGTCGGCATGACTTTTCCCTTGGGCAATATATTTTTGCTCTTTTTCACCCAGCACGTCCGACAGGTCGGCAATGAATTTGGTTTGGTCGGTTTTCGGGTCATAGACGAAAAACTGTCCGCCGACATCGTGCCTTTTCGACGACAGCACATAGTAGATTTTGCCGTCGCTGGCAGCGGAGATGGAGTTATAGGTGTCACCGGCATCGGCAAATCCCGAAAAATAATGTTTCGCCACAATCGACGGATTTTGTCTTTCGGCTGCCGCCAGCGAGTGACACGTTGCACAAGCAAACACCAATGACATCACGGTCATGGATGTCGCAAAAAAAAGGTTGGATTTCTTCATAAGATTCACTAGGGGTTAAGGGGTATTAAGGGAGGTTAAAGGGGTTACGATTTATGCCAAATGCTCTTCATTATTTTTTTTCTCACAAAGGCACAAAGGACACAAAGAAGATGAACCAAAAACTTTGTGTCCTTCGTACCTTTGTGAGAAACAATAAGGAATACCAATGGAGAAACCGTGTACTGGACGGCTGAACAACCACACGGCTATACGGGCGTAGCTGAAAAATGACTCGCCCCGGGTCTACGCTACATCTTTGCAATTGCCGCAGCGTTCTTCTGGATTCGCCGGATGGCATCGGCGATGATGTCCATGTTTTGTTTCGGTCCCAGCAACATGTTTTGCGTGAACCAGACCGCTTCCGAACAGAGTTTCTTAAACTTCGGCAACGATCCAACGCGCTCTGCCCAGTTGTCGAGTACCGCTTTCGGATAGACGCGCTTCCCGCCAGGAGTGTTGTAGGCACTACGGACGAACCCAATCCAATCGACTGCGCCATATCCGCTACTGCACCCGATTTTCTCGGCGTTGAGTGCTTTCATAAACAACGCACGGTCGATCCCGAATTTCTCCGCATCAATGCGGAACATGTAGAGGTGCCATGCGTTGACACCCCCTTCGTAAATTTTCGCCGGAAGCACGCCGGGGATTTCGGAAAGCAGTTTGTTGAGGTAGAGACCGTTCTCATTTCGAGTTGCCTGGAATTTCTCAATATGCTTGAGTTGTGCGCAGAGTACGGCTCCCTGAAATTCGGTCATACGATGGTTGCTGCCACGCCCGACTCCGTAAGTGAAATCGAAACTGTCCGTCCGGCGACCGCGACCATTGTTGTGGCAGCGATAAACTTTTTCCGCAAGGTCATCGTCATTTGTCAAGACAGCACCCCCTTCACCGCTGGAGAGATTTTTCGTCACCTGAAAACTGAAACATCCGGCATCGCCAACTGCTCCGAGTTTCTTGCCGCTCCACTCGCCGATGTGGGATTGGCAAGCATCTTCGAGCACACGGATACCACGCTTTTTGCCGACCGCAAGGAAATCGTCCAAGTTCGCCGGATTGCCGCCGATGTGGACGGGCATCAAACATCGTGTGTTTTCCGTGCAAGCGGCATCGGCGAGTTTGCCATCGAGTTGGAGAGAATCGATATCGACATCAATCGGAACCGGCAGCGCGAAATGGGACAAGATCGAGTTGATCGTGGCAATGAACGTGTAAGGGGACGTGATCACCTCATCGCCAGCACCGAGGTCCATGGCGGAAAGCGAGGTCACGAGTGCTGTCGTTCCGCTGCTGGTGGCAACGCAATATTTTGATCCGCACATTTTCGCATATCCCTCCTCGAACGCGCTCACGGTGCTTGGAGAGGTCATCCGAAACCAGCGTCCGGACTTGAGAACCCGGAGAATACTCGCCTCTTCTTCTCCTTGCAGAATGGGCCACGCAGAATAGGAGCCTTTGTTCATGGGGGTACCACCGAGGATCGCCGGAGCACTGCTTCCCGAAGTGTCGGCGGCAACCAAGTGCGTTGCCGTGTAATCATTCAAAATAGTACCAAGCCCGACGGCACCGCTTGCCGCCAGAAAATTACGTCGAGACAATCGCTTTGTCATATAAAATCTCCTTTGGGGATGTATGCCGTTGCCGGTTGGAAGATATGTATCTTCCGAAGACCTCCGACTCGGGCGAATATGTTATACTCGGTTTCGTTGTTCGGGTCAAGTATCTCTCTAGCCCGGATCATCATTATTTGTACTTGGAAATGTCCACATCCAGTTCTACACCGGATGCCGTTACGGAAATCTCAAGCGGACTCTTCGACGCATCGGAAAGAATTGCCGGTAAAGTGCGATTCTCTGCAAGATATTTCTCTAACTTAGGGTTAGGTTCGCCCACTCGCGCATTAGGATCGGCATTGAGCAACTCCGGCGGTATTTCAATCTTTTCGCTCAATGTAACACGGTATGTACCGTGCGGAAGCCCTTTCGCTTCAAAAGTTCCTGCAATCGTTCGAGCAATGGCAACACCATCCGCTCCAGTTTGACCATTGAGGCTCCATCCGCCCTGACCTTCGGTTCGCAGAAATAGCACGCCGATATTTGCCAGCGGACGGCCATTGTCGTGGACTTTCACTTTGCAGGGAACAATCGGCGGCATGTTCGACGGGCGAGACTTACCACAACCGGGCAACAACAGAAGACCGGAAGACATAAAAAGGATAACAAGAAAAAAAGTTGGGGATTTCATGGAAAGTTAAAGGGTTAAAAGGTTAAAGGGTCAAAGGGTGAGATTTTCTTCCACACCCTTTCGTTCTCTCGTTTTTGCTATGGAACTGTCCGTAAATAAAACTGCCATTCACCACGTTGGCGTTGCCCAATAAAAGCCGAACCGGGTATGCCCTTTGCACCTCCTGCTCATGTTCCTATTTTTGCAGGCTTCCTACAGCATTCGTGGAGTATACGTCTGCTCCATTGTTAAAACGCCAAAAACAGTATCTTCTTTGAAAATAACGAGTTACAGCAAAATCAGCGAGCCAAAGGTTGAGGTATACGTGTTGTCGAAAGTGCGGATTCTCCCTTATTTTTCAGGCAATAATGGAGGAGGAGCAAATCGAATACCCTGCAAAGCCGATATTATTTATGGACAGTTCCTATGTTATAGCGAAGTCGATTCGCCGCCTTCTCGGGAACCCATGGCTCCCCACACACCGAACGGCGATGGACCTCTTGCGTTATGCGTTGGATTACCAGCATTATCGAGAAATGCGTCTTTAGTTCCGACATCAATCGAGTTTGAAATAAATCGCACGGCACCATCCCCCAACACAGCGTTCACGCCGCCGGAATGATTACTCGATGGGGCTATTGCACCACTGTCCCTAATAGCCACGCAGGAAGGTCCATTGGGTGGCATGATCGTCCAAAACGACGTTTCCTCCGGCATTCCGTCAGTCAGTATAGCGTGGTGGGCTCGAACAGACGAAATCGCATTTCCATTTCCGAGGGGGATGTCCGAACGGTAAAACCCACCACTACCTGCCGTGTTCGAGCAAACTGCCCGACTAGCCATGAAGATAGCACCAGATTCAAGACCACCACTAGCATACCAAGTTCTTAGGTTGGCATAGTACATGTCAACAATATCTGTCTTCATATTGCCAGTGGGAGTATGAAACGGAGTGGCACCGGCACGCCCCGTGTTGGCGACTTCCCGCTCGGCAAAAAATACCGTGTTACTGGTCCCATCCTTAATCGCCGTGAAATTGAACTTTGTCATGAAACCGAAGGCTCCTCGATGGTAGTTGGGGGTAGCAGGGAAACTACCACTCTTATTCGAGTATCGCCACTCCGGGTTGTCGCCATGGCAAAACCGGTAGTTGGTATGGGCTACCCAAGGTGCTCCGAAACCAATACTTGCAGACGAAGGGCATAGAAACGATTGAAACTGAGTTGTGTAAACGGTGTTGTTTACAAATGACCAATCGTTCCCATCCTCATGAACATCTGCATAACCGACAGATGGATTCGTTGGCGTGTCTGCCATTTGAGCAAGTGCAGCAGTCAACTCTAGATAGGGGAACATGGTTGGAAAACCACCCCAACGGTCAGGTAGGACCCCCGCGACAGGAATCAACGCAACCCCAGCGTGGTCTCTGGGAAACCACGGGGTAGTGCTTTCCTGCATCGGAATCACGTCGCGGACATCATGATAGTTGTGCGTTGCAAGCCCCAATTGCTTGAGTTTGTTGGAGCAGGACATTCGTCGGGCTGCTTCGCGGGCTGCTTGCACCGCAGGCAAAAGGAGGGCGATTAACATTCCGATAATCGCAATGACGACGAGGAGTTCGACAAGGGTAAAACCGCGGGTTTTCATAGTTGGGGTCCTTTCGTAGTTGGGGGATATATGTTTGATCCCGTGAGGGATGTTTCGCTCTTTTGAGCGGGGTCTTTTTCACACTATAACGAAGCCGATTCGCCGCCATCGCGGGAACCCAAGGCACCCCAAACGCCAAACGGCGACGGACCAGTTGCTTTATCCGTTGGATTACCGGCACTATCGAGAAATGCATCTCTAGTGCCGACATCAACCGAATTTGAAACAAAGCGAACCGAACCATCCCCAAACACAGCGTTCACGCCGCCGGGATGATTACTTGATGGGGCTATTGCAGCAAGGTCCCTAATCACCACGCAAGAAGGTCCGTTTGGGGGCATGATCGTCCAAAATGACGTTTCCTCCGTCATTCCGTCTGTGAGTATGGCGTGGTGAGCTCGAACAGCCGAAGTCGCGTTACCATTTCCAAGGTCAATGCTGGCTCTGTAGTACCCGCCGCTACCAGCCGTGTTCGCGCAAATCGCACGACTTCTCATGAAGAGAACTTCACTGCCACTGGCATAAAAATTCTGTAGGTTGGGCATGTCAGCATAGTACAAGTCAATGTTATCCGTCTTCATATCGCCAGTGGGAATATGAAACGGGTTCCCAGGCACGCGCCCCGTGTTGGCTACTTCCCGCTCAGAAAAAAATATCGTATTGCTGGTCCCATCCGAGATCGCCCCGAAGGTGTACCAAGTCATAAAACCGAAGGCTCCCCGATGGTAGATGGGGGTCGATGAAAGATTGCCAGTATCTGTTGCAGGGAGATTCGAGTATCGCCACTCAGCGTTGTCTCCGTGGCAAAATCGGTAGTTGGTATGCGTTACCCACGGTGCTTCGAGTTTGGCACTCGCCGATGAAGGACACAAAAATGCCTGAAGGATGTCTGTGTAAACGGGATGCGCGAATGCCCAAGCACCATCTGCATAACCAATAGAGGCATTCGTCGGCGTTCCTTTCATTTGATCGAATTTGGCAGTCAATTCTATGAAGGGGAAAAGGGTCGGGAAACCGCCCCAGCGTGCCCGATTACGACCATCAAGGGCAAACGTTGTTCCGTCAGGACGAGTGAACGTATTGGCATCAGCAGAGACGCTTCCGACAGTCACCCAAGTATGACGTTCCTGTTGAGCCGGAAGATAATCATAGACATCGTGATAGTTGTGCGTCGCGAGACCTAACTGCTTGAGTTTGTTTGCACAGGACATCCGCCTTGCGGCTTCGCGGGCTGCCTGAACCGCTGGCAAGAGAAGAGCGATTAACATTCCAATAATCGCAATAACGACAAGGAGTTCGACAAGAGTAAAGGCATGTCTGTCTAAATTGCCCCTCCCCCCCCAGTTTAACGTTTGCTTGCTCATGTTTACTCTCCTTATGGAAAAAAGTGGTTGAAAATGACCCAAATGGGTCTTACGATCTTATCAGCATCGAATACCTGCTGATATTGACAGTGTTTTTCTCTCACAAAGGCACAAAGGAGGTGAACCAAAAACTTTGTGTCCTTCACGACTTTGTGAGAGGCAAAAAAGGAATACCAATTGAAAAATGGCGTATGATCTACTACACCACCACGTCAACGTGACGGCTTCAATCCGGCTTTTTGTGCGGCGAGTTCCACCAAAGGAGCCGAATTTGCGGCAAGCCGTTCCAATTCACCTCGTTTGATGGGAAAAATGCGATACCAAAGTTTCACGCCGTCCGGTTCATATCCCCCTTCGTCATAAGCGGCATCATGACACAGGTAATGATAACAGCCATTCGTGTAACCCATCGCAAAGCAGTCGATGTCGGTGTGTTTCGCCAGTTCAGGATTCATCCACGAAAGCGTCTCAAACGGCGAAGTGACAAACGCCCTGTTTCCAATGAGAATGGCGGCAACATCCGCTTCAACGTAGTCCGCTCCATTGTTGTGAAGTTGTTTCAACGCCCAGGCTTTCCAGCGATCCGCAGTCCGGTTCAATGTATGTCCCATAAAATCCTCCGGGGCGGGATCGGGACGGGAATTCCGCCGTGCAAAATCATGAATTGCCGTTTCACTGTCGTATTCCAACAACACGGCAATACGTCGCCCTCGGACAGCAAAATAAGGTTGCGAGGGCTTGGCATTTTTCAACTGGTCGGCAACCGTTTCGACCAGTTCTCTTCCGACTTGCGGTATCGTGGTGGCGTTGACTCGCGGACCGGGATTAATATTTCCGCAAGCACCTTGAATGACGAACGGCATTGTTGTGGGGGAGAAAAAGTCGGGAATCGCATCGGCAACCGCACCGGGCCACTCCGCATGCATCAAGCCGCTGCAATGAACGACCGGGTGCATCGTGTAACCGATGACAACCGCCTTGAAAGTTCCATCGGATCGTTTCCAACCGACTGCGGGAACACGGTCTTCCATGTGTTTTGTTGCGCGACCGCGCCGGTCAATCGCAAGGTCGGATTTGCCCGTTGCTTCGACGAGGAAACACTCTTCCAGGGAATCCTTTGTCATCAACGCGGCTTTCTCGATGCCGGGCATCAGCACCGTTTCCACATAACTTTCGCTGTACTCTCCCACTGTCCAGGATGCACACGGCGCGCTATGGGTATGCGTTGCCGACAAGACAACCCGAAATGGTTCGATCCCGAGTTTATCGGAAACAAGTGTTTTGACGCGCTGGACGACTTCCTGAGTGAACCCCAGCGAATCGACGGTCAGCCACAAAAGCGTTTCGTCATTTTTTTTCAGGAAGAGTGCCCGTGCAAACAACCTCGTCCCAATTCCGGTGGAAGGCTGTTTCCGTGCGAGAAACCCTCCCATTTCGGGACCGGGTTCTCCGGTAACATCTGCGGAACCTGTACCGACAGTCATGGTTCCAGATGTCTCTCCATCTGCAAGGAGAGTTGACAGAGTAGCAGGAACGATGGGCAAAGTAGCGAGCAACCCCGCACCACCTGCAATCATTTGACGACGAGTTAGAATCATACTATAAAATCTCCTCAAAGTTAGAGTGAATGTTCTCAATAGTACCACAATCATTTCAGGGGCGGAAGATACTCGCCCCCGAAAATCTGAAAACTACGAATCGAGTTTCGCAATCGCGCCGGCGTTTTTCTGGATACGCCGCGCCGCCTCCGCAATAATTTCCATGTTTGACCGCGGACCAATCAGCATCGTTTGCCCGTACCAAAGTGCTTCCGAGCAAAGACGGTGAAACGACGGGAGTGCTCCAATCCGTTCGATATAATCGTCCATCGCCTTTTTGGGATAGACTCGTGAAGCCGCCCGACCCGCATAGGATGTCCGAACATAACCCCCCCAGTTCACGGCACCATAGCCGCCCCAAGGAGCGACTCTTTCGGAAGTCATCGCTTTGATAAACTGTTGCCGGTTCAATCCGAATTCCTCGGCAACGATACGGAACATGTAAAGATGCCATGCACTTTGCGTTGATTTCGGATAAAGTTTCGCCGGATACAGCCCCGGTATTTCCGAGAGCAGTTTGTTCAGGTACATTCCGTTTTCCTGACGTTGCTCGGCGAATTTTTCGATCAACTTGATCTGGGCACACAACGCAGCTCCCTGAAATTCCGTCATGCGGAAGTTGTTTCCCCGGTAGCCTCCGTTCTGTTGGATGGCGAGCAGTTTCTGGGCAAACGCCTCATCGTCGGTAAAGATCGCTCCCCCTTCGCCGCTGGTCAGGTTCTTCGACTGCTGAAAACTGAAACAGCCCGCCTTTCCAATAGTACCGAGGTACTTATCCCCCCATTTTCCCAAATGTGCTTGACAAGCATCTTCAATGACCGGGAGGTTCCGTCGATTGCCGATTTCCATCATTCCGTCCATATCCGCAGGATATCCACCGATATGAACCGGAAGCAGGCAGACCGTGTTGCCTGTGCAAGCGGCATCTGCCTTGTTGGGGTCGAGTTGGAACGTCTCGAGATCGACATCTGCTGGAACGGGAAGGGCAAAATGCGCCATGACGCTATTGAACGTTGCGATGAACGTATAAGGAGAGGTAATGACCTCGTCCCCGGGTCCGATGTCCAACGCCTCAAGGGCAGAGACCAGAGCGGTTGTACCGGCATTGGTCGTGACGCAACGTTTGGCTCCGCACATTTTTGCGTATTCCTGTTCGAATCGCGCGACGTACTTTCCCTGAAAACCTCCCCATCCCCCATTCGCGACATCGGTGAGAAATTCAATTTCACTTCCGCTCCGATTGGGCCAGCCCGAAGAACTGGTACGACTAACAGGTGTCCCGCCAAGGATTGCCGGTTTGCCATCCGTCTGCTCGGCGGCGACCAGAATGGTCGGGGCGTAAGCAGCCATTGCCGCCGCAACGCCAAGTTTCCCTGTCTGCTGAAAAAAAACACGCCGCGAAAAACTACTGTTGTGATCCATAAACTGTGTACCTCTAATAAAATACATGAAACTTCAAAAGCAATATACCAGATTTATTTGCCCCATGTAATCCCCCCTGGCAAACCTAAATCGATGGGGGGTATGTCAAACATTTGGCAGGATTTTTGGTCACTAGCACATCGTTTCACCATTGCATAATCATTTTGACATGCAATGGCTGCCATTGAAAAAATATGCATGTGTATGATCGAAACGGTGTACTACCCAAAGGCTTTCGCCAGAAATTAACATGCCAGTTTTTTGTTGAAAACGCATTCCGTAGAGCAGGAGTCAGGAGACGCAAGCGCAGAGGATGTTGCCGCACCGCATGTGACTTCTGACTCCTGTATTCTGACTACTGACTACTCACCCCAGAATGAATGGGGAAAAACTGACCAATTATTTTTTTGGCGAAAGCCTAAGTTGTTGATATTTTTGAACTTTCGTCTGAATTCAACGCTTCCAACATCACCACTGCTTCTTGTTTTGCCGGTATGCCGAAAGCGACATTATACGCCCCGCAAAGGAGATAAACAATGAGCGATGTCAACGTCGGAGCGAGAATATCGTTCCCGAAAGATGTCGGGAAAAACAAATCGTACTTACAAACGACAAAAACGAGCAACCCCGCAAAGATCGAGGCAAATGCCGCCACGGATCCGCAACGACGGAACAGCGGCAGTAAACCGAGAATCATGGGGATCGACGCCGGTCCAAGCAAGGCACTGAACCAACTGAGAATCAATCCGAGAATGCCGCCGAACTGATCGCTGAAAATAGCGATCAGTGCCGTGAGTACCATAAAAATCAATGTGATCCATCGAGCGAGCCAAAGCGACTGTCTCTCCGTGAACGTTGCCGACCGTTTCCAGACTCTCGGAATAATATCTCTGGCGAGAACCGCCGTGATTGCCGTGGCATCGGAAGTCGTCATTGCCAAAGTATGAGCAACGAGCGAAGCGAGCATCAGCCCGACGATTCCCATCGGCAGAAACTGCATGACCATGATGCTATAGCATTTCGCATGGTCTGCTTCCGGGATTCCGGGGATCAGGATCGGTGCTGCCCACATCGGGAAGAACAGGATCAGGGGCCACAACAGATAAAGCGTTGCGGACAGAATCGCTGCTTTGCGCGCATCCTTTCCGGTCGGTGCCGCAATGTAACGTTGGGCTAAATTCCAAGTTCCGCCATTGTAACCGAGGATATAGATCAACGTGATTCCGATGAGGAACGTCATATCCCACGGATCGACCAGCAAACGACTGTGTTCCGGTGGCAGCCGATCCCAAAGCGTCCACAGCGAGTCGATCCCGCCGAGCAGGATCACCGCATAGCAGAACATAATGACACCCGCAGCAAACTGGATGACAAATTGTACGAAATCCGTCAACACACTCGCCCAGAGCCCGCCAATCATACTGTAGAACAGACCGACCGAAACGGAAAGCAGAACCGCTGGGATCAAACTCATATTCGTAAACGCCGACAATATCAACGCCAAAGCCACCCACTTCGCACCGACATCAAGGACTTTGAGGAGTACCCCCCACCATGCGAGGAGTTGTTGAGTCGGCACGTCGTACCGGATTGAAATAAACTCCATGGGGGACTCGATCATGTATTTCGTTCGCAATCGGGACCATCGGGGCGCGAACACCCAAACCCCAAGATAACAGGCGATGGCAATGGGCAGCGCCCACCAAATGTAAATCGTAAAACCGTATTTGTACGCAATCGCGGCATACGCCGTAAACACCACGGCACTATATCCAGACATGTGGTGCGAAATACCGACCAGCCACCACGGCATTTTACCGCTGCCGGTGAAGAAATCGTTCGTATTGCGAATGAAAATCCGCGACCACCAGCCGAGGCCGACCATCGACAGAAAAAATGCCGCCATCACACCCCAATCGAGAAGATGCATGTTGGAGTACCTTTTTTTGTAGGGAAAATTTTATAGGGAAATTACCGAATGTGTCGGTTTACTTTGGTTCATCAGGTTTTGGAAACACCAAACAGTCGTCGCAATCGGGGTGGAACCCCAAAATGCGGTCAATAAATCGGTAGACTTCAAGTCGGACATCGGGAGGAAAATCATGCCCCGCTTCGGGATAACGAACTTGGAGACGATCCTCTGCACGATAAAGGGAATATGCTTTCGATGCAAGGCCGATCCCTTTTTGGACACCAACAACATCGAAATTGGAATCGAGAGTCGGTGAATTGGAAAAGAACGCTCTGGGTGCAAACAATGCAATGACTTCATGAAATTCAAAAGGGATTCGCGTCGCATCCAATTGAAACTTTTCCCTCACGAACGGCATGTATCTGTCCTGCGCCCAAGGTCCCAAGCGTCCACCGTAGTGTTGCGTACCAGCGGGACCAATATTATAATGCTCAAACTGCGTCCATCCGCAACTCGCAACAATCACTTTGAGACGAGGATCGAAGGCGGCAACGAACATGGCGTTGTGCCCGCCGAGGGAATGACCGATCACGCCGATCCGGTCAGGATTGACCTCTTCCAAACTCTGCAACAGGTCAACCCCTCTCATGTGATAGAAAATCCCTGCCATGGTGCCGGAGGCGTAGCGAGCGGACTTGAAATCGAAATCTTTCAGTTCCCCAAAACTCGGGTAGTCGGGAGCAATGACGACGTATCCACGCTGAGCAAGTTCGCGAGCATACGCCCGATTGGGCACGGTTCTCTCTCCGTCGAGTGAACGTTTGCCCAAGTCGGTGGTTTCGTGAAGAACAAGCATCGCGGGTCGTTTGACCTGCGGACTCCCACCCGCACGTTTCGGAAGATAAAGATAGGCGGGAACAGATTCGTTCTCCGCCGCAGTGAACGAAACTGTTTTTCGCACAAAGGTATCCTCTTCGTGAACGTGACGCACCTGAATATTCAGAGGAGGCAGATTGCTCCGATCTGGCAATTTTCCCATGACCTCTTGCATGGCATCACGAATTGCCTGACACCGAACACCGAAGTCTTGTTCCGTTTTGACCGCCTGACGATTTCCTTGTTCGTCTTTGTACGTCATCAAGTCCGGTCTTTCGGCAAAAGCCGAGGAAACTGTCAGTAACAGGACAAATAATAGTATGCGTTTCATAATATGATGAATTGTTTTTGTACCAACTGTCGCAATCAGTGCGGCGATGTTGGCATACGGAAGCCGGTTGGAAATTCCACAAACCAAATGTCTGAGTTCGCAAACGGGTAAAAATGGTTTTTTTTCAACCACGGCGAACACTGAGATTTCATGGAGACTCGCTCTGTGAATCTCCGTGTCCTCCGTGATAAAAACGAGGGTAGCAAAATGCCAATCGGTCACCGTTTGTCGTATAGCCCCGGGGGGGGGGGG
>Ga0123353_10001973_pt1 | contig 25321 bp, 27 predicted proteins | sample TergutLab28metaG_3_FD_92763 | JGI IMG/M metagenome (GOLD analysis project Ga0123353, IMG submission 92763) | Labiotermes labralis P3 segment gut microbial communities from Petit-Saut dam, French Guiana - Lab288 P3 | ecosystem: Host-associated > Arthropoda: Insects > Digestive system > Gut ...
TAGCCGACCGCGAATACATCGCCTTCCGATGATACCGCCACGCCGTAGAACACATCGTCACCGACACCGCCGATATTGATCGCTTTGAATACGCCGTAATCCCTGAATGCCACGATTATCGCATCAAGGCCGCCGTATCCTTCGGGGGCATCCTCCGGGTCGTTGATCCATTCATCGAGCCAGTCGCCGACCCAGCTGCCGGTGCCAAAACTGTCATCGTCAGAATAGCCGACCGCGAATACATCGCCTTCCGATGATACCGCCACGCCGTAGAACACATCGTCACCGGCACCGCCGAAGTTCAGCGCAAAGATCAGTTCGCCTTCAGCATATAGTGCGATGATCGCGTCCTTTTTGCCGTATCCTACAGGGTCTACGGGGTCATTGACCGAAAGCGCCCAAGTGCTGCTGTCCCAGCTGTCCTTACTGAAGCTCTCGAATTCAGAATAACCTACTGCAAAGACCCCGTTCTCGGATGCCGCTACGCCGTAGAACACATCGTCACCGGCACCGCCGAAGTTCAATGCTCCGATGATCTCGTGGTTGTTGAATCCCACAATTATAGCATCAAGACCGCCGTATCCTACAGGGTCATCCTGATCCGGATGGACGTCTTCCCAGCTGCCGGTACCGAAGCTGTCCGTGTGGGCACTGCCCACCGCGAATATGTCTTCTCCGTGTACCGCCACGCCGTAGAACACATCTTCATCGATACCGCCGAAGTGCATCGCGTCGATCGGGGAGCCGTTGATACCGTCAAATGCAACGATGATCGCGTCCTTACCGCCGTACCCTTCTATCTCTTTTTCGACCCAATATCCATAATTCACATCCATTTCATAGACGTTTTCTTCGTTAAAGAAGCTCGTCGCGTCTGAATATCCGACCGCGAAGAGCGTGTAGCTTTTGTCATCGTGCTCCATCACTGCCACGCCGTAGAACTCATCATTACCGGGGCCGCCGAAATGGACGGCCCATATGACATTCCAGTCGGGACCGTACTTTACGATGATCGCGTCCTTACCGCCGTACCCTTTAATTTGGATCCAATCGTCGCCTTCGCCGCCATCGAAGCTTTCCCAGCCTGAATACCCGACGGCAACAAAGCCGTCCGGGACCATTATCACATCATAGAAAACATCATTTCCGTCTCCGCCGAAATTGATCGTTCCCTTTACATCTCCGCCTGCGCCCAAGAACCCGCCCGTGAACGTCTTATCGAGATCGTTATCATTCGCGGTCGCCGCTGAAAAAATTATGGCTACCGCGGACGCCGCAAACATCATTGCGACCATCACGGAGAGGGCCTTAGACCCTTTCATACACGGTTTTTTGTCTTTCATTTCTTGCCTCCCTTGTTTTATATTTTTTGTCTCTTTTTTGTTGCTCCTATCGTCCTCCTGTAGATCGTATCGCGTTGTCTTTTTATATTTATTCATATAGTATTGCTGAAAAATTCAGGTTTAACACAAAAACGATTGAGTAAAACAGGTCAGCTTGTTTTTAGTGGGGTCACTCCGACGGTTTCTCAGGGAAAAGATATTAAATCAGTGTTAACCCATTGTGATATCAGTGTGACAGCATGGAGATAGAGACGCTCGCCAGCATATTCGTCGGGCTTTGCACCCTGGTCCTAGCAACCGTAAGTATAATGATATTGAGGCGGACGAAGGACATCAACGAGAGGTTGTTGAAAATAGAGGAGGTAAGGAACATATCGGAGATGCGGATCGTTGACGATCATGTGTTCTTCTTCGGTGACTTCTGTTATTTCCGTTTCGACAACTGCGGCGGGGCACCCGCCTATCTGGAGCGTTTGGACCTGGATGTCGTGGACGCGGCGACCGGTATCAGGCATATGGAATCGAGTCACGAAGAGGTCGTGCGCATGAGCGCCATCCTGCCGCCGACGGTATTCGACGTGGGCTTCCCGACCGAAGGGGTGAAGATGGACGAATCCGAAGCTTACCTGATGACGATAAAATACAGATTGGAGGATGACGAGAGGTGTATCCCATCCCACGTTCATTTCAAACTCCTGTTCAAGGAGAGAAAGGATGATGATGTCATGGTCTTCACTGCGGAGAGAAAGGATGATGGATTGATGGACTCTGTTCAGGAAGAGATAGAGAGGAAAAGAAGGATCGAGTCCCTGGTGAACCAAACCTGATCGAAATTAATGCTCAAGCTGCGATAAAGACTGATGGCAGGTTCCAACATTCGATACGTCGATCGGAGGTGTTCGGAGACATATCTTGCTGAATAATTACTCCAATTTTGAGCATATTGGAAACAATAACAAATAAAATGACAGTGTCGTTATTTCTAATTTGAGCAAATTAGAAATTGTTAGAAATAGAGAATGCCGAATCTCGAATCGGACTCGGAGGTGATGTTTTTCCGTTGCGATCGAAGGTGGAATATCTTCGCCGTTCCGTGTGGTGCAGTGAAGAAATATTATATGGTTCTGGTTCCGTGCGAGATATTAATAATAATGACTGCTTCATCCGAACGAAATTCCGCAAAAAGGGGAACGAAACATCTGGAGGGAACATTTTGAGACACGTGTACGAAGGAAAGACAAAGACGGTTTACGAACTGGACGACGGTAATTATCTATTAAAATTCAAGGACGATGTGACCGGGGCTGACGGGAAGTTCGACCCCGGATGCAACGCGGTCGCACTTTCGATCGACGGCATGGGAAAAGGCGGCGTCAGGCTGACGAAATTCTTCTTTGAGAAGATCAGGGATGCCGGCATCCTTACCCACTACGTGGACGCTGATGTTGAGAAAGCTACCATGACCGTCCTTCCGGTGACGTTCGTCGGTAAAGGGTTGGAAGTGATATGCAGGTTCAGGGCGGTCGGAAGCTTCAGAAGGAGATACGGCGACTACTGCACCGAAGGTCAACCGCTGGACGCCTTCGTCGAGACGACGCTGAAGGACGATGCCCGCGAGGACCCGCCCATAACGAAGGACGCATTGGAGATGCTCGGTCTGCTGACCGGCGAGGAATACGAGGAGCTTAAGAGCCTGACACAGAGGATCGGTAAGATCGTCAAAGATGAGCTTGCAAAGAAGGGCATGGAGCTCTACGACATCAAATTCGAGTTCGGTAAGTCGAAGAAGGACGGAAGGGTCCTCCTTATCGATGAGATATCCGCCGGTAACCTGCGCGCCTACAAGGACGGCAAACAGGTCGACCCGCTGGACCTCGTAAAACTGATGTTGGACTGATCCGTCATGGACGGACATCCCGCGGCTTCGGCCGCGGGCGATAAATTTTTCTGTGACCGCTGCACGGGGTATCGTGTATGACATTCGAGCCCGTTGTCTATAATAACCGTTAACTCCATCCAGTCAAGATGCCGGTTTGGCGGGTGACCATATGGAGAAACTCGTGTATGTCATGATGATAGAAAGGGGCAAGACGTATAACCGGATCAACAAGGCCATGGTCATTAAGCATGTGAACCGAATAAAAGAACTGGATGACGACGGCAGATTGGTGCTGTGCGGACCTACCAAAGGTTATTCCGGCGTGGCGGGAATGATAATATTCAAAGCTGAAAGTCAAGAGGAGGCGGAAACGATATGCAGACTCGAACCGTTCGTCGTGGAGGGTTACGCAACATACAAGCTTTTCAGTCTGCGGATCGGTGACAGAGACAACAATTATTTGCTGTGACCTGGCCGGATGTCCGGTTTTAAGATCTTGAATCTTTGAGTGTCTTTCTTTCCAAACCAACAAAAAAATCCTGTTGAATTCGGATGTTCTATTCGGATCCTCGGTCCTTAGTGATCGCCGCCTTCCGTTTCTGCGGCGCCGTTACAATATCTGCCTACGGCTGCAACACAACTTAGTATGTCCGTCGCAAATGCGTATTTAACTATATATTATCTAAATAAATATATGTTTAATATATATTAAAATTCAAAACTATATATTTATATACCCCGAAATCATAGCACGATTCGTGGTCAAGATCTGACAAAAAACGGTTTGATCCGATAACGTTAGTATGATCTGCAAATTGAGGAGATAAGAATGAACAACAAAAAGAGCTTGATTTCCATGCTCTTGGTCTTTGCGATGGTACTCACTCCCTTCGTCGGGCTTATGCCCGGGGCGTCCGCGGACGATCCTCCGGCAGGAGCGGTGAGCACTCAGGCAGAACTCGTCGCTGCCATCGGATCGGGCCAGAGCGTCATAACGATAATGAACGATATTGAATTGACCGACAGCACTCATCTGTCGATCACATATAACGTCACCATCCAGAGTGAGGCCGGTAAGAAATATACGGTCCTTTTCAAGGATTCCACGCGTATATCGGTATCCACCGGCGCGGGCGCACTGACCCTGAAGGACATAGTTTTCATTCAGGACATATCCAATGTGCGCATTAACAGCGACTATTTCAGCACACCGTTCTTCATCCTTCAGAATACAGCCAGGCTGAACCTGTACAACACCACGGTGGAATCCAAACCGACATTGTCCGGATCGACAGGGCTCATAGCGTTCGGCGCCAGCAACACGATATACATAGAAGGATCCACGCTGTTATCCAGCCAGCGCGCCCTGTACGGACAATCCCAGGGCTCGGTGGTGCACATCAAGGACAGTACGGTCACATCAACGACCGCTGCCCTGTACAGAGGATACTTCATCGTGGAGGGCGGGACGACATACAACTCTCAGTCCAGCGATGCGTACGTGTATGACTTCAGAAACATGTCGATCGATGGACCCATCTTCCCCGATGACGTGGCCGAACTGAAGAAGGCCGGCACCGGCATCGCCGTGAACAATGCGAACTACAAGATATACTACATGCTCGCACCCGGGACATTCAGCCTGAGTACGGCACAGGAGTACACCTCACCGGTGCCGATAACCGAGGACACGAAGTTCTACGTCGCCGTTGGATTCACTCAGCAGGGACGTACATATTTCAGCACACCGGTTGAGATGGATTTCACATACATGGCCTCCGGTTCCCCTGATTACGCGGAATTGAAGTACGCATATTTGGCGGCGCTGACGATCGACGGTACGATATACACCGCCGAATCGTTTACGGTCCTTGAGACGGCACTCGGTAATGCGTTTGCTCTTCTGAACGACCCATCGGCCAATGATGCCGACCTGGTCGTGGCCAGAGAGGCCATTGCTGCTGCCATACTGCAGCTGGAATATGAGGCTGACACGGTGTATGCAAAACTGGCCGAGGCCATTCAGGCGGCCGATGATGCCGACCGCATAGGGTCGTATTTCACAACCGTCAGCTTCATGGCGTACACTAAGGCATTGGAAGAGGCGAAAGCCATAACCTCGGCGGATGACAGGGATGCGCACAAATATGCGCTGTTGGCACTGAACGCGGCCGTCGCAGCACTGAGACCCGCGTCGAGTCTGCCCGTCTTCGTAATAGACAACCCTTACGGAACGATCGACTTCGACACATACGGACAGTTCAGATCGAACCTGCACACACACTCGAACTATAGTGACGGAAGCGGGACACCCGCGACCGTCGCGAACACATACTGGAATGCGGGATACGATTTCCTCATGATGGCGGATCACAACTGGGTGACATACCCGTGGAGCGACCCGGGCTATACGACACCGGGAATGATACCGATAATAGGGAACGAACTCAGCAGAAGGCAGCACATACTCAGTCTGTTCACAGACTTCTATGACACCGTGGGACACAAACCCGGAGACATCCCGACCGTCTCTCCGAATCAGGGCGGTAACTACAGCAACACCGACTACGGCGTAGGATACGGGAACGAATTCGATATCCTTCGGGCCGCGATAGTGTATGATGACGGTAAAGGGAGGTTCATAATCGCCCATCCCGGACGCACTACCGGTGACAATCCCAACGGACTGTCCCCGAACGGATTGAGCGGAGACCAGAGCAGGGTCGGATCGCTGGATTGGTATCTTGCACTGTTCGACGAATTCCCAACGCTCCTCGGAATGGAAGTGATCAACCTCTACGACCGTTATCCGAATGACCGTATGCTCTGGGACACCTTGCTGACGCTGAGCATGCCGGACCGTCCGATCTGGGGATTCGCCAACGACGATAACCACGGAGGCGCGCTCGGATATGCGGTCAACCTTGTGCTCTTACCGGCGAACATAAAGGATCAGGGAGAGGAGGCGGCGGTCGCCGCATTCAAGGATGCCTTGGACAAGGGCGCGTTCTTCATGTACAGCTATACCACAACGGGCCCGAACGCCGGAAAGGACACGGGTTCGAACTGGGCGGCCAACAGGAACGGTCCGGTACCTACGATAAAGGATATAATCGTGGATGAGAACGGCGGAACGATAACGATAAAGGCGATCAACTACGACAAGATCGAATGGATCTCCAAGGACGGCATCGTTGTCGGCTACGGTGAGACCATAGACCTGTCCTCGCCCGGCGTCGACCTGTATGTGCGTGCGGTGCTGACCGTCAACGAGACCACGACCGATGCGTGTCAGACATTCACGCAGCCGTTCGGTCTCAGATCGGTCCCCGCAACATACACCGTTACTTTCGAGGATCACGACGGAACGATATTGAGAACGGAGACCGTGGAAGAAGGCGGTTCCGCAACGGCCCCTAGCGACCCCGTAAGGGACGGCCATACCTTCATCGGATGGAACGTTGATTTCTCGATCATCACTGGCGATCTGACGGTGACGGCCCAGTACACGGTGAACACATACGGCATATCCCTCAACAGGAGCGGTACGTATACATTCACCGGTGCGTCGGCCGGATACGGGGCGCAGACCGCTGCGCCGGTCACCGTGACCAACACCGGAAACCAGTCTACGGGTTCGATGACAGTCACCCTCACCGGGACCAATGCAGCGGACTTCACGCTCTCATCCGGAACACTGGGGAGCATTGCGGCCGGCGGCACGGGATCATTCACAGTCGTACCCAAGACCGGGCTTGCGGCGGGAACGTACACGGCAACGGTGACCGTCGGCGGAGGTGACGTGACATCGCAGATGTTCACCGTGAGCTTCACGGTGAACGCGAACACGCCACCCACACTGCCGTCCGGTGACAACCCGCCGGGCGGCGATGACAGAGGAGGAGACAACACCCTGTTGTACGTCGGTATAGCCGTCGCGGCAATACTGGGGATAATCGGAGTGGCGTGGTTCGTCCTCTTTAAGCCCTGAGACAAGAGAACAACGAAACGCGACCAACCTCCATCGGCGCAACTCGACCGGCCGGTGCGTAAAAGCATCGGCCGGCAAATATTTTTTTATTACCTCCATCGGTATTACAAAATAACGAACGAATCCCTTCAAGCCCGCTGACGAAGATTCGACTCGAAATGTCACATCTGTTCGAACAGAGTCTTTTGCTTTTGGTCCTTTTTTACCGTTCTAACATTTTCTACAGTATTCTTATAGCACCTGTTCTCATTCTTCCTGGCATACTCGTGGATTCTGTCTGCATCAACGACGTATAGAGCCTTCTTGCGGTCCTTTCCCACTGCTCGGACCAATCCTATAGATTTAAGTTCCATCACATCAAGACGCATCGTCTGATACGCGCAGCGGTACCTTTGCTTCAATTCCATTATGGAGAATGGGGCATCGTCTTTCATATAATCCTTTAAAATCATTGCTTGACGGATATTGAATTCTGGGTTTTGGTTGACGAAGTCTCTGGCCTTTCTCTGCTCTTTTGTTTTGTTTTCAACATAATCCTCCAAAGATTTTACGGCGCGCCCGATGTATTCTATGTTGAACTTAATGAAATATGTCAGATCGTTGTCATCCGTTTCCACGTATTGATATGCAGTTCCATATTTACTGGGTGCAGATTTTATTATCTTTGATATTGTTGCATATTCCATCATCCAATATCCTTTCTTTATAACATACCAATAGAATAGTGATCTGGCCAAACGGCCATTTCCGTCAACGAATGGATGTATGTATCCTATCATGAAGTGAAGGATTATGCCTTTTATCATGGGGTGCATGAATTCCCCGTCCTCTTTATTACAGAACTCGCATAGCCCCTCTATCATTTTCGGAACCTTTTCATGCGGTGGCGGTATGTGATATACTTTGTCTAAGTCTAGGATGTCCCCGACGACCACATCGTTATCTTCTCTGAATCTTCCCTCCCATTCTTCCCCATCTTTTAACGTACCGCTAGAGATCATTCTGTGCATCTCTTTGATGAGTTCGGGCGTTAGTTTTTCATCTTCAATCTTTTTGATATTCTCCATCGCCAGGTAATTATTCATTACCATACGCTCACCTTCTGTGATGGGTTTCTGTTTCTTTCTTATCATCCGTTTTGCGTCTGTCCTAGTTACCGCGGCTCCTTCGAGGATGCTCGACGAAATTGCTTCTTCGAGGAAGGATGATACCGAATAATATCGCATACGCTCATCGCCAATCTCCTTACCGTGGTATTCTAAATGTCCTGAAAGGGATCTTTCCAACTCAAAGAGTGACTCCAGCATGTTCGAAGTCAGAGAATATGAACACTCTATCCCGCCTATGTTCATATGCTTTGCATTAGTCATTCGGGAAAGCTTCATGAAAACCCATACTCTTTTTCTGACCTCTTTGTCGCTGATCCTGTACCTTAGCTCCTCCCAATGATGATATTTCTCATTGTATTTCTTTGCCAGTTCGAAATCATTCATATCTCCACTAATGTTTCCTTTATCTAGCATAGATTTTATATCGGGGACCTTAGATAATTTTCTCACATTTAGCAAAACGCAATACTATATATATAATTACTTATTCATAAATAAAAAGTTTTTATTGACATTTAATTTATTTATAAAACAATTACTTATTCATAAATAAAAAGTTTTTATTTACATTTGAGATTCGTATAACAAATCCCTTCAAGCCCGAATAGTTTTAAGCAGAATTGGTTCAATGGTTAAAAATCGACAACGACCAGAATGTTCGTGTCTTCCGACCCGAATAATGAATGGTGACGGCACGCGCGTTGTCTGATGCCGATCCCCTTAACATCCGCACGCATCGAAATAAATACATGCATTGGGATGGGAGCGACGGATATGAAGTGAGTGTTGAGAACCTCACGAAAATAAATGTTTCGTGTTTGCGGAAAAAGTAAGAAATAAGGAGTTGTGAAGAAAATGATGCTGGTAAGTACAAATTATATTGCAGGAAAGGAACTGGAGATGTTGGGACTCGTGAAGGGCAGCATGGTCCAGACGAAGCACATCGGAAAGGATATTGTGCAAGGGTTCAAAAGCATGGTGGGCGGAGAGCTGAAAGCATACACAGAGATGATGAACGACTCAAGGACCCAGGCAACGAACAGAATGATCACGGAGGCGGAAGCCCTTCAGGCGGACGCGATCGTGAACGTCCGTTTTTCAACGTCATCTATCGTTCAGGGTGCTGCTGAGGTCATCGCGTACGGAACGGCTGTGAGATTCGTCTGACCGCCGTATCAGAGAGCATCAAAAAACCTTCGGCTCTTTGATATCATTGAGTCGAAGGTAGTGAAACTCCCTTTCTGAAAAGATAGATATCTGCCGAGAAGAGAGGTCCATCCGAGTGACGATACGCTGTGTGGAATCACGGCGTAGTATGTTTATTTTTTACTTTACTTAAATATCATATGTATTATCATATGTATTATCTTATGTGTTCCACGTGCTAGGATAACGATTCCACAGCTGTTCATTTCTTGACGTACATCTGATTCCTGCTCGTCGGTCTGTCCGGGTCCGTCATCTTGACGAGTCCCGCATCCATGGCCGGCTGGAGATAATTGTAGTATAGCGTTTTCCTGGATCTCAGGTCCAAGCGCTCCATTAATTCCGTTGCGCTCAGCGCGTACGATCCCATGACATCCAATAACCTCTTCACTCTCGCATTTATGTGATTCATATGGTGTTCAGCCTCAAATGCCACTTCTTTAACAGCATCAAGCGTCGCTTTCAACATGAACACAATGAACTCATTGGACCTTCCCGCGGTCGTGGAGTTCAATATCGCGTCATAGTACTCCTGCTGGTGTTTACGAACGATGCTCTCTATCGGTATCCATGCGAACACCGGCCGCCATCTCATTAAAATGGCGGTCTGCCACAGCCTTCCCATTCTTCCGTTGCCGTCGCAGAACGGATGGATGAATTCGAACTCATAATGGAACACACATGATCTTATCAGTTCATGCGTCTTCGATCCCTTGAGCCACTCAAATAGGTCCTTCATCATTGACAGTACAATATCTGACTTAGGTGCTCTGTGGATCACTTTCCCGCTGCCGGTGACCACACCCACGTTCACGCTCCGCAGCTTACTGCACTCGCCGACCAATCCTTTCATCATGGCCTTATGCGTACGTAACATGTCCTTCATGTCGAACGGGTCGATGTTCTCCAATTCCTTGTAAGCATCGGATGCGTTCTTGACCTCGAGTATCTCTCCCGGAGGTCCGAGTATCCTTTTTCCGTCGATGATGTCCGTTACCTGACCGATCGTAAGTTTATTGTCTTCGATCGCAAGTGATGAATGAATGGATCTTATACGGTTGATCCTTCTCAGACGCGGGAACTTTTCCAGATTGTCAACGATCTTTATGCTACCTATCAGCTCGGATATCTCTGATACGAGCTGCATCATCTCCTCGGTCAGATCGAATTGCGGTATGCGGCCCATGATCCTCGTTCTCCTGCTGTTTATTTTCTTAAACTTCTGTTTATTTAAATATCTTATGTATTATCTTATGTATTATCTTGTGTGTTTCGTTCTGGTGAACTTATTCGCCGAATCGATGCGGGCATATCTTGCGGCACAGGAAGCATCTCAGTTCCCATTTTCCGTTAACCATTTTGAACATCCTGTCGGAACATCCTTTCCTTCCGAACGAGGCGAGATCGTTCAGCGCCCCGGACGGACACGCTTCGACGCATTTGTTGCAGTTGTCGCATATCGACTGGATCTTCTCATCCGGAACTAGATGTGCGTCCGTGAGTACTGCGCTGAACCACAGAAGATTGCCGTGCTCCGGACTTATGAGGAGATAGTTCCTTCCGATCGTGCCTATACCGGCCAGCTCGGCGGCGTGTTTCAATGATATGAAACCGAATTGTTTTCCGTCAACCCATTTACCGCCCGCTCCGCTTATTGTCTTCGTCCTGTATCCTTTCTCTCTGATCCGTTTCGCCACGTTCTTCGCTATGTCGTTCATTCTTTCGTTTATTGCGTTCCTTATGTCGATGTATCCGGCGGGATCATCGAGTATCGCCTCCTGCGGGAACGGATGACCCAGTATGATGACCGAGACGCATCCTTCCATCACATCCGCCGGTCTGAAACCTTCCGGTGCCGAATGAAAATCGCCGGATGATGCTATACCTATCACAAGCGCTCCCGCCTGCGATCCGTATTCCTTCACCATCCTGCTGTTCAGCTCTTCCGGTTTTTTCATGCTGTGGTCGATAGTCCCGTGACAATATTTTAAACGTCGTCAGATAACATGTCCCTTAGTATGTCCACCGCGGTGAGACAGAACTTCGGGCATCTTTTGGCGATTATCTCACTCTTGTGTACGTACAATCTCTGCTCCTCATCCCTAAGGTCTGCACCAAGCAATGCGGGGCAATATACGCTTCCGTGCGCCTTCTCAAATCTCTTAATGAACTTCTTGCGTCTTGAGAGTACCGTATGTTTCTGTATCGTATCATTCAATTCATAATTACCGTGCTTCATCCCTATGGCGATGAATGCTCCGGTCACCGCGCCGCACGGTCCGCCGACGTACATACCGGCGCCGAAGCATGACGCGACCTTATACGCCTCCTCCTTCGTCAGACCGAGAACGTCCGCCACTTCCGCCAAAACGAGCATTGAGCAGTCGATCCCTTCCCTGAACTTTTGTGCGACGTATTCCTCCGTCAACATGACACTGATGATGCTCTTGTATTATTTTATCCTCTCTCATCCGAGAGGAACGAAAAGATTTAACTGAGTTGTACCATACGCGTGAGCATGGATAAAGTACTGAGATTTCTCGCAGATAACAGGATCATGACCCTGGCGACGTCGGCGGACGACGTCCCGCGCGCATCGATACTGGAATACACCCTGGTCGGCGAGCCGCCTAAGAGACCGGTGATGATGTTCTCCACCTCTCCTGATTCGATAAAGAGCAAGAACCTCGATAAGAACCCCAATATCAGTTTCACTGTTGGTCATATACCCGCCTACCTCGCCGCTAACGGTACAGCAAGAGAGGCGACCGCGGAGGAAAAGGAAGAGTACATCCAAGCGCAGATGGGTGTCAAGTGGGGTGCCCTGAGAAGTACGAAACCCAAGTACGTGGAAGACTGGAACGAGATAATGATGGAAAGGCATCCGGAGTTCAAGAAGACGATGAAGTGCGGTCAGTTGAAGTATTACACGATAAAGATAGATACGGTGCACTACACGGAAGGCTTCGAACCGGTGTCTGAAAAGATAGAAATGAAGAAATGAGCTCTTCGGGAGCTTGTTCTCATCTCCGATGAAAAGTAATTAAATAACAGACTGTATGGAGCGACCCGCAAATGCCTGCCGCTATCACATCCGACCTGCTGTTCAGCGCTTTGGTTATCGTTGCGCTGTTCCTCATCATATTGTCGACGCCGACGATCATACTTGCGGTAAGGGCATCCGCAAAACTTCTGAACCGTTACAAGATACTCAGGTCGGTCGACGATCTCGAAGAGGGTACCGTATCCAAGCAGATGTTAGAGGAATGGAACACTGTGAACAGTCCGCTCAGTTATACCGCATTGCTGAGCGACGAGATCGAGAGATTGGGCGCGCTGAGACAGGCTACTCTCCATTCAGAGATAGCTGTGGCCATACTTATCTTCATGATGTTCTATCCCGGATACGAGAGCGATGTGCTTATAGGGATCATCGCCATCGTTTCGGCTGTCGTCCTTGTGATCGTATACGGAACGAGGAACCTCAGGCGCTACATCCGCGAATATGTCGACGCTTTGGCGGAGATAGACGTGAATGGTGACGAAGCGGTCGCAAGGATATACGGCTGAACGGGAAAAAAGGTTTTTATCGTCACGCGTATGCGTACACATGGCGAAAGCGATATTCCACACGAGCGCCGGCGACATAGTCATCGGCCTTTACGACGATATGCCTGTGACCGCAGGGAACTTCAAGGAACTGATAAAGAAGGGATTCTACGACGGTATCGTGTTCCACCGCGTGATAAAGGGATTCATGATACAGGGCGGCTGTCCTGACGGCACCGGAATGGGCGGTCCCGGGTACAACATAAAGGATGAGCACGTGAAAGGTCACTCGAACGTCCGCGGAACGATATCGATGGCTAACACCGGCCGCCCGAACTCCGGCGGAAGCCAATTCTTCATCAACCTGGTGGATAACAAATATCTCGACTGGGACAGCCCCGGACCGAGCGCCCATCCGGTGTTCGGCGAGATCGTCGAGGGAATGGACGTCGTCGAGAACATCGGTAACGCCAAGACCGGCAGGAACGACAGACCGCTCACCGACATCGTGATCAACAAGGCAGAGGTCGTCGAGTGACGAGACACGTCATGGAGGCGCTCGGAAAGTCGAGAGTGGTCATAGAGGACGGTAAGGTCGTGGAGATAGGGGAACCGAAGGTCAAGTATTGTCCTCTGTTCAAGAAGTACCGGAACATCGACGAGTTCAATGAACATACAATAAGGGAGAACATTGAGTACCGTATCTCCCACTTCGGTATGTGCACCGAATCCCGCCATATCAGGATGAAGGATTTCCTGAGCTTCGGTATATCCGAACTGCTGAGCATGGCGCTGACCGTGAACATCATAGACGCCGCCGTCATCGCGGCGGACGGTACCGGAACGTGCATCATCGACGACCCGGAGATAGTTCAGGGACTGGGAGGCAGGATATCCGGTATCGTCGAGACAGAGCCGATAGATCGTATCATCGACGAAATAGGCAAGGACCGCGTCCTCGATCCCGTCCGCGCTTCCATAGACCAGTTCGCGGGCGTTGCGAAGGCGTTCGCGATGGGCTGCGGTAAGGTGGGCGTCACGATAACGAAGGCGGACGATGCGGACCTCATACGGAACGCGTTCGGCCGCAGCGTCGTCGTGTTCGCTGTGCATACGACCGGCACGTCAAGAAAGGACGCGGAGAGGATGTTCGACTCGTGCGATGTCATAACAGCATGCGCATCCGAGCACATACGGGACGTTGCGAAGGAACGCGCGCTGCTTCAGGCAGGTACCAAGGTCCCGGTCTACGCGAGCAGCGAACTCGGAAAGGAGATAATGACGCTGAAGTTGAGGGAACTCGGAAAAGAACCGTCGACGATGGAAGAGGACCGTCCCTCGCCGCTCAATTGACCGTCTCAAGTACGAGATGGGTGTTCGACCGCAGATATATCAGCGGTATCCTCAGCGATCTGAGGCGTCTCTTTAACTCTTTGTCGTTTGTCAGAACGTATGCATCGAGTCTTACCGCCGCCTCCACTATGGCGTCGTCGCCGGATGCCTCGGTCTGAATTATCTCATACTTCCGGGCGAGCATCAGCGCCACCTTCGCATACTTACTGGTGATGTTCTTCAGCTCCCCGACCATCGGCCCGGGGACCACCATCTTCACATCACCCAATAACGACGATACAGCCAGGTCAAGGTTCATGCGCATCTCGAACGGCATGAGCAGTGCGTTCGTATCTAAAACAACGTGTTGCATGTCACTGCTCTACAATACCGTATCCGATGAGTCTCCATTTGCCTGAGATCCTTCTGGATATGGCTACTCTCTGGCCGCCCACTATGCACACGGGTATCTTCAGAACGACCTCTGCGGAGTCGTTCCTCGCGCTCTTCACCACACCGACCGTTGTTGCGGTCCCGATGCTCAGCATCAGCGGCTCGTTGCTCTTTATGTCGTCCACCTTCAGGTCGGACGCCGTTCCCACGACACGCTCCAGAAGGTTTGTCCTCATCTTGAAATCGTGAACAACATCAGGCAGGTATGCGGGCGTCCCTATCATCCTTCCCGTGAGACCGTCAGATTTCGTTATCGAGGGATCGAGTGACGTTCCGATGGCCACCAGTCCTCCCGGATATACGGCATCCGCCTTCCTGCCACCGGCCTGAAGCGATGTTATCTTTGTGGTTATTCGCTCCCATGACTGCTTCCCGGCGGCCTCGACCCTCCTTCCGGGAACGATCTCGATCTCGTCGCCCACTTTCAGCGTGCCTTGGATCAGCGAACCGCCTATGACCCCTCCCTTTATCTCCTTGGGCGAAGCCCCGGGGGAGTTGATGTCGAATGAACGGGCGACATGCATCAACGGCGGTGCCTCTCTGTCCCTCACTATCTCTGCGATCACATACTTCTCGATGGCGTCCACGAGCCTGTCGATGTTCACGTCGTGATGCGCTGAGACAGGTATTATCGGTGCATTCTCAGCTATCGTTCCCTTCACGAACTCTTTGATCTGCCTGTAATTCTCAAGCGCATCCTCACGGGTGACGATGTCTATCTTGTTCTGTACGATGATTATCCTTTCGATGCCCACGATCGACAGCGCCATCAGATGTTCCTTCGTCTGCGGCTGCGGACATTTCTCGTTGGCGGCGACCAAAAGCAAAGCGCCGTCCATCAATGCCGCGCCTGACAGCATCGTCGCCATCAGCGTCTCGTGGCCAGGTGCGTCCACGAATGATACGGATCGTATGTACTCGGCATCCGATTCACAATTCTTACATTTCTCCGACGTCCCCTTCTCACCGCAATGACCGCATTGATAGAAGGCGACGTCCGCATACCCGAGCTTGATCGATATTCCGCGTTTCACTTCCTCGGAATGCTTGTCGGTCCACTCACCGCTCAACGCTTTCGTGAGCGTTGTCTTGCCGTGGTCGACATGCCCGATCATTCCGATATTGACCTCGGGCTGCTTGGGAACCTTCATTTCTCCTCAGCCTTCGGAGGTACCAATATCTCATCTATGGGTTTAGGTCCGTACTCCGCGACGGACATGTTTATCTGAACGATCTCATTCGATATCGCGGACCCGCGGATCGCCTTGCGGCGCCTCTCGCCCGGATACACCTCATGGAACCCGAGACCGTCCGACAGAAGGATCTTCCTTCTCTTGTTACCCGGAAGGTCCTTCCTCATCGGTATACCGTTACCGTCGCTTCCGCCGGTTATCTTGAGTTTGTAACCCGGAAGCCCGACGAATATACCGTCGACGACCTCGCCGATGTTCTTTCCGACCAGTGAGTTCGCGTGATGTCCCGACACGGTCACTTTGTGCGACCTGCCCGTCTTGACGTCACCTACGACAACTTTAAAGTCAACCATTTATACACCTGTATTTAGCGCCTTATTAGGGGATAACTTATATACTTTTGGTTCCGAGAACTCAATTGCGCACGAGGGCATCACTGATCGTCCGTCTCAGGCGACCTTTTCTTTTTGTCGGTCTTTTCCTTCTTCGGTCTGTCTGTTTTCTCTTTTTTGGGTTTATCCGTCTTCTTGCGTCCGAGAAGCATCGCGAGCCTTTTCTTGAAGCTCGTTATTGGTTCGATGTCCATCGGGTCCACTCCGTTCATCGATGCCAGGAACAGGGACACGTAATCACCGAGCATGACTGCCTTGAGACTTCTCTCCAGCACTGTCCTTCCCTCTATTGTTACCACTTCCGGATCCGATCCGGATGACCTAAGGAGCTCGACCGATTCCAGCATGATGGTCCCCTGTACATCCGATGAGCCTTCCTCGTAAAGGAAGACCGGTTTGCACTTTGTCCTATGCGCGCACGCCGACCATCCCACTATCTCGTTGTGGTTCATTTCCGGTATGGCACCGTTGAACGCGATCATCTTGGAGTTCTCGTTTATCTGGTTCTTCCATCTGACCGCTGCGGATGACAGTGCACCGTCCGCATATATCGCCGGCACCGTCCCATGCAACCTCTTCGCGATATGTTTGGCCTCGCTCTCCGGGTTGCGTGTCCAGATGCTCCCTCTGTACCTTCTCAGCAACGGTATCATTCTGGTCAGTTCGTCCCTCACCTTCGGGCCTCCCGCCGTTTGGATTATGTTCGCAAGGTACCCTATCGTATAGCCGATCGCGCTCCTGGGCTGCAGACCGATCGGTACCTCTATGAGCTTGTTGCTGTCCCTGAGGCATTTGTCCCTCAGTTCGCCGCCCGCGGTTATCACGACCATCTTGCATCCCTTTGCCTTCGCCTGATCGTACATCATCAGCGTCTCGCGGGTATTGCCCGAATAGCTCGACGCTATGACGAGCGTCCGTTCGTCCATCCAATTGGGTATCGATGTGGACCGTATGACCTGTATCGGTATGTTCCACGACATCGTCAGCGCGTCGGCGATTATGTCACCGCTCATAGCCGAGCCGCCCATCCCGCATATGCACACCCTGTTGAAATCCGACGGCATCCTCAGTTTCGTCTTGACGGATCTCGCGATGCCGTCGACAAATCTGTCGACCTCCTGGATCATCTCTTTTGACTCGGAGTGCTGCTTGCTCTTCGGGCTCACGCTCACATCCCCCAGAACGGTTCTTCTTTCCTCTTTATCGCTATCACTTCGGCCAGGGTCATCCGTTCGTCCTCGGTCATGTCGAGCTTCGACATCTCCTTGGCTGCCGATTCAAGTATGTCCACGTATATCGCATCGTCGACATCCGCCTGCCTTCCTATCGTGATGTCATCTATCGCAACGGCCACTTCCTGCCCCTGCGATGCCTCCTTGATGACCTCTTCGCCGGACCTTATACTCCTTATCTTCCCCAACGAGCGTCCGTCCGGCATTATTAGCCTTTGGTTAGGTCTTATCCTGCCCGCAAGGACGCGAACACCGACGATCGCCGGCTTCGCCGCCCTGAATATGCAGTTAGGCAGTATCTTGAACTTCGCGGGGAACGAGAACTCGGACCTCTTGTCAGCATCCTGTCTCTTCTTGGTGTCGTCGAGCCACTGCTTGTACTCCTCTATCAGACGGTACACCACCTGATTCGAGAACACCTTTATATCCTGCGTCTCAAGTTCGGCGGCCGCATCCTTCGACAGTTCCGAGTTGAATCCCAATATCACTTTGTTCAGCGGGGCGCCGCATGCGGCGACATCCACGATATCACGTCTCGATATCTCCCCGATGCCGTACTTCCGTATCGGTATGGATGCTGCCTTCGCCTCGTACGCCAGTGCCTCCAGCGACCCTATCGCATCGGCCTTGATCAACACACCGTCGTCCTGCGTCTCTATCTTTAAAGACGACTCCTCCTTCATCTCGGCGACCGCGGGATCGTTCTGTCCGCTGACGACGACCAGTGGGGCGCCGGCTATGACGCCTTCCATGTTCTGACATGATATCTTGACGCCGGCGGCGGCGTTCAGTTCCTTGACGGAATCGAACCTGTCCCTCGGGTCTCGTATCTCGTCCAACGGTTTCGGCTTAAGTATGGCCTTTACCTTCGTGACCAGTGGGGCGCCTCGCGTTCCGAGGGCGACGGTGTCCCCTCTTTTGAGGACGCCGGAGTATAATATCATGTCCAGCGTCTGCCCCAATCCTTTCTCTTCCTTCACCTCGAGTATCGTCCCTTTGCCCGGACCTTCCTCGCTCGAGAGCTGCGATTCAAGGAAGCGTTGCGCCAGACCGACCAGCATCAGCAGGAGGTCCGCCATTCCTTCTCCCTCTTTCGCGCTCACCGGCACCAATGCAACGGTCCTTGTGAAATCATCTATCCGGTCATATCTGTCCGCGGGGATACCCTCGGATGCTAGTAATGAGATGATATGGTACATACGCTCGTTGAACGCCTCGATCGTGTGTTCCTGCTGCGCCTTCTCGGCGAGCACGAACGGCCGTCCGTTCACGGATATCCAGCCTTGTATCGTGTCCACCTTGTTCAACGCGACGATGAACGGTGTCTTGTACTGCTTCAGTATTCGAATCGATTCTATTGTCTGAGGTTTCAGTCCCTCTCTGATGTCTATTACCAGCACGGCTAGGTCCGCCAGCGAACCGCCTCTGGCACGTAACGTGATAAAGGAATGGTGTCCCGGAGTGTCTATGAAAAGTAATCCGGGAACACTGAACCTCCTGCTTCCGATTATGCTGCCGCACACCTTGTAGATGTGGTCAATAGGAACTTCCGTGGCACCTATGTGCTGCGTTATCGCTCCCGCTTCCCTGGAGATGACCGAGGTTCCCCTGATGGTATCAAGTAACCTGGTCTTCCCATGGTCCACGTGGCCAAGAACGCTCACTACCGGCTGCCTTATCGCCATTTCCTCTCCGCTGGCCGCGCGTTCATTCGTAGATCCATTGATCCATGGTTCTGTTGTATGTGACGAGCTCCTCGGGCCTGAAGAATATGCCTATCTCGCGTTCCGCGGACTCCGGCGAATCGGAACCGTGTATTATGTTCCTGCCGGTCTGCATACCGTAGTCGCCGCGTATCGTACCGGGTGCGGATTCCTTGGGGTTCGTCTTACCCATCATGTTCCTGCATACGGACACGGCATCCTCGCCTTCCCATACCATCGCTGCGACCGGTCCGGACGTTATGTACGAGATCAGAGGGTCATAGAATTTCTTGCCCTTGTGCTCCCCGTAGTGCGTCTCTGCGGTCGCCTTCGGTATGACCATGAACTTCATGGCGACGAGTTTCAGTCCCTTTCTCTCGAAACGGGAGATGATCTCCCCGACCAGTCCTTTCTGGACCCCGTCGGGTTTGATCATGAGATAAGTTCTCTCCATGGAGATCACTTCTTCTCTGCCGCCTTCAGGCGTGCCTTCTTCTCCGTCTCGAACTTCTTGGTCCACCTGGTCGTCCTGGGGACCCTTTTCAGCTCGATCATGTTCTTGTAACACTTGCTCGTGCAGAAGTTCAGTACCGTTCCGTCCCTCTTCACGAACATCTTTCCGGTGCCCGGTTCGATATCGGCACCGCAGAACGAACAGTTTCTCTTCTCGACCACGGAGTTCACCTCATTCCGAGCTTGCGGGCCTCTCTGGACGTCTCTCTTAACATGAGTATGTCGCCCATCCTTACCGGACCCATTATGTTCCTTGTGATTATCCTTCCCTTGTCCCGTCCGTCGAGAACACGCACTTTGACCTGCGTCGCCTCACCGGTCATCCCGGTGCGGCCGATTATCTCGACGACCTCCGAAGGGATGCTATCTGAGTCAGCCATCCGGATCGCCTCACTTCTTCAGTTCGCGGACCGCTTTCGTTATCTCTTCGAAGAGCGGCTTTCCCTTTCCGATGTCAACGATCGCGATGGACGCTGTCGGTTTCTCGAGACCGATCGCGTTGCCGAGCTCCGCTTTGCTGGGTACGTAAACGTACGGGACGTTCTTCTCGTCACAGAGGGCGGGCATATGCGCCAATATCTCCGGGGGAGCGACATCCGTCGCCATTATGATTATGGCGGCCTCGCCGCGCTCCGCAGCCTTCGTGACCTCGTTGGTTCCTTTCTTTATCTTTCCGCCGTCTCTTGCGATCTCCGCGAGGGAGTACGCTTTATCTGACAGCTCTTTCGGCGTCTCAAACTTTACAAATACAGACATTTTATTACCTCCTTCCGATGTGCTAGACATCGTCATTATTCATCGGCTCTGAAGAGCAGGCGACGTACTTCGTCATAATATATATTGATTTGCGCGCGCTCCCTCAGAAAAACTGTCACTGCTCGCCGTTGACGTCGATGTTCCTCTTTCCCAATCGTATCTTGGATGCGACGTGTCTCGCGTCATGCCTTGTCAGGATGACGAACGCTACCACTGCCATGAGGAGCGCCCCTATCGCATCCGCCAGCAGGTCGTACAGCGTGAACACGCCTCCGTATGACATGTAATCGAAGTTGGAGATTATGTCCGTGAAGCCTTCCATCATCTCCCATATCGCCCCGAACGCGCATCCAATGATGAATACTAACACCGCTATCCCTCCTCTCCCGCCGAGCGTGACGTGCTTAGGGGAGTGGGCTTCCATCAGGCACAGCGCCATGAAGACTATGGAAGCGACCACCAGTCCGGATATGACGTGCGTTATGTCGCCCCATCCCCATATCCCGAAGAGATACGTTTCGAAGTACATCCCGTGGCACAGCGAGAGCACGAACATGTACATGTCCGCGTACAGCAGCACAACGAACCACAGCGGCAGCGCGATCACTCTCATGAGCCTGAGAACCGGCAGTACAAGCATGATTACCGCCCAGAGTATGCATGTGACCTGCAGGTACCCCATCGGATGATAGATTAGTCCGCGACCGTACCCCATGGTGACGATCGCACACACTATCATCATCGACAGCGGACACAATATCAGCATGGCCCATGCGATCTTCCTCTCCCTGGTGTCGTCCGCGTTCACTTTATCGCCTCCAGCCCGGCGGACGTTATCACAAGGCGTTTACTTCTCATCGAACGGCCGAGCGCATAGAACGCGACTATGAACATTATCAGGTTCACCAGCATCCCGATGACGATCGTGGAGTTCATCACCATGCCCGCCTCTACCTCCGGGTTCTGGAGTATCAGGACCATGATGTATTTCGAGACAGACAGGCCCATCCCGATCAGCCAGCCGAGGGACGCCACCAGCACCCAGTTCAGGGACATCCTGAACGCGGCAGCGGCGAGGAAGAAGAACAGCATTACCTGCGCGATGAGCGCTACACCGTGCACAACGGCGGCGGCTATGACTAGATTGACATCCGTGGCCTCTTTGATTACGAACGAATCGCTGGAGAAGAGGAGCATCATCAGAGCAGTGCATATCAATAGAGATGAAGCGGACAGCACCGCTGCCTGGGACGCGCCCGGCGAACAATACCATAAAGCGGGAACGGCGATGAGCAGCGCAGCAGCGCACACACCTATTGTCATTCCCTCGCCGTACCAAAGCGCCGCCAGCAGCGCGACCACGGCCGCGATCATGTTGGCGATGAACGGCGCCTTGTCCCTGAGCATGGACGCTTGACCGTTACCCTGTTATATTTATCTTACGGGCGAGGATGCGAGCAGATGGCTGTTCATCGTTAACTTGGGTTCCGTAATACAGACAGACAACGTTCACGCACGGACCTTGCGATGTGATACAATAGTAGCAGCAACAAGACGTTCTTTACGATTATTACCGTCAAGCCTATGTTCACGACAAGAGCGTTGCTCGGTTCCGAGAGAGCTGTGCCTCCGCCCACGTAACCGCTAAGGATCGCGAACTGCACCTGGGCTGCGATAACGCATGCAATGAACAGAATGTACGTGGTCCTTTTGTTGACCCGATCGGGAGTGAACATCATCAGCATGAGCAGAAACGGTATGGTCCACAACAGATACTGTGTGGACATTACCTTTCCGACGATGATGAAGGTCATCACGGATATCAGGGAGAACCCCGCGAGAAGATACAGTCGGTCGCTCTCGTCCCCTTTGCCTTTGGTGCCCCTGAGCACGTACGCATAGATTACATAGACGAACAACACGCACACGCCCATTAGCGGTGTCAACCATGAGGCAACGGCATCTGGTACCGGTCCGATGATGTTGTCCGAACCGAATGAATATTCAAAATTCCTGTCCACGAGCCCCATCATGATGAACGGGTACAGGAGTGACGCCGCAACGGACTCTATCTGCATCGGGCGCTGTGAATGATAATCTATGAAATACGTCAGCAGATCGGGCTGCAGCAGCACTACCGGTAGAATGACCACTGCACATATGGCGGCGAACGCCGCCGTTCCTTTCAGCGCCTCTCTCTTGTTACCGTCCATCAGCAACGGTATCAGGAATATTGGGAACAGTACCGCGGGATACAGCTTTACCATCGTGCCCAGCGCCAGCATGATGAACGCCAGCGCATATCTCTTTGTGACGTAGCAGTACAGCGCGAAGAGCGTGAACACCACCGGTATTATGTCATATCTGTCCGCCACGAACTCGAACATTATGACCATGAGCATCGTATATACCAGCATGTACAGTTTCTGATTCTTTCCGAGCTTCTCGGCTATCTTTGACACCAGGAGGAGTCCGATCATAAAGAAGACCGCTATCATCACGATGAACCCAGCACCGTACCCCGTCGGGTCGGCGGCGAACAGACGCGGTATCAGGAAGAACACCAACGCGAGCGGGGGGAACTCCAGTGCTGGGACGATGCCATTGAACACATCGTTAGCATTTTCGAAACGGAACGACATGAGCTCCGAATCCATGTCGAAGAACGTTACCACTGTGAAAAATATCACACATCCGACGGCAAAGATCACGCTTATGACCAGCTGAGTCCTCTTTATCTCGTCGGAGAAGAACCCCATGGCGCATGTATGCGCTTATCATTATTTATAGCAAAGGAAGTGGTCCGTGTGCCCCGCCGTCGAGCCTCCGAACGGCATATCATTAAAAGTTCGACAACTGATACGTCAGTGATGGACGTAAAGAAAGTGACCGCGGATCACAGGGAGGCGTTGCTCTATGTCTTCTTCGGAGCCTTTACCGTTCTGGTCTCATGGGTATCCTACGCGGTGTTCGTGTGGTTCGATATAAACCTCAGCGTGAGCAACATCCTCTCATGGGTATGCGCCGTCTTTTTCGCATTCGTTGTCAATAAATGGTTCGTGTTCCGGGCCCGGTCCACCAAGAAGAAGGTAGTGGCCAAGGAATTTGGGTCGTTCTTCGGCGCCAGGATATTCACGGGCATAATCGCTGCGCTACTTTTTCCGGTGCTTCTTACCGTCGGTATGGACGGCTCCCTTTTCGGAGTGGACGGCTTTCCGGCGAGGATGCTCACAAGCCTGGTGGAGATAATGCTGAACTGGATATTCAGCAAGTATTTCATCTTCGTGAATAAAACGAAGGCGGAGAGGTCCGAGTGATCCTACATGGATGCATCCGATGGTTGAAATATCAACATATCATTGACCAACCGCAGGATTGTGTGATATGTTCAACATCGGGGATTGGATGTACGACCTTCTCGGACCGAACAGTGCGGTCCTCGTGATCCTCTTCATATTCCTGATATTCCTTATAGACGCGATAGCGTTCCCCACACTTCCGGAGTTATTCTTCATAATCGGCTTCATGTACGACCCTTCACTGGAGTTCGGGCTGCAGCTGCTGCTGGCGGCAGCAGCCGCCGAGGTCATCGGAGTGTCGTCGCTGTATTACGTCGTCGAACGTATACGTGTGCCGGAACGGATCAAAAGGATCGCCGACAGATATGTGAAGTTCCTGGTATGCAGCGATGAACGTATGCTGCTCGTGAACAGAGCGGCACCGATGATCCCGTTCGCCGGTGCATTCATCAGTCTGATCGATAACTGGAAGCTTTCAAAAGCGCTGTTCTACGTTGTACTGGGTTGTTTGGTGAAGTACGGTCTTATCATGATGATGAGTAACTTCTTCTTCGAATATTTCACTGAAGGGGATGCACAGCTGTACACCATAATACTGATAGTCGCGGTGATAGCGATAAGCATCGTCGCGGCGTTCCTGAAAAAGAGAAAGGGAGGCCTTACAAGTGAAAATTGTTGATGTGAACCCGTTCTTCTATCCGTTCGCGGGAGGTATCGAACACAGGATGCATGATACGTGCAGACTTCTGGCGGAGAGGGGGCACGATGTCACCATACTCACCGGAAGACTACCTGACACCGAGGAACGGGAGGAACGAGATGGATACAAGATAGTGAGACTAAAGTCGAGGCTGATAAACGTGTACAACCCTCCGTTCATATCATCCAAGAACGTCCTGGAGACGCTGAACGAACTTGATGCGGATATCGTGAATTACAACTACAGATGGGCTCCGTCCTACAATAAGGACCTTGCCGGTTACAAAGGAAAGAAAGTGTTCACCTATCACAACATGTGGGGTGAGGGGACCGGACTTACCGGTAAGATATCGGAGATACAGGACAATCGGTTCCGTAAATGTCTGAACACGTTCGATCACATAATATGTGTGAGCGATTTCGTCCGGAACGATCTCATCAGACGCGGGATACCTGAGGAAAGAACGACCACCGTCCCGAGTTGCCTGTGCTCCTTCCCTGATGTGGGAAATGGTGACGGAGATTTCATCCTGTCACTGGGCCGTCTCGTCAGAACGAAGGGGTTGGACCATCTTGTGAAGGCGATGAAGAACGTTGACACGAAACTTGTGATATGCGGCAAGGGCCCGGAGGCCGGGCGGCTGGCGAAGATGATAGAAAGGAATGATCTCA
>Ga0123353_10001974_pt1 | contig 25318 bp, 20 predicted proteins | sample TergutLab28metaG_3_FD_92763 | JGI IMG/M metagenome (GOLD analysis project Ga0123353, IMG submission 92763) | Labiotermes labralis P3 segment gut microbial communities from Petit-Saut dam, French Guiana - Lab288 P3 | ecosystem: Host-associated > Arthropoda: Insects > Digestive system > Gut ...
CGCGGACGTGTGCCCCTCCCCGAGCGTATAGACCGGCGGCTGGTGCTTCAGGCACACCTTCATGCAGCGCTCGCACCGCGGCGCGAAGGCGCAGCCCTCCGGCAGGGAAAGCTGGTCGATCGGGGTGCCCTCGATGGGGATGAGCGGCTCCTTGCCATCCGAATCCAGCCGGGGGAGGCAGCGGAGCAGCCCGACCGTGTAGGGGTGGGCCGGGCGGTAGAAGATGTCCCGGATTGATCCGCTCTCCACGATCTTGCCGCCGTAGAGCACGATCACATCGTCGCACAAATCAGAGACGATCCCCAAGTTGTGCGTAATGAGGAGGATAGCGGAGTTGATCTTGGTACGAAGTTCCTTCATAAGGTCGAGTATCTGCGCCTGAATGGTTACATCGAGCGCGGTCGTTGGTTCGTCGGCGATGAGCAGTTTCGGCTCGCACGCCAGCGTCATGGCGATCATGGCGCGCTGCCGCATGCCGCCGGAGAACTCGTGGGGGTACTGCTTCATGCGCCGCTCGGGGTTGTTGACCCCGACCAGCGCCAACATCTCCACCCCGCGCTCATACGCCTGTTTTTTGTTCATGCCCATGTGCAGGCGCAGTCCCTCCATCATCTGATTGCCGATGGTATACACCGGATTGAGGCTGGTCATCGGATCCTGAAAGATCATGCCGATGTCCTTGCCCCGAATTTTTCGCATTTGCTTTTGATTGAAGCTGAGGATTTCCTTGTCGTCAAACTCAATATCGCCCCCGGTAATCTTGCCGGGGTATTCGATCATCTGCATCAGCGCGTTGACCGACACGCTCTTCCCGCTGCCCGATTCCCCGACCACCCCGAGCACTTTGCCGCGCTCGAGCGTATAGGAGATGCCGTTTACCGCCTTGACCTCGCCGGCGGGCGTGAAAAAGGAGACGTGCAGGTCGCGTATGTCCAGCAGGTGTTCGCTCATTTTTCACATCCCTTTCTCTTACAATTCCCCTCTGAGGAGGGGTGCCGTCCTCAAACGGCGGGGTGGTTCGGCTCCGCGTCAATCCCTCGTCCTCGGGTCTAGAGCGTCCCGCAACCCATCACCGAACTGATTCAGCGCCAGCATGATCAGCGCGATCATCATGGCGGGAATCAACAGGCGGTGCGGGTAGGACTGAAAGCCGTTCAGCGCGTCGTTGACCAATGAACCCAAAGACGCCATCGGCGTTGAAACGCCCAGCCCGATGAAGCTGAGGAATGATTCGGTAAAAATCGCGGCGGGCACCTGGAACATGGCGGTGACGATGATCGATCCGATGCAATTGGGTATCATATGCCGGAAAATGATCCGGCCCCGGCCCGCGCCCAGCGCCCGGGCGGCCAGCACGTATTCGGAATTTTTGAGTACCAAGATCTGCCCGCGCACGATGCGCGCCATGCTGACCCAGTACAACAGCGCAAAGGTGATGAAAATCGATAGGAGGCTCGCGCCCAACCGGCTCAGCGCGCGCAACGCTCCGCTGTTAAACAGCGCCTGGATCGGTTCCTTGAGCACGATGCCCAAGAGGATCACCACCAGCACGTCGGGCAGGGAATGCAAAATCTCGGCGACGCGCATCATCACATTATCCACCCAGCCGCCAATGTAGCCGGAGACCGCGCCGTAAGTGGTGCCGATCGCCACGATGATGATGCTCGATATAATGCCGATCGCCATCGAGATCCGCGTGCCGATCATGACGCGCACCATCAGGTCGCGGCCCAGCTGGTCGGTGCCGAAGGGGTGGAAATACGGCGAGAGCATCGGCGGCAGGCGCTCGTGCCCCCGTATCGTCTGGTCATAAGCGTAGGGCATCAAAAGCGGGCCGACCCACGCGAAGATCAGGATGCCGAAGATGATCCACGCGCAACTAAGCGCCACTTTATTCTTGCGGAACCGGCGCATCGCGTCCTTCCAGTAGGTGGTGGACGGGTGCATCTGCACCAGCTGTTCGCGCTCCTCGGGCGTGGCGGGTTCCCACAACTCGGGCGAGATGTGGAAGGAGATCAAATTCGTATCGAAGCGCTTTGCTTGTCTTTGGTTCTCTTCCATACGGTTCCCCCTAGTATCAGTCATACTTAATGCGGGGATCGATCACCCCGTACAGAAGGTCCACGATTAAGTTAAACAGGATGAGCAGCGCCGCGAAGAACACGGTGGTGCCCATCACCAGCGGATAATCTCGGTTGTTGATGGAATCGATGAAAAATTTGCCCAGCCCCGGTATCGTGAAGATGCGCTCAATGACGAATCCGCCCACCAACACGCCGGCTGAGAGGATGGCGAGATAGGAGAGCACCGGCACGACCGAAATGCGCAGCGCGTGCTTGAAGTTGACCTTGAACTCGGATAATCCCTTTGCCCGCGCGGTTTTGATGTAATCCTGCCCGAGCACGTCCAGCATGCTCGATCGCATGAGGCGCGCGATGAAGCAGCCGGGAAAGAAGGACAGCGCGATGCTGGGCATGATGTAGTGCTGCCAGGAGGAGAGCCCGAGCGTCGGCAGCCATTGAAGCGCCACGCCAAATAACAGGAGCAGGCTGGTCGCCATGACGAAACTGGGCACCGATATGCCAAGCGTCGCGACGAACATGATGATCCGGTCAGCCACCGAGTTTCGGCGGCGCGCCGCATAGACCCCCGCCGGAACGCCCATGAGCAGCGCCAGGCCGATGGCCACCCCGCCCAGGCCCGCTGAAATGGGGAACTTCTCGCCGATAATCTGGTTTACCGAAAAGCCGATGCGCTTGTAGGAATCGCCTAAATCCAGGCGCGCCAAGCGCCCCATGTACATTAGATATTGCTCGAATAGCGGCTTGTCTAGGCCGTACTTGCGCTCCATCGCCTCGACGGTCCGCTTGCTGGCGCGCTCGGTGTTGAACGGGCCGCCCGGCACGGCATTCATGATAAAGAAAGTGAGCGTGGCCACCACAAAGAGCGTCAGCACCGCCGACAAAACCCGCCGTAGGATGAACTTCAGCAAGCGCCTCACTCGCTTTCTTCATGCGTTACATAAATTATACAGCTGGAGTCGTTCGATTTTAACACAGATACAGGTTTGCCGCAAGCCCTTTTTGACTTGAATTACCGATTGGTAAATACATTCACTTCCATCTCCTCAGCGACTTGACATTCGTTTCCAAGCGGCCTATAATTGGGCCATTGCAGGAAATCCACCAGAGCGTTTGAGAATCTGGATCTATTTTTGCCATGCGCGCGGCGCGTGTTTCCCGAAATTGCACGGAAACCGCCGCTTTTTATCGTGAGGAGGGGGCGAAATGGAAGCGCTTAAGACGCCGTTATATGACGCGCATATTGCTTCTGGCGGCCGGATGGTTGCGTATAATGGCTGGATGCTGCCTGTTCAATATTCCGGCATTTTGCAGGAGTACGCGGCGGTCAGGGAGCGCGCGGGCCTCTTTGACGTGTCGCACATGGGCCGCTTTGATCTTACGGGCGCGCTCTCGACCGAGTGGCTGGAACGCACGCTCACCAATACGGTAAAAGACGCGGCGGTGGGCCGCGCGGTGTACTCGCCGGTGTGTTACGCGAGCGGGGGCACCGTTGATGACGTCATCGCGTACCGGGAGGGCGAGGAGCATTGGACGCTGGTGGTCAACGCCGGGAACCGCGAGAAGGATTTCGTGTTCTTCAAGGATACCCTTTCGCCGGGCACTAAGCTCGTCGATTTGACCGGTTCCACCGTCCAGCTCGCGCTTCAAGGCCCGCTCGCCCTCTCGATGGCGGAGCGGTTCTTTGGCGTGCCGGTTCGCAAAATCAAGCGGTATGGATTTACAAACCTCGAGTTTCACGGCGAAACGGTCAAATTATCACGCACCGGCTACACCGGCGAGGACGGCCTGGAGATTTACCTGCCTGCATCGCTTGCGGCGGTTGTGTGGAACGGCCTCTTGTCCGGTTACGCGGAGGAGGGCCTGCTCCCGTGCGGTTTGGGCAGCCGGGACTTGCTCCGGTTCGAGGCGTGCATGCCGCTGTACGGGCACGAAATAAGCGCCGACATCACCCCGCTGGAGGCCGGTTTGGGCCGCTTCGTCGATCTGGAAAAGCCGGATTTCGTCGGCAAGGCCGCGTTGATAGCCCCGCCCCGCAGGCGCAGGATCGGCCTTCGGATGACTGATCGCGGCATCGCCCGGGAGGGGTATCCGGTGTATTGCGAAAATGAGCTGGCCGGGCACGTCACCTCCGGCAGTCTATCGCCCTGCGCGAAGGGCAATTTGGCCATGGCGCTGGTGGACGTTCGATTCGCCGATTGCGTCGATTTTGAAGTGGATATTCGCGGAAAGCGCGCGGCGGCGGTGGGGGAGTCCATGCCGTTCTATACGCGCGCAAAATAAGCGCACGATTTTAGGAGGAAACTGCCATGCCTACTGTTCTCTCGGATCGCCTGTACGCCCCCACACACGAGTGGATTCTGGTGGAGGGGGATACCCTTAGCGTCGGCATCACCGATTTCGCGCAGGACGCCGTCGGGGACATCGTGTTCGTCAACCTGCCCGACGAGGGCGCGGCGCTTCGCGCGGGCGACGAGCTGTGCACGCTGGAGAGCGTCAAGAGCGTATCGCCCATCTACGCGCCCACAGGCGGGGCGGTACTCGCGGTCAATAAGGAACTGGAGGACGCGCCCGAGAAGATCAACCAGGATCCGTACGGCGTGTGGATGGTGCGGATGGAGGCGGGCAATTTCGACGCCTCGAAGTACATGGACGCGGGGGCTTATGAGGCGCACTGCGCCGCCGGAGGCTGAGGCATATGAACTACTTGCCGCATACGCCGGAGGATATCGCCCGGATGCTGCCCGTCGCCAATGCGCCCACCATCGAGGCGCTGTTTGATGACATTCCGCGCGATGTCTACAAGACCGAACCGCTCTTTGAGCCGGGTATGGACGAGGCTCGGCTCGTTCGATACATATCAGGTTTGGCCGACCGGAGTACCCGTTTCGATGCCCAGTTTCTGGGCGCGGGCTGCTACCGCCACTTCATTCCCTCGGTGCTCGGGCGGCTGGCCTCTCGGCCCGAGTTTGTGACGGCGTACACCCCGTACCAGCCGGAGATGTCGCAGGGGGTGCTGCAGGCGATCTACGAGTATCAGACCGCCATCTGCCGCCTGACCGGGATGGATGCGTCCGACGCGTCGCTCTACGACGGCGCGACCGCCGCGTGCGAGGCGGCCCTCCTGTGTCACGCCGAGAAGCGCGGCGGGACGGTCGTGGCCTCCAAGGGCCTGCATCCGCACACCATCGAGACGCTCAAAACCTACCTCGGCGCGCGGGAAATTCCGCTCATCCTGATCGACCTTGCGGGCGGGTGTACACAGGTAGAGGACATTAAAAACGCCGCCTCCGGCGAGGCAATCTGCTGCGTGATCGCGCAGAGCCCCAATTTCGAGGGGATCATCGAGGATATGGGCGCGCTGTGCGCGGCGGCGCACGAGCACGGCGCGCGCTTCGTCGCGTCGGTCAATCCGCTGTCGCTTGCGATCCTCGCGCCGCCCGGCGAATACGGCGCGGACATCGCCATCGGGGAAGGGCAGCCGCTCGGAATCCCGATGAGCTTCGGCGGGCCGGGGCTGGGCTTCTTCGCGGTCAAGGGGGAACTGACTCGCCGCATGCCGGGCCGCATCGTCGGCCGCACGCGCGATAAAGATGGAAACAACGCCTATGTGCTGACGCTGCAGGCGCGCGAGCAGCACATTCGGCGGGAGAAGGCGTCCTCCAACATATGCACCAACCACTCGCTGTGTGCGGTCACCGCTTCGATCTATCTGGCGGCGATGGGTCCCAAGGGGCTGGCGGAGGCCGCCAACGCGTGCGTCGCCAACGCGCGTGCGTTAATCCAAGTATTGCAGCGGCGCGGTTTTGCGATCGAGAATCTGGGCGCGCCGCATTTTCACGAGTTCGTAGTGGTGAGCAAAATGAACGCGGCGGCGCTGCGGGACGCCTTGCTCGAACGCAATATACTGGGCGGGTTGCCGCTTGACGGCAACCGCACGCTGTGGTGCGCCACCGAAATGACGACGCCCGAAGATCTGACCTTGTTAGATAAGGCGTTGGCGGAGGTGATGGCGTGAAGACGTTGTGCGAAAAGAGCGCGACCGGCCGCAGATGCTCGCATCCGCCGAAATCCATCGGCGCGGCGGAACATGCGTTGCCCGCGCATCTCTTGAGGAAATCGGCCCCGGCGCTGCCCGAAGTCGCCGAGATCGATCTGGTGCGGCACTATACGGCGCTAGCGCGCCGCGCGTTCGGCGTGGACGACGGGTTCTACCCGCTGGGTTCCTGCACGATGAAGTACAATCCCAAAGTCAACGAAGATATGGCGGCGCTATCCGGCTTCGCGAACGCCCATCCGCTCGCGCCTGAATGCGCGGCGCAGGGCTCGATTGCGGCGCTTTATGAAATGCAGGAGATCACCAAAAATCTGACCGGGATGTGCGGCGTCTCGCTGCAGCCGGCCGCCGGTTCGCACGGGGAACTCGTCGGCATGATGATGATCCGCGCCTATCACGTTCACCGCGGGGACGCAAAGCGCACGCGGGTGATCATCCCCGATTCGGCGCACGGCACCAACCCCGCGAGCGCCGCGATGGCGGGCTTTGAGACGGTCGAGGTCAAATCCAAGCCGGACGGCAGGCTGGATGTCGAGGCGATCGCGGCCCTTCTGGACGAGCGTGTCGCGGGCCTGATGCTCACCAACCCCAGCACGCTGGGCCTGTTCGAGCGCGATATACTGACCGTTTCAAAAATCGTGCACGACGCGGGCGGGCTGATGTACTACGACGGCGCGAATTTCAACGCCATCATGGGCCGCGCGCGCCCGGGCGATATGGGGTTTGACGTGTGTCACCTCAACGTTCACAAGACATTCGCCGCGCCGCACGGCATGGGCGGCCCGGGCGCGGGGCCGGTCGCGGCCAACGATACGCTCGCCCCCTTCCTGCCCGCGCCGGTCATCGGCTTTGACGGGGAGAAGTATTTCTTCGATTCCGCGCCCTGCCCGCTGACCATCGGCAGGGCGCGCTCCTTTCACGGCAACTTCTCGGTGTTGATCAAGGCGCTCTCGTACTTGCTCGCGGCGGGTGGAGACGGGGTGCGCGAAGCCAGCGGCGCGGCGGTTCTGAGCGCCAACTACATCCGCGCGCGGCTCCAGAGTGTGTTCGGGGTGGTCGGCGAGGGCTACTGCATGCACGAGTTCGTGCTCAGCTGCAAGGACACCGCCAAAGCGGGCGTGCACGCGATCGACTTCGCCAAGGCGATCATGGATCGCGGGGTGCACCCGCCCACCATGTACTTCCCGCTGATCGTAGAAGAGGCGCTGATGATCGAGCCCACTGAGACCGAGAGCGTGGAGACGCTGGATGCGTTTGTCGAGGTGATGCTGGATTTGCGGCGGCTGGCGGACGAGGACCCCGAACAACTTACCTCCGCGCCGCGCACAACGCCGATCGGCCGCCCGGACGACGTGCTCGCGGCGAGAAGTCCGGTTCTGCGCGATTGAGCCAACGGATATTGAATCATAAAGACGCCCGCATCGAGTTGTCGATGCGGGCGTCACTGTATTCTCCCAAACGCCTCAATAGGGGAAACTCGGCATCATCTCCCACCCGCGAATGGAGCTGAACGCCGCCGGACCTTCGGTGAACAACGAGACGGTCATCCCGTCAAACGAATCGGGGTACGCGCGGCGGCAGATCGCCTGCCGATCGTTGACGAACGCCTCGATGACCGATTTGTCGGTATAGACGATCAGATCCAGCGGTTCGCCCTCCGCGAGTGTCAGAGGCGCGCGCTCCACCGCCGGTCTTCCCAGCGGCCCGCACCGCGTGCTGTCAAAGATGAGCGCGTTTTCATCTCTATCGAAGTAAATCTCAACCGATTGATCGCCCATACGGAGTTTTACTCCCGCTCTTCCCTCAGACGCGCGCATGCGGAAGCGGATTTCCGCCGAGGCCGGGTAGTGGAGCGCGAGCGCGTGTTCCCCGTCGTCCAGGGCGATGTCAGCAAAGGATTGAGGATTAATTCGCAATGCCTCCAATTCCGGCGCGGGCGCGATGCCGAGGCTGTCATCCTGTGCCAACCAAAGGACGCGGGGCAGCGAAAACACGCCGCTCCAGCCATATTTTTTGAAATCCCCCTCGATATTGTCGGTCAGCCAGGAGAACATGATCTGCCGCCCGCGCCCGTCGATATACGCCTCCGGCGCGAAGAACGTGTTGTCCACCCAGCTCATTCGGCCGTGGGTGATGGGATGGAACCGCTTATCGGCATAGGTTCCTATATAGTACTGCGCGCCCTTGTTGTGGGATATGAACAATTGCAGCCACCGGTCGGTGGGCGGGTCGCCCTCCTTGCTCGCGGGCAGCGGCAGGAAGGAGGGGCACATATCGTCCTCGGTCTCGTCGGTCCACGAATTGTCCGTTTTGCGCTGATAGAACCGGCCTTCGTACTGCCAATTGAGAAGATCGGTCGAGCTGAACAGCTCCACCCAATCGCCCCGCATTCGCTCGTCGGAATCGGGATCGCGTCCGTAGGCGTTGAGCACCGGGAGATTTCCCAGCTGCATGTAGTAAACGCCGTCGATCTTGAAGATGTTGCTCGGATCGGAACAGCCGATCGGCTCGCCGTCCTGCACGCGAATACCCCATGATGTCGATTCGATGACCGCCGGCAGACGCTCCCACACGTCGAAATGCGGCGGGAAGCCCACGGCCAGCCCGATTCCGGCTCCGCCCTTCGGTGGATTTGCCCCCTCCCGATCGACGATCCAGTAACTCAGATACGCCTTGCCGTCCTCATCGACAAACGCGCCGCCGCTGAAGCACCCGCGGTCGAAGTCAAATTCCCTCAGCGCGTCCGGGTGATGCCGCCAATGCAGGAGGTCGGCGCTGGAGACGTGGCCCCAGCGGAAGTTCGCCTCATCTCGCGAATAGAGGTACATCAGGTGGTGCCTGCCGTTCGCGTAAAAACAGCCGTTGGGGTCGCCCGGCATCCCGTTGTCGTCCGGGACGGCGAAGTGGTATCCGGGCCGGTAAGGATCGGACAGCAGTCGCTCTCTGTACGAGCGAACCGCGCGAATGATGGATCGGTCGTCCATGCTTATCCCGCCTTCCCTAAATATGGCGATCACATGCGGCACGCTTTATCGGACAGAATGCCACTCAAACCGCTTCCCCGCGCCCTTTTCCACCGTCACCGTCTTTACCTGTCCGGGCAGCAGGTCGAAGTAGTTGTCAGACGCCGCATACGGCTCGTCGATGTGCACGCCGTGAACGTAGCCGGACGCGGTCAGCGTGACGATCAAGTCCTCGCCGCGATCTTCCTCTTTTACGATTTTCACATTCGCGCTGGGCAATTGCAACGCCTTCACATCGTGCAGGCGCAGTGCCACCGGCTCGATCGCCTCGGCATCGGGGATGGCGACGAACGCGCCTCGCGTGTAGTCGGTGTCCGGCAGATTCACTTCACACAGGTACGCGCGGCTCCGCGGCTGGAGGGTGAACGCGCGCGTATCGAGCGAGGCGGGGCTTCCGTCAAAGGGCATGTAGCCCAAGCGCACGGAGAGGGAAATTTCATCCGGCGTGTCGTTGATGCCCTGCAGAACCGCTTTTCCTTCCACCTGCCGAAGCGTCAGTTTGATCGGCGCGAAGGCGCGCTTTACTCCATAGAAGGAGGTCTTGCGTCTGAGGTAGTAGTCGATGATCGTCCAGCCCAGCTCGCCCCAGGTGTCGTTGTACATCCAAAACAGCGAGCCGCTCATGTAGTCCTTGAACCGCATAGCCTCCAGCGAATACCCCAACATCGTCGATTGAACCATGCCGGCGTACAGCAGGTAATCGTCAAGCGACAGATTGGAGACGTCGTTCAAATAGTGCTTCTTGATGCCCGCGACCACCGTCTCCTTCTCAAAGGTATTGGTGTGCAGCGCCCAGACCGTGCTCTCCCGATCGATCGGCTGCCCGTCGAAATACTCATTCATCGATTCCACCGGGCACGGGCCGGGATAGCCGTACTCGGTCACCATCCGCGCGGTGACCAGGTCGTACTCCTTCGGCTCGATGCGCTTATTGATGTCCCCGTTCATCATGCACTCCACCCAGTGGTGCTTGTTGCCCACGTTGTTGGCGTTCCCGTCCTTCCCGCCGTAGGGCGAGGAGTTCCAGAAGGGGATTTCCGGGCAGTTGAGGCGGATGGCTTTCTTGGCGTACACGTTGGCTAGCTTCAGTCCGTACTGCTTTTCGTAGGACATATCGCCGCGCTCATTGAACAGGCCGCTGTAGATCCAGTGATTCTCGTTGTTGCCCGACCACAGTGCGATCGAAGGGTGGTTGCGCAGGCGGCGCGTCTGGTAGTCGAACTCGCGTTCCACTTCCCGCACAAACCAGTCGAGGTGGTCGGGGTAGATCTGGCAGGCGAACATGAAGTCGTGCCAGAGCAGGATACCCAGCTGATCGCAGAGCTGATAGAAAATGTCGTATTCATAACACCCGCCGCCCCAGATGCGCAGCGTGTTGAAATTGGCCGCGCGCGCCTCGTGGATGAGCGTTCGATATTTTTCGTCGGTGACGCGGGCGTAGATGGAATCGGATGGAATCCAGTCGCCGCCCTTTAAGTACACGCGCACCCCGTTGACGATCAGCGCGAAGAGGCGCGTGTCCGCCGCCTTATCCATGCGGGACGTGTCAATCGTCACCGTGCGGATGCCGAAGGAAATGGGCGCGTATTCCTCGCGCTTCCCCTCGCAGATAACCGCCACATGCACGGTGTACAGCGGCTGCCCGCCGTAGCCCGCCGGCCACCACAGCTGCGCGCCGTGAATGGTTAGTTCCTCGTCAAAGAAGTTGAGGCCTGAGGTGAGCAGCGCGTCCTCGCGCGTCATTTTGGCACAGGTGACGCCGTCCTTCTCGATGCGGATCTCGACGGTGGCGTCGCGGGTGGATACGATATCCAACTGCTCAACCTCCACCGATACCGCAATCCGCGCGTCGCCGCCCTCTGTCGCCGCGCGCGTGGCTGCGTGGACGCCGCGTATCGCCGTCTTGTCATAGGTCCGTATCGAAACGCCCTTGACGATGCCGCAGGTCAGCGCCTTGGGGCCCCAATCCCAGCCCACGGTGTACTGGGGCTTCCGGACGAAGGCGCGTCGGTCGTCATTGCGGCCGAGCGGGCGGTCGCTCGTCTTCGCGCCGGAATGAAGCCCCAGTTCCGCCAACTGTGCATCGCTCACCTGCTCAAGCCCGGTAGTCACCCGTACCGCCAGCGTGTTCTCACCGGGCAGAAGTAATTTCTTGACGCCCTTGACGAAGGGGTAGTGCGCGCTCAAGTGCGTGCCCAGCCACTCCCCGTTGAGGAACACATCGGCATATGCGTCCAGGCCCTCCAGCGTCAGTTCGGCGACCTCGTCGTTGAGATTGAGCCCAGCGCCGTCAAAGCGCTTGACGAACCACCAGGAGCGGTGTTCGATCCACTCCGCCTCGAAGCAATAGTCGGATTGCACCACATCGCGTATCTTGCCGGCAGCCTCAAGCGGCATATGGACATCGCAGGGCAGGTCGCACTCCATCCAGTCGCTCTGCTCGCGGAGGACTCGGGCGAGTTTTTCCTTCCCCCAGTGGAGCGGGGCTTCGCGCAGGAGCCAGGACTGATTCAGGTTGAGGTTGCTCATGATGTAACCCTCTTTTCTGTTTGATAGCGAGGTATGTAGATGTTGGGAACAATGTATACGGAGAATGGCATTTTGTCAAGTGATCGGGCAATGATTGAAATCGAGGTATATTTTTTGCTGAATAGTGCGTGGAGTATTCGCGATCACGTTGAAATGACGCGTGTGAACGCCTGGGCGCAATCCGTACAAGAATAGCCAAATCTATGCTGTTTGTTAATTATTTCATATCACATACCTAACTTTTCAAACCACTTGACATTTTCATGGGAAAGGTATAGTATAAATTCACCAATATATTAAGGAGGCACGCACATGAAACGTAAGGTTTCCCTTACCCTGCTGGCGGCGCTGGTCGCAACGTTGCTCCTGGCGAGCACATGCCTTGCCGACGTAACGGTACGCACGTCCTTCACTGCCGGTGAGTTCACTGACGACATCATCGCGCTGTGCGAGGCGGAACTGCCCGGCATCAAAGTGGAGCGCGAGGAAGTGGACGATACCCGGCTCATGGCGATGATCGCCGCCGGCACGGCGCCGGACATCATCCGCATCTACGCCGCGCAGACCCTGCCCATGTGGGTCACCCGCGGCATCGCGATGAACATCCAGTCGTATGTTGACAACAGCGACGTCATCAACGAGGATGATTTGTTGCCCATCTGCGACACCTTCCGCTGGGATGGCGAGAAATCCGGCCAGGGCCCCCTCTACGGCATCCCCAAGGACTGGAGCCTGGACCTGACAGTCATGATCAACAAGAGGCATTTCGAGAATGCGGGGCTGGATCTTCCGGATGAAAAAGTCCCCATGACGCTCGAGGAATACATTGATTTTGCCAAGAAGTGCTTTGTGGCCAACGACGACGGCACGCCGAAAGTCTACGGCTCGGGCAACTATCAGTTCAACTTCAACAACCTCATGTTCATTCAATCGCTGATGACGCAGCAGGGCAAGAGCATTTGGAGCGAAGATTACAAGACGATCGACCTGAACAATGACGACATCAAGGGCATATTCAATGCGCTGTACGACTTGAACATGTCCATGACCAATGTCAGCCCCATCAACCCCGCCCCGGCATGGGACGGTGATCTGTTCCGTGAAGGCAAGCTCGCCCTTCTGACGACCGGGTACTGGTACACCGGCGTCATCCGCGGCTTCAACCAGACCGCCACCAAGATGGATGATCAGGAAGTCGTGCAGGAAGACTGCCTGATGCTGCCCGCCATCATGTTCGACAGCTCCTCCGAGCGCCTGAGCGCGTGCACGCACGCCTGCGGCGGCATCCTGCTGCGGCAGAGCGAGAATCCCGATGAGGCATGGAAAGTGTTTGAATGGTTCTTAGGCCCAGGCCAACAGGCGCAGGACAGGGCGATGGGCGGCTGGGGATTGCCGACGTACCGCTCTTTGATGAACCTTCTGCCGGACGAGACCGACTTTGACAAGCAGGCGCTGCGGGTGACGATGGACGAACTGGAAAAATCGTCGCAAGTGTACGTGCAGATGAACCCCTTTGTCAACTACGCCGCAGTCGAGACGCTGATCAACAAGTACGTTGATCCCATCTACTTCGGGGAGACCACCATCGACGAGGCGTTGCCGCTGCTCGAGCGTGACATTCAGCTTCTCATCGACGAAGGCATGGAAATAGCGGGCATCTATTAACGTGCGCCGCGTTGGAGACGTATAGGGATAAGGCCGCCCACGGGCGGCCCTATCCCTTGTTCATATAGGATGAGCGTCTTTCGCATCTTTCACGATTAGGGGGTTGTGCAATGCAACGTTCGGGGGCGAAGAAGCGGAAACTGAGTACCCGCAACAAAGAAGCGATCGCATTCTATGTATTGGTCATGCCGTTCATCGTCATGCTGTTTGTCATGAAGATTTTTCCCGTCGGCTGGAGCCTGGTCATGAGCTTCACCAATTACACCGGCTTTAATTTTGACTCGTTCCGGTTCATCGGCTTTGCGAACTATACGCGCATGCCGAACGACCCGTTTTTGGTGGACGCCATTAAGGCCACGCTGATCATCATCGCCTTCATGGTGCCCATGCAGACATTTGTCAGCTTTTCCTATGCGCTCCTGCTCAATCATAATCTCAAGGGCAACGGATTCTTCCGAACGGTATTCTACATGCCCGCCATCCTGCCCATCGTGGTCACGGCGCTGATGTGGAAGTTGATGTTCACATTCAACGGGGGCGTGTTATCCCACCTCTTCCTTGCGCTGGGGCTTGACCCGATCAACTGGCTGGGCGTGGTCCATCAGCGCAGCGCCCTGTTCATCATGTTGATTTGGAGCGGCGGCAGCGGTATGCTGACATACTTGGCGGGCCTAAAGCACATCCCCATCGAACTGTACGAAGCGGGCACCATTGACGGCGCGGGCGCGTTACGAAAATTCTGGAACATCACCCTGCCCACCATAACGCCGGTATTGTTCTTCAATATCGTCAACGGCCTGGTGCTCAGTTTCCAGATTTTTCAACAACCGGTTATGCTGGCGCAGGCACAGGGCGCGCAAAATTTAGCGGCCGCTGTCCCCGCGCCGAGCAATTATACTTATGTGGTACATGCTTTTCAACAATTCTTCCAACAAAACCGGTTCGGTTATGGCCTTGCGCTGATATGGGTTCTGTTCATCGTCAGCATCATAACAACCAGGCTCATCTTCTGGTCGCAGCGCTTCTGGGTACACTATGAGACCGATGTGGAAGGGACTTCTGCCAAGCAAGAGAGGGCGAGAAAGCGCCATTTGCAAAAGGACGCGAAGAAGGCGGGAAAGGGGGCCGCGGTTTAATGGTTACGACGAGATCGCAAAAAACGGGGCGTGTATTCATATACGCCGTGGTCATTGTGTTAGTGGCCGCTTATTTGACGCCGGTCTATTTCGGCTTCATCAATTCTTTGCGGGAGCAGATCAGTATCCCTGTGACCTCGCCCTTCCAACAGGATCAGATCTATTGGGAGAATTATTACTCCGCCCTGATGCGCGTGCCATTCTTCCGGTTCCTCGGCCATTCGCTGACGATATCGGGCATATCGGTGTCTCTAGCGATCGTCATGAACTTCCTGTTCGGTTTCGCGTTTGCCCGGCTCAACGCGCCGCTGAAGAATTTCTGGTTCATGGTGCTGATATCGCTGATGATGATCCCGGAAACCGCCACGCTGATCCCACAATACGTGCTCTTCTCTCAATTCAGGCTGACCAATTCATTCTTGATCTGGGTCCTGTTGGGGTTGGCGGGCAGTCCGTTCTACACCTTCCTCTACCGCCAGTTCATACAGGGGATTCCAAACGACATGATGGAGGCGGCGCGCATAGACGGCGCGACGATACCGCAAATCATGCTGTATATTTTCGTACCGCTGTGTAAGCCGGTCATCGCCATCGTGTTCATGTACGAGTTCATCCTCTCTTGGGGCGACGTCATGAAGCCGTTCATGTTCCTCTCCAGCAAGCTGTGGCCCTTGGCCTGCACGCTGATGGGGACGTATTTCTCCCTGCCGCAGCGGCCCGAACAGGTGCTCCAGCCGCTGCAGCTGGCGGCGTCCTTCGTGTTTATCATTCCTTCCTTCATCGTGTATTTGATCGGACAGAAATACATCAAGGAAGGCATGATCACCTCCGGCCTCAAGGCGTAGGGAAACTTATCGGAACGATACATGCCTTATTGAATCACTCGATGCACATCAAAACAAAGACGGATCTTAACGCCGTCTTTGTTTTGTTATCGGAATCTTCGCGTGCCGATCGATGATTCCTCGCAGTATACAAGGCTGGCATTCGGTACCTGCAGGCGGGCAAACTGAACAGTTTGCGCTTGACAAATGACACGACGGCTAGTATTCTTGCATCAGGAGTGATTGTGTGAAGAAAATGAACGCGCTCATAGCGAACAAGTTGGCGATGATGATGTCCAGCATGTGGTTGTTTTGGGTGCTGTCGATCTTTATCCTCATAGCGGGACTAATCGAACCGCCCAAAGACCCTTATACATTTGTCATGTTTGTCATCTCCGCCGGTTTCCAAGCGATCGCGCTGCCGGTTTTGGCATTTGTCAGCAACATACAGAGCGATAAGCAGATGAAACTGATCCAGGATAACCACAATATGCTGATGAAGATGGTCAATGAAAGTCACGATAAACTGATGGCTGAAATTCAAAAGCAGCAGAGTGATTGATTCGAATCATTCGCCATTGCGCGGTCGGAGAACGGATGCTATACCGATTGTAAAACTCGGCATATCCGCAGGAAGTAGAGGAGGGAACACATGAAAGCACTGGTAACAGGGGCGAGCGGAAAGTTCGCGCCGCATCTCATTCGCGAACTCACGAAAAACGGACACGAGGTCGCGCTATTGAGCAGAAAGCCGCCTTTGGACGAGTTCAAGGGTTTGGAGTGGATTCAAGGCGATATCAACCGCTTTGAGGATTGTCACGCCGCCATGCGCGGCAGGGGCTTTGACGCCATTCACAACACCGCCGCCAAGCCCAGCCCCACCGACACGCCCGGATCGAAGGACTATGGCGATTCGTCCTTCTTTCCGCTGGCCATGCAGACCAACATCATGGGCTTATATAATTTGCTCCAAGCCTCCATTCGAAACGGCGTTGGCATCTTCGTGCACACCGGTTCAAACTGCGCGCTGGGGCACGGCTTTCGCTTATCGAAGCGCCCGTTTGAGATCCGTTACCTGCCCATCGACGAGGATCACCCTTCCGACTGCGAGGATTCCTATTCGTTCTCCAAGTTGGCGGGGGAGCTGCTGATGGAGAGTTTCGTAAAGGCATACGGCATCCGCTGCTACTCGCTGCGCGCCGCTGGCATCAACGATCATGACCGCCGCGAGGCCATGCGGGCAAACGCAAAGCCGACGGGCGGTTGGAGCGAGTGGATGTTCCCGTGGATCGCCTCGGAGGATCTGGCGCTCGCGCACCGTCTGCTCATGGAGCGGGCGGAGTCCATCGTGCCGTTCGGCGCGTACTACTGCAACAACGACGACACGACGCTCCTGGAACCCACGATCGAGTTCATCCGCAAGTCCCGCCCCGACCTCATTTCCTTGATCCGTGAACCGCTCGACGATCACGCCTCGCTGTTTTCAAACAAGCGCCTCAAGGCGGTCGTCGGCTGGAAGCCTACAAAATCCTGGCGATAATAGGAGGATGTAATTATGAAAAAGGGTATTGTCGGCATCGGCGTCGTCGGCGCGGGCGCGATTGGCATCCGTTCGGCGCTTATGCACTTTGTATTGCCCGATGTACAGGACCGGGCGCGCGTGGTCGCGGTGTGCGATCCGGTTCCCGGCCGCGCCGAGGCCGCCGCGCAGAAGTACGACGTGCAGTCGTGGTATTTGTCTTATGAGGAACTCCTCAAGGACGACAAGGTGGATATGGTCACGCTGTGCTCCCCGATTGGGCTGCACTACGAGCAGGCCGTCATGGCGCTCAACGCCGGAAAGCACATCCACTGCAACAAGACGGTCACCACCACCGTCGCCGAGTGCGACGAGCTGATGAAACTGGCGGCGCAGAAGGGATTAACCATCGTGGCGTCGCCGGGCATGATGATGATGCCGCACAACCAGCGCATGCGCCGCGTCGTGCTGGAGGGCCTGATTGGCGACATTACGATGGCCATTGCCGGCGGCACGGGCGGGCTGCAATACCACATCAACGAACCGTACCGCCACGGCGAGGATATCCTCAACAATGTCAATCCCTCCTGGTACTTCAAGAAACCGGGCGGCGGCCCGCTCTACGATGTAACGGTGTATTTTCTGCATATCCTAACCGGCGTCCTCGGCCCGGCTAAGCGGGTCAGCGCGTTCTCCGGGCGCAAATTTGCCGAATACGAGTTCAAGGGCGAGATGATCCAAAACGAGACCGACGATACGACCTCCATTAGCTTGGACTTCGGCGACAATCTCCACGGGCTGGTCTACGCGATGACGGGCGGCGGCATGGGCGGAACGATCGGCGGGTTTACCCCGTTGATCATCGGAAGCAAGGGGAATCTGTGGGGCGCGAAACTTGGTGAAAAAAGCCTGATCTATGAGGGCGATCACCAGCCCAACGTCAACGCCGCGCATGCCGCCCTTCCGGAGAATCACGTGTTCGCCGACATCATGCAGCTGGTGGACCTCGTCCGCGAAGGTGGAACGACGATTGCGGATATGCATCACGCGCGGCATGTGGTGGATATCATCGAATCGACGTACGCGTCGGCGGCGTCCGGCGAGACCGTCACGCTCAAGCCGACGGCGTATGTTCCGCTGCCCCTCGATCAGTTGGCGGTTCTATAAATCGTCATATTTCACAACTTTTGATGGCCGATAAACAAAACACCAGTCCAGTTTCGGGCTGGTGTTTGTTTCGATAACGAACACGGAATTATGGAAGCGCTTTTCATGCAAGCTCGACGATGCATTTCAACAGGCCATCCTGGCACGCGATGATCTGGCCAAACACCTCCGGCAATTCATCGAGGCTCTTGAGCCGATGCGTCACAAACGCCTCCGGCTCGATCTGCCCGGATAGCACCATTTGTTGCAACTCTTCCACCTGCGGCATGGTCGAATACCACGTCCCCTGTATGGAGAGGCCCCTTCGCAGTACATACTTTGAGGGGTGGAGCATATACTCCGCTTCCTCTCCGATCGTCACAAACATGCCATTGACGCGCAGGAGCGCGAGCCCGGTCTCGTATGATGCCGTCTTCCCCGAGCAATCCAGGACGAAATGCGCGCCCACCTCGTCGCCGATAACTTTTACCTTTGTGATGATATCCTCATCGGGCGCGAATAATCGGTCGGCGCCCAGCTTGGCCGCGTGCTCCCGCCTGAACGCAACCGGATCGACGCCTACCACATAGGCGCGCCTGTGTTTGAGCAGCGCGACCGCCGCCTGCCCGATGGGCCCGAGGCCAAACACGACGACTACGTCGCCCGGTTTGAGCGGCATGCGCTTGATCGCCCCGTAGGGAGTGCCCCAGTTGTCCATCAGCAGTACCCCGGCGGCGTAACTCAGACGCTCATTCAGGATCTGGCAGTTGCGCGCCGGCGCGACGACATACTCCCCGTAGCCATTGTTGACATCTTTTGTGCCATCCCAATATTCGCACTGCACAAACGCGCCCGCGCGGCAGGCCGGGCAATGCCCACAGCCGACCACATTGTTGACGATCACTCGGTCTCCGATTGAGAGCGATTTGACGCTCTTTCCAACGTTCACCACTTCGCCTGCTACTTCATGGCCCGGCACATTCTGAGAGTGCCCTTGCACATACCACACCCATTTGTCCGACCCGCAAACGCCGGTGGCGCGTACCTTGATGAGCACCTGATCGTCGGCGGGGGAGGGGATAGGAATATTTACCACGCGCAAGTCGGCGGGCCCGAACGCCTGGATCACTTTCATTTCCATCGGTTTTCTCCTCATCGGCATGATTTCACATTATATGCTTAAATGTAGTATAAAGCGTAAACGCCGCGCAGTCAAGACAACGCGCTGCAGGTTTGCAAGCAGCATAACGTTGAAGAATATGTGGCGCTATAAGCTTGTCGAATATTGTCTTTTATCCTCAAGTAGAGAGAGAATCTGAACGGTTTTCGCTTGAAAAATCCGACCGGCCTGATATACTGTACGTATCAACAGAGTTTCATTGATCCTTTGTTGAAATAATCATTAAGAGGCGCATCCATGTATATACTTCAAAATGCGTTAAAAAACCTGGCGCGGAACAAGGGCCGAAACATCTTGATGGGGTCGATTATCCTCATCATCATCGTCACCACCGTTATCTCCCTGACCATTAACGCCGCGTCCGGGGCGATTATTGAAGACTACAAAGCGCAATTCGGCACACGCGTGTTTATCAACCCAGACACCTCCAGGCTTTCCGTCCTGTCCGGACAGCAATCGGCGCAAACGGTTCCGCTGCGCGATGTTTACGCGGCGCTTGCCCGATCCGAGTATTTGCTGAGCGCCGATCTATCCTGCCATGTTCCCTCGGTGAGCGACACGCTCCTGGGCTTGGGCGAGAGCAGCGGCGGCGCGGTGCCCATTTCACCGGACGGCGGTTCTTTCACAAAATTTCCGACGATGAATGTGAAGGGATACACAAACCCCGAACAGCTGAGCGATTTTCGGGAGGGCTTTCGAGGCATCACGTCCGGTACTTTTCCCGCTCAAGATAACGAGTGCATCGTCAGCGAGGACTTTGCGGCCCTCAATCATCTTGAGGTAGGCGACATCATTGAGATCGCGCAAGGCATGGTTGCCGACAACCCTTTGACATTGAAGGTGGTGGGCATATATTTCGACTTTACCGCAAACATGTTTGGAGACGAAATGACCGCCCCCGCCGCGATCAACGTGCGAAACGACATCATTACAAATTACCAGACGGCCTTTGATTACGGAAAGACCGACCCGCGTGTGGATACCGCCGCTTATACCCTGAAGGGCCCCGAACTCTTATCCGCCTTTGAAGGCGAAGCGCGCGACGCCGGACTGTCCGAAGACTATAAGGTTACAATCGATGAGGAGGCGTACAACAGAATCGTCAATCCGATAGAGGGAATGTCAAGGATATCCTCTACATTCATGCTGGTCGTATTAATCCTTGGCGGTTTGATCTTGATCCTGCTTGCAACGCTTTCCATACGCGAGCGGAAATATGAAATCGGCGTCCTGCGGGCGATGGGCATGAAGAAGCGCAAAGTCGCCTTTGGGTTGATCTGTGAGAGCTTGGCGATAACGATGCTCTGCCTGATCATCGGCCTTGGCGTCGGGGCGATCATCGCCCAGCCGGTATCGGACATGCTGTTGCATGAGCAGGTAACCGCCGCCGAATCCAACGTGAGTTCCGGCATGGGCATGTTCTATGCCGGGACGCAAACCAATTCAAATGCGAAACCGCTCACGAGTCTGGACGCGCGCTTGAACTTGGAAGTGGTCATGATGATCATTCTGATCTCGCTCCTGCTCGTGGTGATTTCAAGCGCAACCGGCATTCGCTACATCACAAAATATGAGCCGATGAAAATCCTCATGGAAAGGAATTAGGTGAACGGAATGGCAAGTGTATTAACGCTAAGCAATGTCGCCTATAAATACGACGGAGGCATAAAAAGCGTCCTGAAAGATGTGAACGCCGTATTCGAGGCGGGAAAGGTCTATATCATCGTGGGAAAATCGGGCTCAGGAAAGTCTACGCTGCTGTCGCTGATCGCGGGCTTGGACATCTGCACGGAGGGGAGCATACGCCACGGCGAGACCGACTTGAAGGCACTTGACAGGGATAATTACCGGGCAAAAGATATCGGCGTCATCTTTCAGGCCTTTAATCTCATGACCAACGCGACGGCGGTCGAGAACATCGTGCTGTCCATGAACATCAGTGAAAGCAAGGAGAGCGATAAAGTGGCCTTTGCGTATTCCCTGCTTGAAAAAGTGGGGATCGACCGCGAGACGGCGGGCAGGAAAATATTGAAACTCTCCGGCGGCGAACAGCAGCGCGTGGGCGTTGCGCGGGCATTGGCGCACAACCCCGGTATTCTCATTGCGGACGAGCCGACGGGCAACCTTGATAAAGAGACAGAACAGGAAATTTTGACTATCTTTACCCGTTTGGCGCATGAGGAAAACCGCTGCATTATTATCGTGACCCATTCGCGGAAGGTGGCCTCGATTGCCGATGTGGTGTACAGCATTCAGGATGGGCGGCTTTCGATCGTTCGGGAAGGGGAATAGACCTCTTTTCCCCCTCCGGCGATTGGGGTAGCGATCGAAAAGCAAGCTGAACAATTTTCGGCCGGACAAACGGCGCGGCGGCGAATGCGGCAAGACAGCCTTTCTACTTTTATGGCCTTACTTGGTTGCCGCTTTCACTTCAGTGACAAATGACTTCCATTACGTGATTCTTGAAGCACTGGTTCGGGCGCGTTGTAAGCATACGATCCCTTGGTCACTGTGATCACATTGCCGGGCTGGTTCGTTTCACTGATGCGGGCGCGCTCTACGGGGAGTGTGGACAATTCAGTAAGACGCAACGTCGCCGTCGTGCTCCGTGCAACGACAGGCCGTCCGCCGGAATAGTAATTGCCGTCCTTGTCGCTCGCACCATGCGTTACCTGATAGACCAGGGCGAATTGCGCCCGGTCGGGATCGCTGGTTAGATGAATACCGGCGCCTTGGAGCAAATCAAACAATGCCAGGAGCGTATCCCTGTCTTCGTCCTCGCAGATGAGCAGCACAGCCTTGGCCTCGGGCACCGCGGGCGCAAACTGCGGTATGCCATCTTCGTCGAATGCAAACTTATAGAAGAGTTTAAGATCCCTAGGTGTCCAAAAAGGCCGCGCAAGTTTTTCCGCGCGTTCCGCCATCAAAAGATCGTACAGCGGCGCGCCAGGCCGCGCGGTTTCACCGGCGATATACGCGTCGAGCAACAGTTCATACCTGCCGCTCATGAGGCTCACAAAGCGGCTTAACTGGGGATAGAGCAGCTTGATATCCGCCTCGTCGAGCGCCTCAAGCGCTTCGATAAGCGCCTGATAGTCAACCGGATAACCCGGATGCGCCACACGCGTTAGCCGCTCCAAGATTGGTTTTACGTATTCTTCTGTGTCTCCATAAAACTTTGCGTAATTAAGCGTATTATTGATCGTCACAACGACGAGATACTCGATATACTCGGGCAACATCAGCCTCGCAAGAGAAGGCGCATACTGTTCATCGGCGATGATGAACGGCACAACTTCATCATAGAATTTGGAAATCGTCAATTCCAAATCGAGGGCCGTCATCACGGGGAGATACCATTCACCCAACTCGGCATCGGAGAGCTTAGCCAACGCGTCGGCGATTTTAAGCATATCGCCATCCTCTGTACGGCTCACTTCCGGAAATCCAATGCCTTGCGCCGCAAGCCAGATCCTCACAATTTCGACTTGCGCTATCTCTTCGCGCGATTCCATTTCATATTCGATTTTTTGGGCAAAATACGAGCCGGTAGGGAATGTGGCCCTTCGCAAGATCATTTCAGTCCAAAACGCATCCGTCTGGTCGAATATCATGAGAAAAATGTCAAGGCCGTACCAAGCGGTCTCCGCTTCGTCTGCCCCGTTCACGACCCGATCGACAACCACGGTGATGTCGATCGTATCGCCTATCAGAGCTGCCCTGTATATATCCAGCACATAGCGTTGATCGTCCTCAGAGACACCCCAACTCTTTAGGTTGTCCTCCATTTTTTGAACGCGCTCCTCCTGCGCATGCGCGTTGCCAACCAATCCTATAATCATCATCACAATCAATAGGCACCCAATGACTCGCTTCTTCATTGCTTAACCCCTCAATTCTCCGCACTCTTTCGTCCGTGGCCACAGCGCACCATTAACTGCATTGTGATAACGTAAGTTTACCATACGCACATTCGAAAAACAATGATCTATTGTACACAAAAAACGATTGCCAGTTCATTCTGATTATCATGGCTCGTCATCGGATGAAAATAACAGCATTAACGAATGAGCGCATTTATTGAAATGATTCTGCAGCCTTGACTTTCATAATAATGCAGCATTTCGTCGATTTTCCTTTTATCATAACTCGTGATGCAATCTGATAAAACGTCAACTCGATAATTTGCCTTGCGCAAATTGTAGCAAGTTGATTTTACACAGGCGACGGCATCCGCTCCCGTTATGTAAAAATCACAGATTTCATTCATGCGGATAAATTCTGCAAATTCCTCACTCGTCAAGGCGTTGCCTTTGTATTTTGTAAAATATTGCCGGATACGATTTTTAAGTCTGACGCGAAATCAGATCCGCGTGTATTGGGTTTGAAAGTCCTCGTGCCGGCGGACAGATTCTCATGCCGAATATAGACAACATGAATATCATGATCAACTGCCCAATCTATTGCTTGATTGATGCTGTCAATGATCTCCTTATAGTTCTTCGTAATATCATTTTGGACATCAATTACAACGAGCGCCTTTTTTTGCATGGGATTTCCTCCTCGAATAGACTTTCTTATTTATATTATACCATACAAATGCTGACATTGTACACGAATGAGCTACATTGAAGAAATATTTCCGGAGGGTGATTAGCAATTGAAACAGGATAAGCTGGTTCGCATGATTCCGGCGTTGTTTGACGACAGATGTGCCAACGATATCTTGCCAGATAGAGAAGCGGAAACGCTCCTTTTTACTTTTCATCATATTATCGTATTGATAAAAATGGGAATCAATGAAAACAATGATGAGTTGTTCAAGTGCGACTTATCAAGGTGTTTTCTCTAATTGGGTTTTGATGATTTTCTCCTGAAACAAGTGGGTATTGCGAATTTATGCTAAGTATGGCATAATATATATAAGGAAAATATCGGGGAGGAAATATGATTAAATCAACATGGGAAAATTTTGAGCGGCTTGATTTCACATTCAAAGACCGCGAGGCAATCTTGATTCTGCCGAAAACCCAAAACAATAAAGCTGACGGCACTGGGAAACTCGCACTTTATACGGAATATTTCGGAGCTTTTCCGAATACCGCGATAGAACTTATACATCAAGGCTATCATCTTGCGTATCTGAGTAATATGAACAGATGGGGTGTTGATGAAGATCAACATATTAAGCGTGAGTTTATAGATTATATCGCTGAAAAATATAACCTGTCGCGGCGTTTCGTGCCAATAGGTATGAGTTGCGGTGGGCTTCATGCCGTAAATTTCGCGTATTTATACCCAGAGTATATATCAGTTTTGTATATAGACGCGCCTGTGTTGAACTTATTGAGCTGCCCTATGGGGTATGGCGTTGCGATCAGAGATGAAAATGTTGTAAGGGAATGCTGTGAAGCGATTGGCATGACGGAATCAGAGTTGCTTGGCTATAGAAAGCAGCCGATAGATAAGCTTCATAAATAAAAGTAAATTCCCAAAGTAAATGCCATTGTGGCTCGGGGTGTAGCATTTAGTCTGAGAAGAGGATTTTGGTAGCGTTTAGTCCGGGAAATGTAATATCCCTAGATTCCCGATCCAGAGGCGAAAAAGGTAGCAACCGCCAGCGGCGGCGCGAAGCGGTCTTGATACGCCCCATAAAAAATGCTATAATGGGGTTACGATGGTGGCGAAGGTTTGTAATATCCCTGAGTTCCGTCACCGTCGGCAAAGTTTGGGAGCATTTTTTATGGGGCGTATCAAGACTTGCGGATGGTTTGCACACGTCCCAAACTAAATGCAACCAATGTGGCTTTAAGTCCGGGAAACCCACTTCTCGGGCTTGTTTGGTTTATTTTTTATTTGGCAAGAGAGCCGTTTTTCTGCCTGTTGTTACTGTCAGATGCCCTGCTTTGGTGTTTTTCTCAGAGAAAAAGCCATTGATTTTCCAGCCTTAACGCAACTTCCATCAGGTGGTGGCATTTACTTTGGGAATTTACGCTTCATAAATTAATAGAGCATAACATACCTGTAGTTCTCGTATATGGCGAAAGTGATGATGCTGTGCCGTACAACGAAAACGTAAGCGTCAAACGGCAAGGGACAGATTCCAAGGCAAGAGAGAATCAACGTCATCAAGGGAATGTAGATTAGGAGCCTTACGA
>Ga0123353_10001976_pt1 | contig 25309 bp, 14 predicted proteins | sample TergutLab28metaG_3_FD_92763 | JGI IMG/M metagenome (GOLD analysis project Ga0123353, IMG submission 92763) | Labiotermes labralis P3 segment gut microbial communities from Petit-Saut dam, French Guiana - Lab288 P3 | ecosystem: Host-associated > Arthropoda: Insects > Digestive system > Gut ...
ATGATCATGCCGGCTCTCCTTGCCCATACAAGCCTGATAGAGGCCTACGCGGTGCTGGCGAACGGCTTGCTCTATTCCTATACCCCAATACGTTTTGGCGATCCAACATACGATTCCCGTATTCGGCCATGGTATATACAGGCGCGGATATCCCCCCAAAAAACAATTTTTACCGATGTCTACGAAGACGCTACGGGGAAAGGCCTGGTCATCACAGCGGCAAAAGCCCTCTCGGATGATGCCGGAAATTTTTTGGGCGTGGTGGCGCTTGACGTACAACTCGATCAGTTGACGCAAAGCATCCTAGAAACGCGGATAACGCAATCCGGGTATGCCTTCATTGTGGACAACGCGGGCCGATATGTGGCTCATCCGAATATGGGCAAAGAGGGATTCAAGGCATACCTGCAGGAAAACAAACAAAAAATGTCGTTTACGAACGCGTACCAAAGGATGATGAACCGGGAAAAGGGCTTTATTGAGGGTAAAATAAACGGGGAAGCATATTATTTAACATTCAGCCCTATTTCCCTCACGGACTGGTCGGTAGGCGCGCTTGTGTCGAAAGACGAGGTATTAGCTTCGCTACAAACGTTTACAAACAAAATACAATGGCTGATTATCGAATCTCAAAAAAATGTTGCAGATATATCAGAAAATACCATTTTGCTTTTCTCCAGCATATTTTTCGTTGTTGCTGTAATGGTGATCATGCTGGCAGTCAGTATCTCATATTTCCTGACAATGCCTATTACAAACCTTATCTCTGAAGTTGAAAAAATAGACGAAAGCAATTTACAATACAAAATTCCCATTAAATCTAATGATGAAATAGGACTGTTGACGGAAACATTCAATAGAATGACCAATAGTCTTTACGAATATACATTAAAGATCCTTGAATTGAACATCACAAAATCCCAATTGGAAACTGCCGCCTATACGGATCCTTTAACCAATATATTCAACCGGCGCTATTTTATGACGGTTGCCGCATTGCAACTTGAACGCGTGCTGATATCACGCAGCGCTGCCTATATTCTTCTTTTTGACATTGACCATTTTAAGCGGGTCAATGACACCTACGGGCATTCGGCGGGGGACGAAACGCTCAAAAGCATCGCCGCCAGGGTCAAAGAGGCTATCCGGCCTGAAGACGTCTTCGCCCGGTATGGCGGCGAAGAATTTATCGTGTTCGTATCCGATGTGGATAAAAAAATTATGTGCGCTCTTGCCGAGCGTATCAGGATCAACATACGCAAAACGCCAATTATCTTTGAAGAGGTGCGTTTTACCGTCACCGCCAGCTTTGGCATTGCGCTGGCCGCTCCGGAACACGATCTGGACACGGCAATCAAGCTTGCGGACGAAGCTCTTTATCGCGCGAAGGACGCAGGCCGCGACAATGTTATGTTTTGGCCTTCTGAGGCGGCCTCAGCCCTGTTGGACGAACAAAATGCGGAAACGGCGAGCTAGAGAGCTGAGCCGCTTTGCGAAGGATCCGGGGAGGGAACAGGCTTCCCTCCCCGTGTTCTTTCTATCATGCCCTGTGATGCAGGCCCAACGCCTTGGCGAACATCCGCCGCCTTGTCATGGGATGGGCGCTGATGTCGGCAACGGCCTTGGCGTGGTAGGTTTTGGGATCTTCCTGGAAGAGATAGATGACGCGCACGCTGTCCGGGTCGCCGAGGACGGCCTTTGGATATTTTTTCTGCACGATCGCCAGGCGCTGTGTGGCAAGCGCCTCCATCTCCTTTTCATCGCCGAAGTTCATGCAACCCGTGGCGCACGAGAGCACGCAGGAGGGCAGCCTGCCTTCGCGCACGCGATCTAGGCACATGTCGCACTTGGAAAGGCGTTTGCCGTTCTTCTGCTTGCGCGGGATGTCATAGGGACAGGCCTCGCGCACGCCGTCGCCGTCCACCTGTTCGGTGAGATCGGTGAAGCAGACGGCGCCGGTGTCCTTATCCTGGATGACCGCGCCCTCCTTGTCGGCATCGGCCTGACCCATGCAGGGGGGATCCGTGCAGTGGCGGCACTGTTCGGGGAAAAAAAGCCACTGCATGTTTCCGGCCTTGCCCTTTTCGATGAAATGTACGGTTTTCAAGGTGATAAATGACAGGTCCGGCGGATTCTGGTGGGAACCGGTATTGACGGTTTCCTCAGCCGGAAGATTCTTCCATTGCTTGCATGCGACCTGACAGGAGCGGCAGGCGGTGCAACGGGTCAAGTCGATGAAGAACATTTTTGCCATGGCCAGCTCCTATGCCTTCTCGATGTTGACCATGAAGGCTTTGGTTTCCGGGATGCCGACATTCGGATCGCCGGCGGCGGGTGTGAGCAGGTTGGCGCTGTCGCCGCCGTTTTTAGGGGTAAGCCAGCCGTAGTGCCAGGGCAGGCCCACCGTATGTACTGTTTTTCCGTTCGCTTTCAGAGGCTGCATACGCTCGGTGACGATAGCCGTTGCGGCAACGCTGCCGCGTATGCTGCTGACCTTGACCTTGTCGCCGTTCCGTATGCCTTTAGCCGTTGCCAGCACCGGGTCAAGCTCGGCAAAGATCTGAGGTTCGGCTTCCAGCAGCCAGCCGCAACGCCGGGTCATAAGGCCGGTCTGCCAGTGTTCCGTCACCCTGTAGCTTGTTCCGATATAGGGATATTTCGGATTCGCCGTGGCGAGCGCTTCGTTTTGGGCGATGTAGGCCACGGGGCTGACGGACTGTTTTGAGAAGGCGTGCTGTTTGAAGGGTGATTCCAGCGGCTCGTAGTGTTCAGGGAAGGGACCATCTTCGCGGCCAGGCCCGAAAATCGCGCCAAAACCGTCCCTTTGCATGATGAAGGGATGCCTGGCGCCCGGGGCACCGCCGCCGTCCACCACATCACCCGTCCAGACGCCGTCTTTCCATTCAATAACGGCCTTGGCCGGGTTCCAGGGTTTGCCGTTCATGTCCACGGAGGCGCGATTATAGATGATGCGCCGGTTTGCCGGCCAAGTATAGGACCAATTGGGGAAAAGGCCTATGCGCGCCTGTGCCGGGGTCTGGCTTGTATCGCGCCGGGCCATCATATTGCCTTTGTCCGTCCAGGAACCGGCATGCAGCCAGTTGCCGCAGGCAGTCGAACCGTCGGCCGTGAGCATGGCAAAAGCCGGCACCTGCTGCCCCTTGGTGAACTTTTGCCCGGCCACTTCCACATCGCGCGTGAAATAGCCGTTCATGAGCCTAGCAACCTTGGAGGGCGAGAAGTCATGGCCTTCCAGCCATGCCTCCAGTCCCAGCTTGAGGATGGGAGCCGGATAAGCGCCGCCGTCTTTTTTGTACAGGGCGCGGATTTTTTCCAGCAGCTCGACGATGATGTCGCCATCGGGCTTGGTTTCGCCGTAGGGTTTCGGTCCCTGGTAGCGCCATTGCATCCAGCGGCCGGAGTTGACGACCGAGCCTTCCTTTTCAATGGAAGCGGCGCAGGGCAGGAAGAAGACTTCCGTGGCGATATTTTTGGGGTCCATACTTGGGCCGCGCCAGAAGGAGGCGGTCTCGTTGTCAAAAAGATTGACGTTGACCAGCCAGTCGAGTTTGGCCATAGCCTTGCGATTTTTACCCGCATTAGCGCCGCCGCAGGCTGGATTCATGCCCCAGGCGAAAAGCCCCTTGACGCTGCCGCGCGTCATGTAGTCGAAGATAGAGAGCCAAAAGTAGTCCGTGGCCTTTTTATCCGCGTCGAGGCGCGGCAGGTAGTCATAGACCGCGGCGGGCTCTTCCGACGGATACAGGGACTTGAGGAAACTGCTCACGTATTTGGGGCGGTTTTGCCACCAATTGAGGCTCATGGGGTCGTTCGACTTGGGCGTAGTGGCGTTATAGGCGTCCAGGCTTGCGAGTTTGCTGTTGGGCACGGGTATATAACCGGGCCAGGCATTGGCGAGCAGCCCCTGGTCAGTGGAACCCTGCACGTTGGACTCGCCGCGCAACGCGTTCACGCCGCCGCCGGCCACGCCGATGTTGCCGAGAAGGAGCTGGATGATGGACATGGCGCGGATGTTCTGCACACCCACGCTTTTCTGCGTCCAGCCCATGGCGTAGAGAATCGTGCCGGCCTTGTCCGCTTTGCCCGTGGCCGTGAAGGCCTCGTAGACCCTGAGCAGGTCTTTTGTCGAAGTGCCTGTGGCGTCCGAGACTCTGGCCAGGGTGTACCGCGCATAGTGCTCGGCCAGCAGGTTCAACACACAGCGCGAATGCTGGAAGGCGAGGTCGCGCTTGGGCACGCCCTTGTCATCCAGTTCAAAGGCCCAGGTTCCCTTGTCATAGCGCCTGCCTTTGGCATCGAAGCCGGAGAAGACGCCGTCCTTGAAGCTGTATTTTGCATTCACGATATGCGCGGCATTGGTGTAGTCGCGCACATATTCCGCCAAATAGAGCTTATTTTTCAGGATATAGTTGATCATGCCGCCAAGGAAGGGAATATCCGTGCCGACCCGCAGGGGGGCATAGATGTCGCATTTGGCGGAAGTGCGCGTGAAGCGCGGATCAACATGGATAAGGACAGCGCCCGCATCCTGGGCCTTGAGCGCCCATTTGAAGCTGACGGGATGGTTTTCAGCCGCATTGCTGCCCATGATGAGTACGCAGTCGCTGTTGGCGAGATCATTCCAATGATTCGTCATCGCGCCGCGTCCGAACGACTCTGCCAGAGCCGTCACTGTGGCGCTGTGTCAGAGACGCGCCTGGTGCTCGATATACACCAGGCCGAGGCTGCGCATCATGGACTGTAGCGCCCAGCATTCTTCGTTGTCCAAAGCGGCTGAACCGAAAGAAGCCATGGCTTCCGTGCGGTTGACGACTTCGCCCGCGGCGTTCTTCTGCATAAAACTCGCATCGCGGGTTTTTTTGACGCGGGCGGCAATTTCGCCCAGCGCCCAGTCCCAGGAGACTTCTTTCCATTCCGTGCTGTTCGGGGCGCGGTACAGAGGCTTTTTGGGCCGTTGATCGTTTTCTGAGAGCTGCCAGAGGGAAGCCCCTTTGGCGCATAGACCGCCTTCGTTGATGGGATGATCCGGATCACCCTCAACATTGACAGCGCGCCCGCTTGCCTTGGGATCCCGCGCTTTGTCGCCGGTGCTGACGATCAGTCCGCAACCCACGGCGCAGTAGCAGCAGATGCTCGTTGTCTGTTGCGTCCACTGGAGTTTTGAGGTCTCAGCATAGGCCCGCACTGGCGCAAGGCTGAATCCGAGTCCGCCGAAAGCCGAAGCGACTATGGCTCCGGCGCCTGCTTTCAGAAAACTTCTGCGTGATTGTTCCATATATGCTCCTCGGAGTATCGTTGCCTAACTATAATAATACAAATACTCCACTAGGTTTCGAGCATAACGCATACGCTGCAGTCAGGTCAACCACCCTTCAAACAATTCCTCGCTTCTTTTATAAGCGACATGCCATACAACTCTGCGGCGGCATAAATATGCCCATGCAACACTTGCATTTTTCGGCAAAAGAACCTAATTTCCAAGGTAATGGAACAGACATTTATATGTTTATAAAAACATATAAACATGCTAGAGACGCTATGCTCGGAGTGCGTATGAAGTTTGTATGCGAGCGGGAGCGCGGGATGCTTGAGGCCAAGCTTGCATCCATGCGCGGCAGGGACTGGATGCCGGAGGAACTGCTTGAATTGATACGTCAGACCAGTCAAATACAGTTGCGGGCCTGTGCTGCCTTGGCGGCCGCTCCCTTCGCCCTGCCGGAAGACAAGGTGACGCCGGAATACGCGCATCGCCAAGGCGCTCCTCTGCTGTCTCCTGATCACATGCCGCTTCCGGGCAGGCGGGGAGCGCTGGTGTTCCGGAAAATTCTCGATATGTTGCGGCTGCGCGGCGACGGCTTGGGCGCAAGCGCCGAGGAAATACATAGAGCCTTGGCCAGGAAGGCAGGATCCGCAGGCAGTCTGCGCCCGGCCCAAACCTTTACGGCACTGCTGCGAAACGATGCGGCGTTCTTCGCACATTGGGCCGCACGCCTGCCCGATGTTCCGGCTTTGCTCCGTTTCCTCACCCTCAGCAGTCTGACCCCTAGTCTCATGCGGCTGCACGCGGCTCTGACGGATCGCCTGCGTACAAGCGAGATCTGGCCGCACGGGCATTGTCCCTTGTGCGGCAACCCGCCGCTAATAGGCAAGCTTGCGGGCAAGGAAGGTTTGCGCTTTCACAGTTGTTCCCTGTGCCGTCTGGAGTACCGGGCGCCGCGCCTAGGCTGCCCCTTCTGTCAGGAACAACGCGGCGACAAACTCAGCGTATTCACGGCGGACACCCAGCCGGGCTACGCGGCGTATGCGTGTCGGACCTGTAAGAGCTATATCAAGCTGGCGGACTTTCGCGAATATGCAGGCCGCGTGTCCTTGCCGGCATTGGATGATCTGGAGTCGCTCCCCCTTGATATGCTGGCGCAACAGCAGGGTTTGGCGCGGCTCACCTCCTCCGCCTGGGGCTTCTGAATGGACAAGCTTGGCGACACACAGCGGGATCTCCTTGCCCCCGCGCCTTTGCAGGCCAGGCGCCTGCATGCCGGGACATGGCGGATGATCGACGAGGTGGCGGCACGGGAAATATCCCTGCGCATCCTGCACGCAGACGGAGAAACCCGCTTATGGGCCTGGCCCCACGAGTGCGCGGCATTAGCCGCCGGACATGTGCTGCTGGATTGCCTGCACGACGCCGCGCCGGACTGTCCTTCCCCCCGCGGTCTGCCTCCCGTTGAGGTCCGGGAAGAGGACGGCGCCTGGCGCGTCACGCTTCAGCCTTGGGCCGTTAGGCCCCAAACAGGCTCTCAATCCTTCGCCGTCTCCCGGCCTGCTGATCTTCTCGTCCGCATGGCCGAGTTCATCCAGGCGCCCGGTTTTTGGGATGACACAGGCTGTTACCATCGCGCCGCGCTGGTACATGCGGCCACTGGGCGCTTTGCGCGCGTGGCGGAAGACATCGGCAGGCACAACTGTCTGGACAGGCTGGCAGGGCATATCGCGCTTTCCGGCGGCTGCGCCCGGACCGATCCGGCGGAACACATCCTCTTCGTCACCGCGCGCATCACCGCCAGCCTGTACTGCAAAGCGCGCAGGCTGGGGGTGGCTTGCATCGTCAGTCGCGCGGCCGTTAGCTCTGCCTCCCTTGACATGGCGCAGAAACAAGGCGTCACACTGATCGGCTTCTGCCGCCCCGAGGAAGAGCGTCTCACCGTGTTCAGCGATCCGCAAAGCAGATGCACGGCATGAACGGCGGCACACGTCCGGAAGAACTGGTAGGCGTTGTGCTGGCCGGGGGACTTTCGTCCCGCATGGGGGAACATAAGCCGACGCTCAGGCTTTGCGAGGGCATGCCGGATTTGCTCTCGCGCACCGTCGCTCTGCTGCGCTCCTGCACGGCCGAGGTCTGGGTTTCCTGCCGCCAAGGGCAAACCGTGCCGGACTGCCGCTGTATCCATGATGTGGAGGAAGGCCTCGGTCCCATCGGCGGGATTGTGTCCGCGCTTACTGCGCTTGTGCAAAGCCCCCGCCAGGCGGCGCTTGTGCTGTCCTGCGATTTGCCCTTCATGAATGAAGATACCCTCGCCCGGCTCATCCACGCCCGCCGGGGAGCGCGGTCCGGCGCGCTCATGACGACGTTTCGACAAACAGAAACTGGCTATATCGAAGCCTTGACGGCTATTTACGAAAAAGAGGCCCTGCCGTTTTTCGAGCAGGCCCTGGCGGCGCGTCTGCGGCAGATCAATCTCGCGCTCCGGCCTGACCAGCGCACGGAGGTGTTCTACTCGCGCCGCGAAGCGCTGCCCTTTTTCAACATCAATTACCCGGCGGATCTGGAAATGGCCCGGCAACTGATCGCTGCATTCGGATTGGCAAGGGGCGACAACGGCGCCAGCGGAACCGGCACAACGTGACACGGAGCGGATATTTTCTTCAAAAAATCTCTCGCCGATAGGCAAGCGCCTTGCAAATAACGCTGCCTTGCCTTACGTTCATTGCGCGCTTCAAGGATGTATTCCCCAAGGCCTATACTTCAATAAAGGATCGTATCATGAAAAAATTCATTGCTTTTTTTATCCTTGCGTCGCTTATCGTATTGTCCGGAACCGCTCTGGCCGCCGACAACGCCCTTGACGGCCAAGGCGGCGTGGAAAAAGGCAAACGGCATAAGCCGGACAAGCCGCGCGTGAAATTTGAAGACTGTGACAAGGCTAATGCCGGATCTCTGAGCTTCGAGGAGGCGCGGACATGTTTTCCCCGCATGAGCAAGAAAAAATTTGATGCCATTGACACGAATCAGGACGGCAAAATCACCAAAGAAGAACTCAAGGCCTACCACACCGCCAGAAAAAAGCAGAAAAAAGCCAAGACGGCTGATCAATAAGGCTTGTTGTTACATACCGGGAATACGGACCTTTGCTTGTGTTCCCGGTATTTTTTTATGCATTGCCCGAAGAAAGAACGGACCAAGGACCTTGGATGCCGAAGAATCCAGCCGTTCACAAAGCAGCGCATACCGCCGCCCTGTTTTTCACCCCCCGACTGCGCGAGGCTTTCAGCGAGATCCACGCCCGGCCCCTGACCGTAGTGGAAGCGCCTATGGGTTACGGTAAAACCGTAGCCGCGCGGGAGTTGCTGTACAAGACCCGGCTGCGCGTGGTCTGGACAGCCATTCTCGGGCCTTCGGCTGAGTCCTGCTGGAAAAGCTTCTGTCTTGCAATGAAGCGCGCAGCTCCCGAATTGGCCGATACAGCGGACGCCATGTTGCGCTTGGGTTTTCCCTTTGATGCCGTTCAAGCGGAAGCCGCGCGCCAGCTAGTGCTGGGTGCGGACTTGATCCATCCCGTGCTTTTCGTTTTCGACGATGCGCATCTGCTCCCAAAGCAGGAGGGTGGCCGGGCCCTGGCGCACTTCTGCGAACTCCTTGCCCAAAGCGGCATTCCGGGCCTGCGCCTCATCTGTATCACCAGGAACGCCTGGGCCGGGGAAAAGCGGGAGATCTTGCGCCTGAAAGGGATGCTTGCCGTCATCGGGCGGGATGTGTTCGCACTCGGCCCGGAAGAGATCCAAGAATATTACGCCCTGTGCGGCTTTGCCCTGAGTCCGGACGAGGCCCGCACACTGCATGCGGCCACAGGCGGCTGGATCAGCGCCCTGTACCTATGCTTATTGCATTACGCCAAAGGCGGCATGCTTTCGGAGCAGGTCACCGAGTCGCTCATGCGTTCGCTGGTGGAAAAAGAGGCCTATGCGCCGCTTTCCTCGGCGCTCAAGGAACTGCTGTTGATACTGGCGCCGCTGGAACACGTTGCGGCGGAGCAGGCGGATTTTTTGTATGGAAGCGATACCCGCGCCCTGCTGGACGAACTGGCGCGCAAAAACGCCTTGGTTTTTTTTGACCCGGAACGCGACGTGTATACCCCGCACAGCATTTTCAGACAATATTTGCTGGCGCTCTTCAGCCGCCTGCCGGAAGATCGGCAAAAGGCCATCCGGCGCCAATGCGGCGACTGGTTCATGCGCACGGGTGAAATCGCCGCCGCTATGGAAGCCTATTGCGCCGCCGGAGAATACGATCTGATCCTCACGGTACTGGAAAGCGACATGGACCGCCATCTGGTCACGGAGAACGCGGGCTTTTTCAACAAAATGTTCAAGTCCTGCCCAGAAGACATACTGGAACGCCACCTGGCCGCGGCCTTTAAATACGCCGTTGCGGCCTTCAGCGCGGCAGATTTTGCTTCCTTCGGCAAGCAGCTTGCCTGGCTGGCGCAAAAATGCGCGGCCCTGCCGCTTGGGCACGAAGGGGACAGTTGGCGCGGGGAACTGGAATTTTTGCATTCCCTGGCCGCCTTCAATGACATTGAGGCCATGAGCGTTCACCACCGCAGGGCCAACTATTTACTGGGCAGGCCGACCAGGCTTTTCGGCCAAAGCGCGTCCTGGACGCTGGGCAACCCTTCCGTCCTCTTCATGTTCTACCGCGAGAGCGGCAAGCTCAACGAAGCGCTGCGGCACATGCATGACTGCCTGCCCCATTATTACCAGCTGGCCTCATACCATGGCGCCGGCGGAGAATTTTTGCTGGAGGCCGAGGCTTTGTATCACGCCGGGCGCTTCGCCGAGGCGGAAGTCCTCTGCCACCGGGCCGAAGCCATGGCCAGCCACCACACGCAGCTTGGCAACGTGATCTGCGCCCTGTTTCTGCGTATGCGTCTCGTCTTTATGGCCGGTGACGCGGAAAGGGCGCTGGGACTCATCACGGCCATGCGTTCCCTGATCGTCAAAAACCGAGATTATTTTCTGCTGCATACCGTGGATCTGTGCGAAGGCTGGTTGTATGCCGCCCTGGGACGGCCGGACAAGACGCCCGCCTGGGTGCGTTCGGCACTCGACGAGGGGAGCCGCCTCTATGCCTTTGCCAGAGGCTGGTACTATATCGTGCATGGCCGCGTCCTGGCGCTCCGCAAGGAATATGCGCGGGTGCTGGGGCTCTTCGGCTATCTGCTGGAAAAAGGGCTGTTCCAGAATCATCTGCTTTTTTCCATCCATGCCCATATCTATCTGGCGGCGGCGCATCAGGGGCAAGGCAGGAAAGCCCAAGCGGCCGAAGCGCTGAAAAGCGCCCTGGACGCCGCCTTGCCGGATGGCGTGCATATGCCCTTTGCCGAAAACTCGGATGTGCTGGCCCCGGTGTTAAAAACGCGTATCGGCAGACCTGACAAAAGATTCAAGGCGATCCTGGCATTGGCGGAACAAGTGGAAGCCGGACGCCGGGCGATGCGCGACACGTTGTCGGTCTGGAAACGCTTTGGTCTCACCCGCCGCGAGTATGAAATAGCCCGCCTCATGGCGGAAGACCTTCCCTCGGACAACATCGCCCTGCGCTTACGCATCAGCCTGAATACCGTAAAATTCCATCTCAAAAACGTCTACCGGAAAACCGGCGCCTCTTCCCGCCTCGCCCTAAAAAAAATGCTGGAATCAAAAACCTACCCGTTTGGGTAGGTTCTATTGGCGAACGCATGTGCTAAATATTTTGGTCATAGGCAGGAGCAAGAAGGTCGGCACTGCGACGGCAAATACCATGGGGGAAAATCATTATGCTACAAAAGACGGCGCAAGCTACGGAACATGCAAGCACAAAAATTTCTATCTTATTAGAAATTTTTGTAATTTTTCTTCTCACGTTGTGTTCCACTCCCCTGGCCCATGCCGGATCGGCGTATCGCGTGGCCGTGACCAGCGATCCCGGCACGGACAATTGGCAGGCAGGCTTTTCCATCTCCTTCATGATAGACGAAAAACGTTGCAAGAAAGAATTCGGCAAGGACTGGCTTCAGCAATGCGCGGCCCCCGCCGCAGGCGAATACGGCAGCATTGTGCAGGGCATTCGCATGACGCCTGCTGTTGACGGGGAATGGCGCTGGGAAAACGATTCCTCCATGCGTTTCCACCCCAAAAGACACCTTGCCCCAGGCACAACATATAGCGTGTCGCTGGAAAACGTGCCTTTCCCCTCCCGTTTCGCCCTTGCCCCAACAGTCGCCTACACCGCTCAAGCACAAGCGGCGCATATACATAAGGAAAAATTCTGGATCGATCCTTCACCCAAGGCCGCACACGTTATTTCCGTACCAGTGCGCTTCATCTGGCCCGTGAAACCGGAAGATATTGAACAACGCATTGCGCTTGTGCCTAGCGATGCGCGTAGCGGCCTCGCTTTCGGCATACTGCGTTTTGTCTGGAATGAAGATAAAGACGAAGTGATCGTCACAGCGCCTGTCAGCTCTCTTGCCGCAGACAATGCCCTCGCCAGGCTCACACTGCAAGGTCTTCCCCAATTCATCGAAGAAGGCGACCGCAGAGTAATCGTGGCCGCTAAGGGTGCTAAGGCGAAACCCATTGAACGTTCTTTCTCCGTCACAGGGGAATCACAGCTCATGGACGTGAGCGCCATAAGCATCCGTACAGCGTATGGCGATAACCTCGGCAAAGAATACCAACTTGAAGTCAAAACCACGTTACGCGTCTTGCCCGCGGACGTGTTGCGCGCCCTTGACGTTATTCAATTGCCGCGCAAAGCCGTGCCCGGAGCCGGGCAAAACGCCGATTGGTCGCGCATGCCCGCCATCAGCGCCGAGGACATCGGCCGAGGCGAGCGACTGGCGCTCGAACTCTTGCAGCCCGCTGACGAACCGGCTGACCTTATACGCTTACGCGTACCCGCAGAGGCGGGCCGTGGCCTTTTGACCGCAATGAAGACAGGCTTGACCTCTTCATCCGGGCTGCCGTTGCGACAGGTTCGGCGTTTCATTTTTCGCGTGCCGTCCCTGAGTGCGGAACTGAACTTTCTGCAACCCGGCAACGTGCTTGTGCTGCGCGGTGAAAAAAAACTTGACCTCCACGCTCTTGGTCTGACTTCCCTCATATGGCGGGCGGAGCGCGTACGCGAGCCTTTCCTGGCTCTCTTGGCCCGCGACGCGAGTTTTGAAGACTCGGATGTGTCGTTTGAGATCATGAGCGATGCGAGCGAAGGCCGCATCGATATCCCCAAAGTCGCTCCCGGCGCGCCATCCTTTCCCGTTTTAGATCTGGCGCCCTTGTTGCTCGACGGGCCAGAGCCGCGCCACGGCCTGATGCGTCTGACCCTGACCGGCTTCAATGGCGAAAAGGAAGCAGCCAAGGTCTCACGCCTCGTTCTGCTGACGGATATGGGATTGATTGCCAAAACAGCCGCCGATGGTTCCCGCGCTGTCTTCGTGCAACAGTTGAGCAGCGGCAGCCCCGTCGGGGCGGCAGAAGTGCGTGTGCTTGGCGCTAATGGCGTTCCGGTGATCACGGCCAAAACCAATGAACAGGGACGTGCCGATTTGCCCGCTGTTCGTGGGCTCGTGCGTGAAAAACGGCCCGTTGCCGTGGTGGCCGTCCTTTCCGACAAGGGCGTCATGCAGGACATGGCTTGGCTGCCGCTCAACGATGCCGCGCGCCGCGTGGACTACAGCTCCTATGCTGTGGGGGGACGCCACAGTATCTCCGATGGACTCAGCGCAAGCGTTTTCAGCCAACGTGGACTGTATCTGCCCGGCGAAACACTGCATTTCGGCTGCATCGTCCGACGCTTCGACTGGCAAAGCCTGCCGGACGCCATGCCGTTGGAAGCCGTCATCACCAGCCCAACGGAAACTGAGGTTTTCCGCCGCAGTTTCACTGTAGGCGCGGACGGTTTGCATCTTTTTGACTGGACGTCCGCTGAAGACGACGCAGCGGGCGCATATCGACTGGATATTCGTCTTGCCGGACAGGGCAACAGCGCTCCTGTGCTGGGCAGCGTCACAGTGCGGATAGAGGAGTTCCAGCCCGACACCCTCGCCCTTGCCGCTTTTTTCATGCCCGGCCAACCCAAAGGCTGGATCCGCACGGACAGCGGTTCAGGAAGCATTACGGCTCAAGCGCGTTTGGACAATCTCTACGGTGAACCGGCGGTTGCCCACAGAATGCGGGCTGAATTCCGCACACGGCCGGGCAAGCTGCGCTTCCCCGGTTATGAAGATTACACCTTTCATGATCCCCAGCCCTTCAGCGGCGAGCCGCTCACGCTGCCCCTGCCCGAAGCCTCCACCGACTCCGGCGGCCTAGCCCGTTTTGCCTTGCCCTTGCATACCTTGCGCACGGGAACCCTGCGGGGATCGATCCTGCTGGAAGGCTTTGAAACCGCTGGTGGCCGCGCCGTTACCCGGCAACTGGATGCGCTGTTCTCTCCAGTGGATGTAGCCCTCGGCTACAAGCCTGAGGGCGAGGCGAACAACCTGAACTATGTGCCGCAAGGCGCCAAAGCGTCTCTGCATTTACTGACTGTGGACAACGACCTCAAGCCCGCGCAAGTGGACAAGGCAGTCTTGACGCTCTCTGGGCGGCGCTATGTCAACAGCTTGATCATGGATGCGCGCGGGGAGTACCGTTACGACGCCACGCCTGTTGATACGGAGCTCTCGCGCCAGGCTGTTTCCATAGACAGCAAGGGATTGCGCTGGCCATTACCCACTGAAACCCCCGGCGATTTTCTGGTGATCATCAAAAAAGCCGACGGCGCCATCCTTGCGGGCATTCCCTTCAGCGTGGCCGGCAACCAGCTTGCCTCGCCGGATGATCTGTCGTCAACCTCCCTCGCCAAGGGCAACCTGCGTCTGAAGCTTGACAAGGAGCGGTATGAGCCGGGCGAAACCATCAAAATGCGGATTTCCGCTCCTTATTCAGGCACAGGGCTCATAACCGTCGAACGCGAAACCGTGGCCGCTCACGCCTGGTTTACGGTCAAGGCGGGCGACAGCGTGCAGGAGATACAAATTCCCGCCGGGTTTGAAGGACGCGGCTATGTTAACGTTTCGTTCGTACGTGCTTTTGACTCTGACGTCGTGTATATGAAACCCTATGCCTATGCCGTAGCGCCTTTCACAGCGGGCGTGCAGCGGCACGACATGGGACTCAGGCTCGAATCTTCGGCGCGGGTGGTTCCCGGCGGGCAGGTGAAGGTCAAACTGCTTTCCCGCGTACCAGGCCGCGTGTTGATTTTCGCTGTGGACGAGGGCGTGCTGCAACTGACCGACTTCGCCACGCCAGATCCGCTGCGCGAACTTTTGTCTGACCGCGCGCTGGATGTGGAAACTCTGCAGGCTTTTGATCTGCTTATGCCCGACCATGCCCGCTTACGCGGACGCATCCCGGGCTTCGGCGGCGACAGGGGCCATCCCGGCGGCCTGTTCCTCAATCCCTTCAAACGGCGCGGGGAGCCTCCTTTTGCCTACTGGCGTGAAGCCATGGCAGTGGATGAGAAGGGCGCGGAGCTTTCCTTCAATGTACCCGAATACCTCAGCGGGCGCATACGCATCATGGCGGTGGGGAGTGCCGCGCCCAAAAACGGCATTATGGCGGTCGGCAACGCTCAAAGCACCGTAGATGTGCGCGGAAGCCTCATCCTCAAGCCCCTTTTGCCTTTGGCCGTCACACCCGGGGATAGCTTTGAAGGCGCGCTGGTCGTAGCCAATACTGTGGAAGGCAGTGGTTCGGGGGCGCAAATCAAGGTCAGCATGGAATGCGGTCCGGAACTTGCCTTTGTGGACACGCCCACCAGCCAGACCCTGACTGTGGACGAAAACGGCGAGGCGGCTTTGCGTCTTCGTCTGCGGGCCAATGATGCGCCGGGAGAAGCCCGCGTGCGTTTCAGCGCCAGTATTGACAAGGCGGGCCAAAACACGCCGGTTATGCGCGCCCAGACCCTCTCCGTGCGGCCGCCCTCTCCGCGCGTGCGTACGGAAGCAAAAAAAGCCTTGACCACATCCGACGACATCGTCGTGGAGCGCGACCTGTATCCATACGAAGCACAAGGCTCCCTCAGCGTATCAGGCGTTTCCACGCTAGCTGTACGTTCCATCCTGGCGCGTCTGGGGGGCTATCCATACGGATGTACGGAACAACTCATCAGCCGCGCTCTGCCCTATGCCGCCCTTCTGGGAACGCCGGAACTGCGGGCGCAGGTTTTGCGCAGCCCCCGCACCGCCCCTGGAGACATGGAAAAACTGAGCAGCCAGACCATAAATCGGGCTGTTGACGCCATACGCCGCGGCTTTGTGCACGGCGAGGGTGTCAGCATGTGGCCCGGCGGCAACGTGGATGATTTCGTTACGGCCTACGCGGCGGATTTCCTGCTGACCTTGCGCGAAAGCGGCGCAACCGCGCCCGAAGGGCTTATCAAGAATGTGCTCAACGCATTGGAAAGCATTACGGCGCGTTCGCCAATCCATATACACGACGGCAGGATCAAACTCTACGGAGCGTGGGTATTGCTGCGCGACGGGCGCATCATGACGCAGGCTGTGGAACGTATTGAACAATGGTATAGAAACCATTCCAAGGGCTGGGAAAATGATATCGCGTCCGTATTGATGGCCGACAGTTTTGCCATGCTGCGGCTTGGCAAAAGGGCGCAAGGCCGCCTTCCGACCGCGTTCTCCCCAGGCACGGGCAATGCCATGCTTTCCTACACGGTGGCCCGCGCCCTGCACGCCACAGTGATTATGCGCAACTTTAAGGAACGCCTCGAGGAAATCCAGACGACGGACTTGCTGGAGAGAGCCTTCTACACCAACTCCACCACTGTGGATATGGCGATGACGGCGCGAGCCTTGCTGTCGATGGCGGATGCATCCCCCCCCGCATCCGCCGATATGGGGCTGAGCTGTGTGGAATATGGCGCCGGCTTTGCAGCAGCCCCCGCTCAGGCCGAACAGCTCGGCAAGAGCCTGCTCATCTTGGAAGCGCCGGGATGCCGCCGCTATCATGTGGAGCTGCCGCAAAACGCTGCGACAACATGGTATGCCCATGCCATGGCCGATGGTTTCGACCGCAAGCCTTTGCAGGAGGCGTCTCATGGCTTGGCGCTGCAACGCCGCTACCTGGATGCCAAAGGGCAGGCCGTGTCTGCTGCCAGGCTGGGGGATGTGCTGACCGTGGAACTGAGCGCGCGCGCCGAAAAAGGCGAGATAGGCAATGTGGCTATTGTGGATTTGCTGCCCGGCGGCTTTGAACCCGTCTTGGAAAAGAAAGCTCCCGCCGCGCCCGTGCCGGGACTCCTTCGCTATGAAAGGCGGGAAGATCGCGGCATTTTCTTCGTAACCCTGACCACGGAACCACGTACGTTCACATATCGCGTACGGGCGGCCACAAAGGGGCGTTTCACCTTGCCCGCGGCTGCGGCCTCGGCCATGTACGAACCTGAAACCGCTGCGAGGACGGGAGGGGGGGCAATCACCGTCGAATAATAAAGCGAACAACAAACAAAAAACGTGGCGTTGTATGGCTCTCTCCGTAAAAAGACGCGTGTTGTTTGCTGCCTGCGTACTGTCATCCCTCATCCTGACATGCCTGGCATGGCTCAATATTGCGCCCTGCCCGCATCCCCTTGAGGGGGTAAGCTTTTCCCGCCTGGTGGTGGACAAAAACGGCGAACTCATGCGCCTCGGCCTGTCGAAGGATCAAAAATACCGTGTTCGCACGCGTCTTACGGATATTCCTCCGGCAGCAGTTGATGCGGTTCTGCGCTATGAAGACCGGTTTTTCTGGCATCATCCCGGCGTGAACCCCCTGTCCCTCGTTCGAGCGGCTCTGGGCATGCTGGGGGGCGGACGGCGCATGGGCGGCTCGACCATCACCATGCAGGTGGTCCGCCTGACGCAGGGTTCGGAGACTGGGCACATCCGCGCCAAGTTGAGACAAATTCTTCTGGCGCTGCAGTTGGAATGGCGCTGGTCGAAAACGGATATCCTTGAAGCGTATTTTAATCTTGCCCCTTATGGCGGCAACGTGGAAGGCTTGGGGGCGGCGGCGCTTTATTATTTCCACAAAACGCCCGCTGCGCTGACGTCCGAGGAAAGCGCCGCCCTGATGCTGGTGCCGCAGAATCCCTCCCAACGTCTGCCGTCCCAGAACAATCCCGTATTTGCTGCCGTCAGACATCGCATGAGCAAAGCCTGGCACGGCAAAGACGAAATCGCGCCTCTACGCGTTTTCGGAGCGAAAGACCTTCCCTTCGCCGCGCCGCACGTATGCGCCGAATTACTGCGTCAGCCCCATGAGGAAGGACGCGGACGGGCTGCGCCCGGCGCGGACTTGGGGGGCCACAGGGGGCACAGCCCCCCCCCTGAAGAAGGACCTCTGCGCTCCACTATCGACCTTGGCGCGCAACGCCGGCTGGAAGGGCAACTGCAACGTTTTGCCGCCCGCCACCGCGCTTGGGGCATCAACAATGCCGCAGCGCTGCTGCTGCATTGGCCCAGTATGGAAGTACGGGCGCTGGCGGGATCCGCCGATTTCCACGACAAACATATAGACGGGCAGGTGGACGGGACGCGGGCCAGGCGTTCGCCCGGCTCCACGCTCAAGCCTTTTATTTATGCGCTGGCTATTGAACAGGGACTTATTCATCCGCATACCCTGCTGGCGGATACGCCCCGCAGTTTTTTCGGCTATGATCCAGAAAATTTTGACGGCGCCTTTCGTGGGCCGCTTTCAGCGGCGGAAGCGCTGCGCGGCAGCCGCAATCTGCCAGCCCTGACTCTGGCGGCGCGTCTCAGGCAGCCTGATCTCTATGCATTCCTGCTCCGCGCTGGCGTAGCCTTTGCCAACGATAAAGACCATTATGGCTTGAGCCTTGTTTTGGGCGGCGCGGAAATGACCATGCGCGAACTGGCGTGTCTGTATGCCATGCTGGCCAACAAGGGCGTTTGGCGCCCACTGCGCCTGCTGCAAGACGCCGTTGCGCGCGCGCCGCTGCAATTGCTCACGCCGGAAACGGCTTTTGTGACCCTTTCCATGCTGGAAGACGGCAACCCCGATCGCCTGGTCCGTTCACGCGCTGGCTCGACCGTGCAGTTGAGAATCAAAACCGGCACGTCGAACGGCTTCCGGGACGCATGGGCCGCTGGAGTATTCGGACCCTATGTCCTCGTGACCTGGGCAGGGCATTTCGACAACACCGCCAACCCGCTGTTGATCGGCGCGCAGGTGGCAACGCCGCTTTTCACATCAATCGCCCGGGAACTGGCTGCTTCCGAATCCATGTCGGATGATGCCGGATACCCTGCCCGCAATGTGCATGTGGAACGCGTCAGCGTCTGCGCGGCCACAGGCGACCTCGACACGTCACTTTGCGGGGAAACCGTTGATACCTGGTTTATTCCCGGCGTGTCGCCCCTTCGGTCTTCGGGAGTGTTCAGAACCATCCTCGTGGATCCCGTAACTGGCCTGCGCGCCTGCTCATCCAGCGCCAGGCGCGTGGAAACGCGGGTCTGGGAATTTTGGCCCACGGATCTGGCCCAGATGTTCCAGAAAGCCGGCGTGATCAAACAACCGCCGCCGCCCTTTGCGCCTGAATGCCGCAGAGACGGAAGTTCTCCCGGCATGCCTCCCATTATCATCCAGCCAAAGGCCGGGATCGTTTACCATGCGGGATCCGCCCGCGGCGTCGGCAATGCTGTGGCGCTTATAGCCAATGCAGATGCTGATGTCGCCACGCTGCACTGGTTTGCGGATAAACGCTATCTTGGCATTTCAACTCCGGGCAATCCTCTTTTATGGAATGCATTCCCCGGCAGCATCACCCTGCGCGTTGTTGACGATGCGGGGCGCTCGGCCCAACGGCGCGTGCAAATCCGTGGCATGCAGGGTGAATAGAGGATATACACCTTCACAGCTATCTTAAGGAGGCATCATATGCGCATGACGCGCCTTCCGCTTATTGTAACCGTCTTCATGGGCATCATGCTCTGCGCATGGACGGCGCAGGCTGCCGCCATCAATGCAGAAAAGCAGATTTGCGAAAAAAAAGACTTTATGGAATTTATTGCCGCTTTTTCCGAGCTTACTGTCCAGCAACAAGCTGTATGCGCGCGTTTTCCCCTGACGATAGGGGGAAAGACTTACAAGACGCTGCAAGCCTTTCTGCGCTCGCCCGCGGCCAAATATAAAATCATTGGTTCCAAGAAAGAAACGGAAAAGCATGGAAAAACAGCAACGCCTTTCTTTTTGCCCCTGCCTCCGGATAAAAATTTGGATCGGTTCGACCTCGCGCTCAAGTATGCGTATCTCATCGCGCAGGATGGCAATAACTCCATTGCAACGTTAACGGAGGGCGGCACTTTGTCATTCTCAACCGTAGAGTTTGTATGGAACGGGGAACAATGGAGGATTATTGACGTCCGCGAGTGATGCGGGCGACGGATGCAAATGTATCTATTCCAGCCAGCAGCCCAGGAAAGGCAAACCGGCTTGTGACAATAAGTCCAAAAAAACGCTGAAATCGTAAAACCTACCCGTTTGGGTAGGTTTCAAAAAAAACAAACGATGCTATACATGGAGGGGGATGTCGTTTTTTTGGTTCGCCTGCAAAAGCGTGTCGGCGACGTCCGGCGCATGGGAGAAGCGGCTTGAAAAGCATACACAACACTCTGTGTCTAGCCCTGCTTTGCGTGGCTCTGACGCTTTACGCGCCTGCTGCCGCTTTGGCGGACGTGGCCTCCCCCGGCGTGGACGCCGTGCATGCCTGCCAGGCAGGGCGCGGCGACGCCATTACCGCGCCGGGCAGGATATTCTGGGCCAGAACGGAAGCAAGCTGCCGTAATTTTGCCGCCCCTTGGCGCTACCGGGAACATGCCTACGAGCTGCATTACGACGACTCCCGTTCTCTGGCGCGGGCTTCTTACGCTCTGGCCCTGCACGCCCGCGACATTGACCTGAGCCTGCCTGTGGAAAAATTTCTCGGGGGGCTTCTGGGCTTTCATTATTCCGTGGAGCAGATCTGCGCTTGGCTCAACGACGTGACGGCAGGCCGCGGCCCTGATCCCGCTCTGGACGAAGCCGTGCTGGCCGGACTGCTTCTGAGCGACCGCGTCATTGCCTTCCACAAGGGGCGTTTTACGCCCACGGGCCGGGTGCGGCACGTCCTGGCCGCGTCAGCCGGGAAAAAACGCTCCTTTGACTCCGTCCTGCTGCACGAGCGTTTGCACGTATTCTGGGATGAGGACGCGGCATTTCGGGAGCGCATGGCCAAGGGAATGGGAAGCCCTGCCGGAGGAGCGCAAGGCAGCCGAGAAAGCGGCCCTCAGCCGCTACGCCAGCGACAACGAGCCCCAGTTGCTGGAGGAGTGGGCCATACGACAGGCTGAACGGACAAACATGGATTTGCGGTGACCGGCATGGGGCCTATCAGCGCAACATATTGTATACACAGGAGGTAATATGAAAATGTGGAGATTGCTGTTCCCGGTCCTTCTCTTGGGCCTGGTGTTGTTGTTTGAACCTGCGCCGGCGCAGGCCGCAAAACGGATCACCCTGCAGAACGCGGGGGGCTCTGCGGTATGGACGTGCGTGGTAGTGCAGACCTATAACGGTTGGCGCGTGCGCGGCTGGTACAAAGTCGCGCCGTATTCGTATAGAACTCTTAATTTTAACGATGCAGGTGGGTCGGCTTTCGGCGTCTACGCCTATATTTCCAACGGCCCGCGCTGGTCCGGCCAAGGCAATGCGCCGGTTGTCGCCGTCGTCGACTCCGGCATGGACCACAACGTCCGCCAGGCGCCGTACGGCAAAAACCCACGTCGCGTGCAGGTGCGCATGGTAAACGGCAACAGCTTCAAATTTTCCTATCAAGGCCAACAGCAACAGTACAGGCAAGCTGGCTGGTGGTAATAACCCTAATATATAAGGATATTGTCATGAACAAATTGCACTGCATCCTGCCGCTGCTTTTGGCCTTCTGCCTCGCGGTGCTTTCTCCGGCTCTGGCGGCGGAAACGCAAAACAAACCCGGCACCCGCGACCTCGTTTTTGAAGAAGAAGAAGTAACGAAAAGCGCGGAAAAAGAAGAAAAAATAGACATTCCCAAAGTAGAAGGTGGACAAAAAATTTCCATCACCACCTCCCTGGAACTGACCCGGGACGGCAAAACGGAAATCGTGGCCCCCAACAGCACCTTCAAGAGCGGCGACCGGGTCAAGCTGATCTACACTCCGGGCATGGACGGCTATATCTACTGGATAAGCCGCATGACCTCCGGCAAGTTCACGGTGCTCTTTCCCACAGCCAAGACGGGCATGGACAACGCCGTCAAGAAGGGCGAAAAATATACCATGCCGGCCAAGGGGGCTTTCCGCTTTGACGACAAGACCGGTACGGAAATCCTCATCTGCATGATCAGCCCGCAAAAAATAGCGGTCCTGGACGCGGCCATCGCCGCGGCCGACAAGGCCGGCCAGCAGGTGGACCTGACCCAGATGGACAAGGTCATCAACAACCTTGGCGAGCAGAACCTCAACAAGCGCCAGACCCGCGACCTGGTGTTTGAAGAGGAAGAGGATGAAAAAAGCGTGACCAAAACCCAGACCGTCAAGCCCGGCGACACCTTTGTGGCGACCTACGAGCTGATTCACGAATAGGATAAGGAGGCGGCAATGAACAAGCGTACCCTTCCCTTTTATTGTCTGATGCTGACGGCGCTTTGGCTGACATGCCTGTTGTTGCCGCCTTCTTTCGCCCTGGCCGCCAACAAGCCCGGCACGCGCGATCTGGTTTACGAAGAAGAGGCTCCGCCCGCCAAACCTATGTCGGTAAACGAGTTGGAGGCCCTCGGCGACAAAGCCCTTAAACTATACCAGGCAAAGCAATACGCGCAGGCACGGCCTTTGTACGAGCAATTCATTCAGGGAGCGAAAGCCCATGTGAAGGATGATCATCCGGCGGTGCTTGATGCCAAAATGTATCTCGGCCTGTGTTGCTATAATCTGAAAGACTACAAGGCGGCCTCGGACGCGTTCCGGCCCGTCATCGTCCCCCTCTTGACCGCAAAACAGGTGGAACCTTTGGCGTTGATCAGCGTTGCGTACTTAGCGGAATCTCTGACAGAGCTGAAAAAGCATGAGGAAGCGGAAGACCTGTTGAGCAACACTGTGCCGTTCCTGATGAAAAAGCTGGGGAGCAAACGGCATCCCGTGACCAACAGCCTCCGTTCCCAGTGGGCCCAGGTTCTGAAAGAGCGGAATAAACTCGCCGAAGCCATCAAAGTGCAGGAAAGCCTCGTCAATGACCTGGCAAGCCCCAGAGACACGCTTTTTTATGAAGTTATTCTGAATTTGGCCAGAATGTATAAGCAGGCGCCGGATTACCGCAAGGCGCGCAGGGTGCTGAACGTCATCGTGCCGGAAATTCTCAAAAAACGAGAACTTGACGATGAATACGCCCGGGGAGCGGTACGGGAACTGGCGGATCTCCTCTTTCTCCAGAACTATTATGCCAGAGCCAAGGAGCTCTATGAGCAGCTGCTGCCCGCGGCGGTCAAATTCGACGGCGCGGACAGCGAAGAAACCCTGGGCCTCCGTTCGAACATGGCCGCCACCTATGAGTTTCTCGGCCAGCTTCCCAAAGCCCAGGAATATGCTGAAAAGGCGTTTGCCGCCGCAACCGCCAAATTGGGCGCCGACCATCACATTACCCTGGATGCGGGCATGCGGCTTGCCGGCATACTGAGAGTACGCGGAGAGTACAGCAAGTCCATGCAACTGATTGAAAACGTCATAGCCCGGCACGCCAAAGCGCTGGGGCCTGAACACCGCGACACGCTGGCAGCGCAGGCCGAACTGGGCAAACTGTATAATGACATGGGCGATTACGAAACAGGCCGCAAAATTTTCCTGGAAAGCCTTCCTTTGGCCGAACGCGCTGTGGGGCCAGATCATTCCATAACCTTAGGCATACTCACCGGCCTTGCCAGCGGGTATTCCAACCAGGAAAAGGACGACTTTGAAAAAGCCGCGGAATACAGTGACCGCGTGTTGGCCGCGCAGCTTAAAAAGTCTCCCACGGGACTGGCTGCCATGAATGCGCGGATGAATCACGCCAGTATGTTCGTCAACAGAAAACGCTACGACGAGGCCGCGAAGGCATACCCGCTTCTGCTCAAAGATATGGAAAAGGATCTGGGCAAGGAGCACCCGCTCACGCTGGAACTGCGCCTCAACATGGCTATTCTGGAAAGAGAGCGTGGCAATGCCGCCGAATCCCGGAAGCAAATTGAAGCGGTGCTTCCGCTTATCAGCGCCTTCGGCGACGATATGCTGAAGCTGCTGGCGGCCAATAACCTGCGCATGGCCTACAACATGGAAAAGAACCTGCAAATGGCCGAGTTTTACGGCAGGCAGGCGGTGGCCGTTGCCCAGAAGATGCGCGAAGGCATCCAGAATCTGCCCGCCAGCGTACGGCAGGCTCTGGCCAAAGACAGAACCCCCGCGTATCAGGGACTGGCCGATGTGCTGATGGCCCAAGGCCGCGTGGCCGAAGCCCAGGCCGTCATGGGCCTGCTCAAAGAGGCGGAGCTTGGCGACATCGCGCGGACCGCGCCCGCGAAAAGCGCAGGAACGGATATTTTTGCGGGCATGGACCCCGCCTTGGTCAAAAAATACCAGGAACTCAGCGACAAACTGGTGGCGTTGGGCAAGGAAGGGCAGGCACTGCGGGAACGCAAGGAAGCGCAAGACGCGCTTGAGCCCCAAGCCGAAGCTCGCCTCAAGAAGGTGACGGCGGATTTGGAAGCGGCGCGCAAGGCCGTCAGCACCTTTATGAGCGCCCTGAACGCGGAACTTGCCAAAAAGGGCAAAAGCGCCACCGTCTCCAGCACGGCCAGCGCGGAAAAATACCAAAAGCTGCTCAAGGAGCTGGGCGCGGGCGCCGTGCTCATCCAGACCGTCCTGTCCGACGACAGGCTCTGGCTGATCCTGACCACGCCGGATGCCGTCATCGCCAAGCAGAGCCCGGCTGACGCCAAGAGCCTGAGCGCCAAGACCCTGAGTTTCCGCAACATCCTGCAGGACCCCGAGCAGGACGCTAAACCCATGGGCAAGGAGTTTTACGACGCGATTATCGCGCCCCTCGCTCCTTCGCTGGAGCAGGCGGGCGCCAAGACGATCATGTTCGCATTGGACGGTTCGCTACGGTATATTCCCATGGCCGCTCTCTATGACGGCACGCAGTGGCTGGCGCAGAAATACGCTCTGAGCATGTTCAACGAGGCGGCAGGAACTGCCATGGGCGCGCCGGCCTCCGGCGAACGCAAGGTGGCGGGTTTGGGCGTGACCAAGGAACACCAGTACGGGCGCGGCAAATTCACGGCCCTGCCTGCGGTCAAGGACGAACTGAAGACTATCGTCAAAACCGGCGACAATCCCGCCGGCATAGTGCCGGGCATGATGACCCTGGACGAAGGTTTCGTCGATAAGACGCTTCAGGACGTGTTGCGGCAAAAATACCCCATTGTGCATATGGCCAGCCACTTCCACTTCAACCCTAAAAACCCCGGCCAGTCCTTCCTGCTGCTGGGCGACGGCAGCGGCCTGAGCCTGGAACGCATCGCCACATCGGATGACTTCAAGTTCAATTCCGTGGAACTGCTGGCGCTTTCCGCCTGCCAGACGGCGCGTGGCGGCACGGATGCCAACGGCAAGGAGGTGGAAGGCTTCGGCGCGCTGGCCCAGCAACGCGGCGCGCGGGCCGTGCTGGCCACGCTATGGCCGGTATTCGACGAATCGACCGGGCTGCTCATGTCCCGCCTCTACGTCCTGCGCAAGGACGACGCCAAAATATCGCTGGCCGAAACCCTGCGCCAGGCGCAACTTCAGCTTATTGAAAACAAGGTGCCGGGCAAAAACTTTACCCACCCCTTCTATTGGGCGCCCTTCGTCCTCATGGGCGACTGGCG
>Ga0123353_10001977_pt1 | contig 25306 bp, 12 predicted proteins | sample TergutLab28metaG_3_FD_92763 | JGI IMG/M metagenome (GOLD analysis project Ga0123353, IMG submission 92763) | Labiotermes labralis P3 segment gut microbial communities from Petit-Saut dam, French Guiana - Lab288 P3 | ecosystem: Host-associated > Arthropoda: Insects > Digestive system > Gut ...
ATATTATAAATTATTTTATATTATAGTATTATACTTTGAATTATAGTATTATAATTTGAATCATATAATTATAAATTATTGTTATATTATACTTTATTTAAAATTAAATTATATTCAATGTAATATGTTTATTTATATATTTTTTTAATTTAAATGAATTTATTATATAATATATTATAAATTTTATATAATATGATAATAATGAAATAAATAATCTATAAATTATATTGTATTAATCTATACTAGATATCATTTTTGTTCTAATATTAAAATTAATTTAAATTAATAAATTAAATTAATGAATTAAAATTATAAATTATAATTATAAATAAATATAAAATAAGAGGTATTATTATGGCTATTGAATGGGTTAATTACTCAAATGAAGAAATTGAAGATTTAATATTAAAATTCACCAAAGAAGGAAAAACTCCAAGTGAAATTGGAATTACTTTAAGAGATCAATATGGTATTCCTAGTGTAAAGGAAGTTACTGGTGAAAAGATTACAGCTATTTTAAAGAAAAATGACCAAGCTCAAGAATATCCTGAAGATATTATGAACTTGATTAAAAGAGCTGTAAATATTAGAGACCACTTAAAAGATAATCCAAAAGATTTACATACTAAAAGAGGATTAACTATCATAGAATCCAGAATCAGACGCCTTGCTAGATATTATGTAAATGAAGGTGAATTGCCTGAAGGATGGAGATATGATCCACAACAAGCAGCGCTCCTTGTTAAATAGGGCTAATGAAGGCTGTGATGTGATAGCTAATCACATCAAACAAGATAATGTTATTAGAATAATTTCTCATAACGATGCTGATGGACTTTCAGCAGCTGGTGTTTTAGCTAATGCTATTAAAGAGGAAGGTGGACAATTTCATACCACCATTCTCACTCGTTTAAAACCAGAAAATATTAAGCAATTATCTTTGGAAAAATACAAGCTATTTATTTTTTCTGATATGGGTAGTGCTTGTTTAAAACTACTAAATAATTTCAAGTCAGATCTTGTAATTGCAGATCACCATCAACCTGCTGAAGTTGAAACAAAAGATCATATAATTCATGTAAATCCTCATCTTTTTGGTATTGATGGAAGTAGAGAAATTAGTGGTGCAGGTACTGCATATTTAACTATTAGGGAATTAGGAGAAGTTAAAGAATCAGGACAAACTGGAAAAACTAGAGAATCAGGAAAAGAAAACGAAAAAGCCAACAATTCTCTAAATAAAAAATACCTTGCTCCTTTAGCTCTTGTTGGAGCATTTGGAGATATGCAAGGTCAGGATGGATTTATTGGTGTAAATGAGCTAATTCTTGAAGATGGAAAAGAATTTGGAAATCTTGAAATTCATGAGGACTTAAAGATAGTTTCAAAATCAAGTGAACCATTATACAAATCAATAGCTTATACTTTAACCCCAGCTCTTCCAGGACTAACTGGAGATTTAGAAGGATCTATGGGATTTTTAGAAAAAATGGGATTATCTTATGGAATCAAGTTCACTGACCTTGAAAATGAAGAAAAAGATGTTTTAAAAGATGAACTTATTAAGTTAAATCCAGATATTTTTGGGGATGTTTATAGTATTATTCCTGAAAATAAAGTTTTAAGAGACCTTGAAGAATACTCTTATATTTTAGATGCATGTGGAAAAAATAAAAAAACTGGATTAGCTTTATCTATTGCTTTAGGTGAGCGAGATCAAGCTCTTGATGCTGCTTTAACAATTCAAAAAAAATATCGAGATCAGCTAATTAAAGGAATGGAATGGATAAAAAGAGAAGGTTCCAATGAAATGGAGTTTATCCAATACATTTACAGTGAAGATAAAATACTAAAAAGTGTAATGGGTACTATTTCAACTGTTGCAATAGCTTCAAAACTTTTAAGCAATAATAAACCTATTCTTTCAATGGCTAGAATGCACAAGGATGTTAAAGTTTCTGGCAGAACCACAAGAAATTTAGTAAAAAAAGGAGTTGACCTTGGAAAAGCTTTACACGATAGTTCACTGAGCTTTGGAGGTCAAGGTGGTGGTCATGACATAGCTGCTGGAGCTATGATTCCTTATAAAGAAATGGACAATTTTTTGATTCTTGTAAATGACATGATTGAACATCAAATTAATAATAGTTAGTTAATAGCTAATTATCAAGAGGATTAAGATGTATTTAACATCAAGAGGATTAAGATGTATTTAACTAAAGAAGAAGAAAAGATGTATCAAGGTGAGTATGGAGATACTGTAAGAAAGAGTATGGAGATAATAGTTGCACTTGGCGACATTTATGGGGCTGAAAAACTTGTGGATATTAGTTCTGCTCAAATATCTGGAGTTTCTTATAAAACCATTGGTGATGCTGGTCTTGAATATCTTGAAGATTTAGCTAATGATAAAGAAATAATAGCTAAAAGAGTTGTAACTAAAATTCCTTCTACTTTAAATCCTGCAGGGACTGATCTTGATAATTGGGAAAAACTATCTTTTCCAGCTGAATTTGCTTTAAAACAAAATGATATTGTAGATGCTTATGGTGCTCTTGGAATTTCTAAAACTTGTACTTGTACTCCATATCTTGTTGGAAATATTCCTAAATTTAAAGATCATGTAGCTTGGTCAGAATCTTCTGCAGTTTGTTATGCTAATTCTGTGATTGGTGCTAGAACGAATCGTGAAGGGGGTCCTAGTGCATTAGCTGCAGCTATTTGTGGTAAAACATCTTTGTATGGATATCATTTAGAAAATAATAGAAAAACCACTGTAATAGTAGAACTTAATGATGAAATTTCAGGAATTGGCTATGGTGCTCTTGGTTACTTAATTGGTAAAGAAATTGGAGATGGAATTCCTTACTTTATTTTAAAAAATAAATCTACTAATGATGAATTGAAATCCCTTGGGGCGGCCCTTGCTTCTTCTGGAGCTGTTGCGCTATATCATATTGAAAATGAAACTCCTGAATATGATTCTGCTGGGAAAGAAAAACTTTTAAATGAAGATTCTTCTTCTAAAATTAATCTTAATATTAATGATATTGAAGATACTTGTAAAAATCTAACAAATTCTTCTAAAGATGAAGCAGATCTTGTTTGTTTAGGATGTCCTCATGCTTCTCTTGAAGAAATCAAGGATATAGCTAATTTAGTTAATAATAAGAGAATAAAAAATGAACTTTGGGTATGTACTTCTATAAATATTAAAGCAGCAGCTGATAGAATGGGATATACGAAAGTAATTGAATCTGCAGGAGGCCATATAGTTTGTGATACTTGTATGGTAGTAGCTCCAATTGAAGATATGGGTTATGAAATAATTGGGGTAGATTCTGCAAAGGCAGCTAACTATATACCCAGTATGTGTGGTTTAGAAGTAATATATGATAATGCTAAAAATTTAATAAAATTTGAATAATATATTTATGATAATTTTTATCAATTAAATTCAATAGCTATGAGAGTTTTTATCAATTAAATTCAATAGCTATGAGAGTTTTTATCAACCAATTCAACAACTATGAGAGTTTTTATCAATATTCAATAGCTATCTAAAGCAGTTTGATAATTTCCACCTAATTTAATATAAGGTTCAGCTCTATCTACAACCACTCCTAGTTTTTTAAGATCTTCGATTTTTTTGAATGGTTGTTTTTTTCTAATAGCTATAATTTTCTTTCCAGAGATTGTACCTATTCCTGGAACTCTAATTAATTCATAAAATGGTGCTTTGTTAATTTCCAATGGAAAAATATCCATTTTTCTTGCAGCTAAAATTTTTGGATCTTCATCTAATGATAGTTGCCCATTTTCTTGGAAAACCAACTCTTTAGTATTGAATTTATATAGGTTTAAAAGTGCATCAGCATGATATAGTTGATTTGTACGTATTTTATTACATTCTTCCTTTTTTTCAAAGTCTGTTCCTTCAACTGGTGAAAATGCACTAAAATAACTACGATGAAGATTTACTTTTTTATATAATGATTTTACTCTTTTTAGTATTTCTTCATCACTTTCATCATTAGCTCCAACTATCATTTGAGTTGTTTGACTAGCACAAGCCATTGAATTACTGTTTGTTCCAACTTTTCTACTTTTAAAGATTTCATTTATCCAATCAAGACGTTTTAATATATCTTTATTATAATCTTTTGTTGAAGATATTTCAGATAGTCCACTTGAAGTAGCTGCTTCTATATTTAAGCTGACTCTATTTGATAAATCCATAGCTCTTTTTATGGAATCTTTACTAGCTCCAGGGATAATTTTAAGATGAATATAATCATCATAGCCATGATTTTTTCTTAAGATTTTTAATGTCTCAAGCATCTTTTCCATTGTCTCATCAACATCTTTAGCTATTCCTGAACTTAAAAACAAACCATTAACATAATTATTATCATAGTAATATAAGAATACTTTAGCTAATTCTTCAGGACTTAATTCAAGTCTTGTAAAATTTCTTTTAGATTGGTTTATGCAATATTTACAATCATTAACACATTTGTTTGTCATTAATGTTTTAAATAGAGGAACTTTACAACCATTAGCTCCAGTAGCATGATAAATTCCAGGTAAGTTAGCATCTGATGTTTTATGATGATTAACATAATCACAAAGGTCGTACTGTGCAGAATCACTTAAGGTTTGCATTTTTTTTAAAGTATTCATTGATATTATTTTATCTTTTATAGTATTATTAGTTTTTGGGAGCTAATGAAAAGTAATATTATTAATAATAGTCCAATAAAGTATGAATATGAAAACCACTTATTAAGGATTTATATGTTTAATAACTAATCTATATTAAATTATTAACTCTAATTTAAGATATGCTATCTAATTTAAAATACCTATAATTTACAGTTTTTTTAGCAAAAGGACTCTTATTTTAATTTCTTTAATAAAATTAAAAACAATTGGTAGAGATTAATTTATCCTTAATTAAATCTCTTTTTAGAACTCTTTATTTTCTAAATTAAGCTCTTTAATGACTTTTTATTGAAAATTAAAAGAAAACCTTTATATAAGATAACTGTTATATTAAGGAGTACATTTTTAATATACAAGTTTTTTTAAAAACCATTTAATGAATTTGAAAGTTTTTTTTAAAAAATTTGATATAGATAATATTTGCTTAAAAATTAAAATTCTTTTAAAGTTTAAAATTTAATATTTTATTATAAAAATTATAATATAAATTTAAAATTTATTTAAAAATCATGGAATTTAATGAATATTAAGAAATTCAATATAAAATTAAAGAAATTATATAGAATTTAATTTTATTATTATATAATTTATTTATTATATAGTTTAATTTCTTATAAAATTTAATATTATTATCATATAATTTAATTTAAAGTTATAATTCAATATAGTTAAGGTAATTCAATATAGTTAATGTATTTATTTAGATAATTATTATCTCATAATTTCAAATCTATTATGGCGGAAGATATTTATGAAGTTTAAACATTCAGTTTATATTATTGTAATAGTTTTTATCTTAATGGCAATGGCTCCAACCATGAGTCAATCCATTGATAATGTAAATTCCATTGATAATGGGAAAAATAATGATAAAACTATTAAGATTAATGAACTAAATAATAATGACAGTATAGTTGTTGTTAAGGCAAGTACTATACCTGAAAATACAAATACCTCTACAAAAAATACTACTGTGAATAATAATAGCTCTAATAATGATTCTAAGAATAAAAAAGCAGTTAAACCTAGTAAATTATCACAAGCTAAAATTATTTCAGCTTCTTCTAATGTTAGTAAATTTGTTAATAAAAACAAAAAACTACCTAATTTTGTTACAATTGATGGTTATAAATTTTCAATCCCTGAATATATGTATCTTGTGAGTAAAACCATTAGTCTTAGAAATAATAAGGATAATAGCAAGGTTATTGTAAAATATGATATTAAAAACCCTACTAATCTTAAAAGAGATAATATAAAAGGAATTTTTACAAAAAAACAATATTCTACTTATTCAAAAAATATTGTAAATTTTATTATGAGGAATGGTTTTGTTCCAAGCTTTGTTGACACCAAACTTGGAAAGATGCAGTATCAAACAACTGTTTTTGCTCTTAACAGTGTTTTAGTTTCAATGGAAAAAAATAAAAAATTACCAAAGAATTTAAGACTAAATATTAAAAAAAATCATAGAATGAATAAAATAATGCCTAGATATGTTAATCCTGCTAGTTTAGTTGGTAATAATTATAAGATTATCGCCTTTCCTAAAGGAGAAGATTTTTTTACTGTAAAAGCTAAAACTCTTTATGGTCCAATTGATGTAAAATTTAATAGCAAATATTTGATTAGTACAGCTAGATGTAGTTGTGGAGTAAAAGGAAACTATTTCTATCATTCAGCAGCCTTTATTAATTACTGTCCTTACTGTAAGGTTAATGGTACCATGCATTTCTATGACCATCCTCGCATTTCTCCTGAAGGTATGTGGTATTGTCTTAGATGTGATTCAGATTACTGTTTAGTTACTGGTAAAGAACACGTTATTTCACGACCTATGCAGTTAAAAATAGCTACTTTTTAATTATAGTTGGAGAATTAATTTTTGAAAAATAGGTTTTTATAGTATGAAACTTAATTTCTGGCACTGAATTTTAGGTTTATTTATATATAAATTGATAATTTTTATACCAAAAATTTGGTGTTATACTATATATAAAGTGAAATTAATTTTTTATTAAAAATTTTATAAGTTAATAATTTTTATAAAAAAAGAAAAAATAGGATGAAATAAATTAAATTTATCCTAAAAATTGTTTATATTATTTTTTACGGATTGTTATTCCTAAACTACTTAACAAAACCATTAATAAGACAATTATTGGGATTCCTGTATTTTTCATAGAAATGCCTTTAGAGTTATTAAAGTCTCCGTTATTAGTATTGGCATCATTATTAGGAGCATCATCTATATCATCAGCTTTTTTAACACCATCTTCTTCAGGAACTTCTGCTTCTAAAGTTTCGTTACCCTCATTAATTGTATTTGAATTTGTATTGTCTGAAATGCTTTCTTTGACATCCATTAAGATAAGAGATTCTTCTTTGTTTTCTCCTATGTTTATATCAAAGCTTTCTACTGTGATGCGATTAGTTATATTTCCAGCAGCATTAACTCGAACATTAACATAAAGAATTGCAGTTTCACCAATAGCTAAATTACAAACATTCCAGTAACCAGTATTTGGGGTAAAAGTGCCTTTTTCATTAGAGTGGCTTAGATAAACAAGTTCTTTAGGTAAAATCTCAATAACTTTAACATCTCTTGCAGTAGCAGATCCATAGTTAGATACTGTAATAGTATATTGCAATGTATCACCAACAAAAACTGTAGTGGCATTTGCAGTCTTACTAAGAGTAAGATTTACAGCACCTTTAATAGTAGTATTAACTGTATTAGAATCTTTAACTTCCTCATTTTCAATACGTAATATTGTTGCATTGTTATAAATAATGTCATCAATATTTCCTTCAACTATCTTAAGATATATCTCAAAAGTGAAACTGTTTTTAGCAAGTAAATTGTATATATATAAATGTAATTCACCTTCATAATAGTCAAAAACATATTCATCAGATTCATCATTTAAAGAGCATCCAATATAATAAAGACGTGGATCAAGGATATCTTCAAAATACACTCCTCCAGAATCATCAAGACCACTGTTAGTTATAGTGAATTTATAAGTTAAATAGTCACCAACAATAGCTGCAGAAGCATTAACTTCTTTTATTATAGAAAGATTAACATATTTATTAACTCTAGTTCCAGCCGCCCCGGATCCTACTTCTTCATCTATTTCATCAGAAATTGCAGTTGCCCAATTATAAATAGGATCATAAGGTGTTGCAAACCACCATCTAATATTAAGAGACTCTTCAGTATAAGTATTGGTGTTATAAAAGTTTTGACAGTTTATGGTAACATATATTTCGAAGCTTTTGTTAGTATTTGGAGATATGGTGCCTAAGTTCCAGATGTATGTGTTTCCAGTGTTGGAAACGTATTCTGCTCCGCTAGATCCAGTGTAATCAAGACGTTGATTGAGTGCGTCAGTTACTGTTACATTGGTTGCATCAATATTTCCGTTGTTGTAGACTGTGATAGTGTAAGTTAAAGAGTCGCCGTCGTAAGCATTATCTTTATCGACTTCTTTTGTTATAAAAAGGTCAACATAATCTTCATCCCCATTATTTAAAATAGTAATATCTCCAGAATCAGCAGAATTCATAGTACCATAAATTCCATCTGAGTCATCTGTCATCACATCAATTGCAAAAACTCCTTGCAAACTACAAAAAATCAATAAAATACTAACTAATAAAGTTATATAAATTCCCAAATTCCCAAACATTTTAATTTTTCTTATCACTTCTCAGTTCCCCCAAATTTTTAACTCTCCCAATGAGTCAAAAATAAATGTAAATAATTAATTCTGTTAACAGTAGTCCAAATCCATTGAAATTAAAATACATAATTATTCATCATGATATTAAAACACATTATTATTCATTATAAATAAAATGTATATAGGATTAAGTTATAATTACTAACTGTTATGCAATATATAAACACTTTTCAGTGTAAATTAAAGCATATAATTGTTAGTTCTACTAATATATAAATGTTGTCACTTCTGTCAGTTTTTTGGATTTTTCTGTATTGTTTGTGCATGAATTTTTGCTTTTTTGCTTGGTATTGTTTATTTGTTTAGGAATATTTAAGTACAAAGTAATTTATTAAAAAAATTATCAATGATATAATATAATTTGTTAAAAAATAAAAAAGTTTATTAGGACAATAAAAGGTTTATAAATGAATAAAAAGGTTAATTAAGGCAATATAAGGTTTATAAATGAACAAAAAGGTTCATTAATCTAATAAAAGTTTATAATGAATAAAAAAAGAAAAAATAGGATAAAATAAATTAAATTTATCCTAAAAATTGTTTATATTATTTTTTTACGGATTGTTATTCCTAAACTACTTAACAAAACTATTAATAAGACAATTATTGGGGTTCCCGTATTTTTCATAGATGCCCCACTAGTTGATGGAGTTTTATCTTTATCACTTGAGTTATCTTCATAGCTTGGATTATCATCTTTGCTATTGTCATCATCTGTCTCATGAGTATTGTTTTCTTCTCCTCTTTCAGTAGCTCTTGGGCTGTGGGTTATTTTATTTTCACTACTTTCATCGATTTCTGCATCAGGAACGAGAACTTCAAATTCGTGCTTTTTACCATCTCCAGAGATTGTAATTGAAGCTATACCATTATTATCAGTATATTTGTGACCTATGTTTTTCCCATCCATGTAAAAGTCAACAGGATAGTTTCCTACAGGATTACCTTCATCGTCAGTCACATTAGCTGTGATTGTAATCGATCCATCAGGATTTTCAGTTACAGTAATCTTAATAAATATTTTACCCTTAGTTACAGTAAAAGTAGAAGTATTTTCACAAGGATTATAATCTTCATCACCTGCAAATTTAGCTACAACCACAATAGTTCCATTTTTTGTAGGAATGTAAGGTACTGACCAGCCGCCATTTCCATCAGTTTCTACAGTACTTGTGTTACCATCGATGGTGACAGTAATGTTTTTGTTTGCTATTGAATTGCCTTTTTCATCTCTTAAAATTCCAGTAATATTTACAGGACTTCCTTCATTAGATAATGCTGGAATCTTTACATTTTCTGGAGTTGTGATTGTTATACTAGTGTCTATTTTGGCTGTTACAGGTATTATTAAGGCACCATTGAATCTATTAATCTCATATCCGTCGCGACCACTATAATCACCAGTTATAGGAATTAATCCTCCTTTATTGGGCGTTGTATAGCTAACACTAGCTTTACCTTCTTCAGAAGTCACATAGATTGGTTCTCCACCACCAATAATAAAAGCAATACTCTGTCCTGTGATAGTGTTACTCATATCATCGGTTAAAGTTGCATTAATGTCAATAGTTGTATTTGTGGTAATATTAACAGTTTTATTTTCTATGTATGTTAAGTTTAAAATACCCATATTACCAAGGTTGAAGATCATTTGACCAAAGTTGGCTTTGTTATCTTCCATGGTGTTACGAGAAACTGACATGTTTCCAAGGTTATAGATAGTACCACTTTCAATTGCAGTATTATTTGCGAATTTGGAATCTGTAACATCAAAATTATCACAGAAATTGTTAAAGATAGCACTACCATTGATTGCAGTATTGTTTGTAAAGTTGGAACTTGTCACAGTAAAATCATTACCTTTGATATTTTTAGTATAGAAGCCAGGTAGGAAATCTTTTAGGAAATCATCAACGAAACTTCCTACTAATCCTTTTTTGTAGGAGAAATATTCAGAATAGTATTGGTTTGCCCAGTGGCTACTGTATTCCTTATAGCTCCAGTCTTTTCCACCCTTTTCTTCCCAGTATTGAGCCCAGTATGGAGTCCAGTATGCATCATACCAGTTTGTCCACCAGTCGTCTTCCATGAATTTATTATAGAAATAATCTATCCAATATTCTTCCCAAAATTGATTCCAGTAATCTTCGTCAAGGTAAACATCAATTTGGTTATAGATTGCTCCACCGTTGTTTTCTGCAGTATTTAATATGAACTGAGAATCTCTAACATTGAAACCATCTCCACCTTCATTGTAGATTGCTCCACCGTTTTGATAAGCTGTGTTGTTTGTGAAATTGGTATTTGTCACAGTAAAATTATTAGCAAATAAAAAACTATTCCATATACTATTCCATGATTCTTCCCAGAAATATTCATCATATTCCTTATAGAGATTATCCCAGAAATTATCCCAAAATTCATATAAATAATCATATCTACCCCAAACTTCTGCTAAATTAGCATTGTTGTAGATTGCTCCACCGTTTTCTGCAGTATTATTTGTAAAATCAGATTCTGTCACTTTAAAATTATCAGCATTGTTATTATAGATTGCTCCACCGTTGTTTTCTGCAGTATTATTTATGAAATTGGCATTTTTAACAGCAAATCCTAAAGCACTAGTTGTGTATGTTAAATCCCCATCAACCCATACCCAACCTACAGAGTTATATGTTATCCAACCTTCTTTTTCGTAAACACTGCCATGATTGTAGATTGCTCCACCATTTTGGTAGGCTTTGTTATTTGTAAAATTAGAATCTATAACTGTAAAGTTATCGCCTTGGTAATTGTAGATTGCTCCACCATTTTCTGCTGTGTTATTTATGAAATTAGTGTTTTTCACGGTAAAATTTGAACCTAGTGGGTATTGTTTGAATTCATCTGTTTCTCCATCTTCTGACCATATACTGTTTCGTTCAATATATCCATAATTGTAGATTGCTCCACCGTAATTGGCCTGATTATTTTCAAATTTAGAATTCATTATTGTAATATAATTCGTATTCCTATTGTAGATTGCTCCACCATAACTTGCTTTGTTATTTATAAAGTTTGAGTTTTCTATAAGGAAATCATTGTTAAGATAACCAACAATATAAATTGCCGAACCGTTATTGTAAGCACTGTTATCTGTGAAATTAGAATCTATCACAGAATAATCACGACCCCATGCTATATATAATGCTCCACCATTACCATCACTGTCTTCACTAAAATAAGCATTATTACCAGCGAAATTGGTGTTTTTCACAATGAAATCTACACATTCCATGAATTGAATTGCTCCAGCAGTTTCTGCTTTATTGTTTGTGAAAGTCGAATTTTCTATTGTAATTTTTCCACAGATGCTATCGGGAGTAGTTTGGAAATATATTGCACCAGTAAAACTTGCATTGTTGTCTGTGAAAGTTGAGTTTATAATAGTGATGTTATAACCTTCATAAAAAAATATAGCACCTGCAGTGGATGCTTCATTATTTGTGAAAGTAGAGTCTTTTATTGTGAAATTATATCCTCTCCTACTATGGATAGCTCCCCCACCAGCACGTGCTTTATTTTCATTGAACTCACAATGGATAATGTTTATATTATGACCAAAATTCATGATAGCACCACCACAGTTCATGGTACCATTTGAAAAATTTTTTGTGAAATTACTGTTTATAATAAATACATTATTTCCGCTGTTATAAATAGCACCACCTTCACACCAAGACCCTACCGATGGGCTACTAAGTGCTTGGTTATCTGTAAATGTGCAGTTTTCAATATATAGATTATGACCTACATTATAGATTGCACCACCAAATGCTCCACGATTTTGTGCATAATCAATTGCTCGATTATTTGTAAATTTACAATTTATAAATGTCAAATTAGAATTTAAATATGCGTTATTAACAGCACCACCCTTTACTGCATTTCCATTAGTAAATGTTAAATTTATAAAGGTTATATTTAACATATCTCTATTTATTGTGAATATTCCTCTTGAGTTTTCTGCATTGATAATTACATTTTCTGCTGTTTCGTTTCCTCGAATAGTAACACTATTGTTAATAAGTATACCTGTGTTGTTAGTACCTCTGTAGGTTCCTTTCTCTAATATAATTTCATCTATATTAGAATTAGATAAACCACCAGCTATACCACTTTGCATTTCTTCAGTGATAGTAGTTGACTCAGCAAAACTAGCTTGTAAACTAATAGTAATTAAAAGTATAAAAGTAATTGTAAATAGGAATAAATGGCTTTTGTTTATATTTTTCATTATCATCTTTCTCACCTCCTGTTACATAATGAAATGCTTCTCTTCAATCTTCTTATCAAAAGATTTAAGAGTTGTAAAAATTTGATTAATAAAAAAATAAAGATTTTATGTTAATGTTTTTTAGTTGTAATGATTATTTGAACTTGTCATACTTTTGTAATAGGAACATTGTATTGGCATGTTTTATTTATATCTATTAATATATCACTCCTATTATATATATTTTTCCTTTAAAACGACTGTTCGCAATGTTTCATTCTTTATTTTTTATTCTTTTCACAAAACAGAGTGAATGTTCTATATAATCTCATATAAATCAAGAATTATATGAAACACCATGAATTAATCCTTTTTTATATATAGTGTAAAACATTATTTTTGCTAAAAATTCAATATTTTGAATCTTAATTAAAATAAACATTTTTTAAAATAAAGAAGATTATAGATTTTATAAGTCTAAAAACTAAAATTTTTAAAATAAAAAGTTAAAATTTATTAAATACTATAATAAATCATAAATATATACTAATACTAATAAATACTTATAATTTTTAATTTAAAAGAAAAATAAAGTAATATAGCATATTAAAAAATTATAAGTAATTTTACAAAAATTGGTTCTATATTATAATATTATATAATAAATATTATTATTCAAATCAATTTTATTTATATTATAAATTTAAATTAAAATTATATAAATTATAAAAAAATATAATATTTTATAAAAAAATATAATTTTAGATGTAATTAGCTAAAAAAAGAAAAAATAGGATAAAATAAATTAAATTTATCCTAAAAATTGTTTATATTATTTTTTTACGGATTATCATTCCTAAATTACTTAACAAAACTATTAATAAGACAATTATTGGAATTCCTGTATTTTTCATAGATGCGCTACTAGTTAATGGAGTTTTATCTTCATCACTTGGATTATCTTCATAGATTGGATTATCATCTTTGTTATTGTCATCATCTGTCTCATAGGCACTGTTTTCTTCTCCTCCTTCATTAGCTCTTGGTATGTGGCTTATTATATTTTCACTGTTTTCATGGATTTCTGCACCTGGGACGAGAACTTTAAATTCGTGTTCTTTACCGTCTCCAGGGATTGTAATTGAAGCTATGCCATTATTGTCAGTATATTTGCGTCCTATGTTCTTTCCATCCATGTAAAAGTCAACAGGATAGTTTATTACAGGATTACCTTCATCGTCAGTTACATTAGCTGTGATTGTAATAGATCCATCAGGATTTTCAGTTACAGCGATATTAACAAATATTTTACCTTTAGTTACAGTAAAAGTAGCAGTATTTTCACAAGGATTATAGTCTTCATCACCTGCAAATTTAGCTACAATAGATATAGTTCCATTTTTTGTAGGAATGTAAGGTACTGACCAACGACCATTTTCATCAGTTTGGACAAGACTTGTTTTACTATCTATAGTGACATTGATACTTTTGTTTGCTATTGGATTGCCTTTTTCATCTCTTAAAATTCCAGTAATATTTACAGGATTTCCTTCATTAGATAATGCTGGAATCTTTATGTTTTCTTGAGGTGTGATTGTTATAGTTGTATTTATTTTTTCTTTAGAAAATGTGGTGCTGTTTATGAAACCATAATGGGTGCTGTTTCCAGCCCAATCTACTGTTACTTCGAAACTATTGGTTGTAGGTGTGTATTCGTATATCCACATTCCATTTTCATCGGTTTTGACGGTGTCTGGGATTCCATTAATTGTAATGTTAATTGTAGTGTTAGCTAGTGGATTACCTTCTATATCTTTTGCAATACCAGTTATGTTTACAGGTTCTCCTACAATTGGAGGTTTTGCAATATTAATAGTAGTATTGGTATATATGACATTGATTTCTAACTCAGCATTGAATGTATTAATACCATATCTCCCATGACCACCATAATTACCAGTTATAGGAATTAATCCTTCTTTATTAGGTGTTGTATAGCTAATACTAGCTTTACCTTCTTCAGAAGTCACATAAATTGGGGGTTCGCCATTGATAATAAAAGCAATATTTTGTCCTGTGATGGTGTTACCCATATCATCGGTTAAAGTTGCATTAATTTCAATGGTTGTGTCTCTTGTAACGTTAATAGTTTTATTTTCTAGGTATGTTAAGTTTAAAATACCCATATTACCAATGTTGTAAATCATTTGACCTAATTTTGCTTGGTTACCATCTGTCATATTATTAAGAGAAACCATCATATTTCCAATATTATAAACCACACCACCATTTTCATGTGCAGTATTTTTTGTGAAATTAGAACTTGATAATATGAAACTATTACTCTGATCATCTTTATTCCAGAAATTATTTTTAGCACCGCTTATAAAATCATTTATGAAAGTGTTAGTAAAGTCATTTTCGAAATTTGCCATAAACTCTATATTATCTGGCTGAGACATTAAATCATTTACATAATCATTTATATAATTATAATCCCATCCAAAATAACCTCCATAATATTCATACCAATAATCAAAATCAAACCAATATGAATACCATGGATCATTGTTAAAGTATTCCTCCCAATATTCCCTCCATAATTGGTTCCAATAATTTTCATCATATAAAGTACCAAGTTGATTATAGATTGCTCCACCATTTTCTGCAGTGTTGTCTATGAACTGAGAATCTAAGACATTAAAAGTATTTTCACCTTCATTATAAATTACCCCACCATTTTGGTAAGCTTCATTATTTGTGAAGTTGGAATTTTCTATTAAGAAATTATTAACAAGAAGGTTACTATTATAAATATCCTTCCAGAAATTATTCCAGAATTCGATACTGTCAAATTTTTCTAATGCATTATTAAAAGGATTATAATAATAGAAGTCCATGAATGTAGACCAAAATTCAGTGTATGTGAAAACATTGGCTATGTTATATATGGCACCACCATTTTCTGCAGTGTTGTTGTCAAATTCAGATTCTACAACAACAAAATTATCTCCATTGTAGTTGTAGATTGCTCCACCATTTTGATTAGCAACATTATCTTCAAATGTGGTGTTTTTCACCATAAAACCAAATCCATTAGTTGAATATGTTGAATGTACTTCATCAGGAATCCATTCACTTCGATAATATTTAATCCAAGTTTCTTTTATATAAAAGCCACCGTAATTGTAGATTGCTCCACCATCACTTCCAGCTTCATTATTTGTGAACTTAGAATCTATTACTGTAAAATTATCTCCATTGTGATTGTAGATTGCTCCACCATCTTTATCAGCTGTATTATCTGTAAAATTGGTGTTTTTCACCATAAAATTTGAACCAGTTACTTCGTGTTCCCATATATCAATATATCTATTTTCTTCGTCAGTAGGTTCATCTGATCGTTCATAAAAAAGACTACCATTATTGTAGATTGCTCCACCATATTCAGCTTTGTTATCTAAAAATGTAGAACTTATTATTGTAACATAATCTTTATCCCTATTGTAGATTGCTCCACCATAACTTGCTTCGTTGCTTATAAAATTTGAGTTTTCTATAAGGAAACCATCGGCTTGTGAATTAGAACTATAACCACCAGCATTATAAATTGCTCCGCCCATAATGGAAGCGATATTATCTGTGAAATTAGAATCTATTATAGAATAATCACTACAATAGGTCACATATAATGCTCCACCCACTTCTGCTTCATTGTTTGTGAAATTAGAATTTTTTACAATGAAATTTGTACAAGCATAGAAGTTAATTGCTCCTCCATGTCCTGCTGCATTGTTCGTGAAAGTTGAATTTTCTACTGTAAGATTTTGAGTACCTTGGAAATATATTGTACCAATGTTGTTTTTGAAAGTTGAGTTCATAATAGTGAAGTTAGCACTGTAATAATCAAATATAGGCCCACCAGACCCTGCTTCATTATTTGTGAAATTAGAGTCTTGTATTGTGAAATTATGTCCTTCACGATTATAGATAGCTCCTCCTCCAAAAATATATACTTTATTTTCATTGAAAGTACAATGGGTAATGTTTATATTATGACCTTCATTATAGATAGCTCCACCACCTCGGGTGTTATTTGCAGAGTTTTTTGTGAAATTAGAGTTTATAATAAATACATTATTTCCTTTGTTATAAATAGCACCACCAGTACAAATAACTTCAATGCCATTAGCAGCATACACACGGTTATTTATAAATGTACAGTTTTCAATATATAGATTATGGCCTAAATTATAGATTGCTCCACCAGATCCTGCACGACTTTCCCTATAATCAATTGCTTGATTATTTGTAAATATACAATTTATAAATGTCAAATTAGAATTTAAATATCCATTACTAACAGCACCACCATTTCTAGCTTCTCCATTAGTAAATGTTAAATTTATAAAGGTTATATTTAACATATCTGCATTTACTTTGAATATTGATACATTTTGGAAACCTGTTGCATCAATAGTTACATTTTCAGGAGCATCATTTCCTCTTATAGTCACATTATTGTTAATATTTAAACCTATATTGTTAATACCTTTGTAAGTTCCTTTTTCTAATATAATTTCATTTATAGTAGGATTTTCTAGCCCACCAGCTATACCACTGTCCATATCTTCAGTAATAGTAGTTGAAGTAGCAAAAACTCCTTGTAAACTAATAGCTATTAGAAATACAAAGGTAATTGTAAATAGAAATAAAAGGTTTTTGTGTATATTCATATTTTTCATTATAATTTTTCTCACCCCCTGTTACATAATGAAAAGCTACTCTCCAATCTTCTTATCAAAAAATTAAAGAGTTATAAAAATGATTAATAAAAAAATAAATGTTTTATGTCAATATTTCTTAGTCATATGATTATTTGAACTTATCATACTTTTGTAATAGGAACATTGTATTGACATATGTTATTTGTATACATTGATATATCACAACTATTATATATATTTTTACTTTTAAGAGGATTTTTCATAATTCTATATCTTGTTTATTTTTTATTTTTTCACAAAACTCACATAGAATATTTTAGATAATCCTCTATAAATTAAGAATTACATGAAAACACTGTGATTTAATCATTTTTTATATAGTACTATAATAGTAATATTTAATAATATATCTATATTCAAATCAATTTTATTCATACTATAAATTTAAATTAAAATTATATAAATAATTAAAATTATATAATTATGAAAAAAGATAATATTTTATAAAAAAGGCAATATTTTATAAAAAAAGATAATTTTAGATGTAATTAGCTAAAAAAGGTAAATAAAGTTAGAAAACAGTTAAAAAAATTTAAATAGGGTCAGAAAAGTCATAAAAAGTGGATTATTATCTATATTTAGATCTTTCTTTCCAAATAGCTTTCATCACTTTAAATCCACTTTTTTTAGGAAGATTATTAAAATCAAGATAATTGATTATTTCAAGTACTTTATCTATAGCTATGGAACTATTTTTAATAAGCATATCTCCATTTGGTTTAGCTATCTCATTGCCATTAGCTAAAAATTCTTCAATTTCTTCTATTTTTAAAATTGGAATGGATAATTCTTTAGCCAAGTCAACACTACTATGTTCCTCATGAAAACCAGCTATTTTTATTGATGGAACTTCTAAAACACCTGCTTCAATTGTCATTCCCATTCCTGCTCCATAGATTAAAAGCTTAGCTATTTTCATTAAGCTTAATATATCAACAAATTCATCTACAACTTTGATTTTAGAAGTATCAGTTTCATTATCACTATTGACTATTTTTTCTATTAATTCTTTTTTAAATCGATATGGTGCAATTAGTGTTGGAAAATCTAATCTTTTTATAGCTAATATAGTATTTTTCAAGTCTTCACTTCTTATATCTCCACCTAAAAATAGTAAAATAAATTCACCAAAACCATATTTTGTAATGATTTCTTCTTTAGTTTGCAAATTTTCATTAGCTACAAAGTCATTTACATAACTTGCCATTGGATAGCCATGAATAACTTTAATTTTATCTATATTCTTATTTGGGATATTTGTTTCAGAGTTACTTTTTTCAGGGTTATTTTTTTTAGAGTTACTTTTTTCAGAGCTACTTTTTTCAGATATATAATATTTTTCAATTAAAAAATCTTTATAATTTTTATTTGGAACAGTGATTATATTTGCATAAGCTATAACTTCTATTGGATTATAAATATCTTGTTCTATATGCAATATTGGAATTTTAAGGAGTTTAGCTGCAATGATAGATTTTCGAACATCCCCTGCATTTCCACAACTAATCAATAAATCAATATTCTTATTTTTTAAAGCATTTATAGCTTTGAAAATATCTTTTATAATAAGATAAGCTAATTGAAATGTGTTTCTTTTTTTTTGTCCACTAGCTCTACCTTCTCCAATTGGGTATAATTCTTCACAATAATCTTTTACTAATTTTTCAGTTCCTTTTCCATGAGTTAAAGCAATTATTTTACTTTTTTTCCAATTTAACTCTCCTTCTTCTTCTAATAACTTTAACTTTTTTATTATAGGAATAATGGCTTTTGCAGGAGCTAATTCACAGGCGATAGCTATATTGATTTTATCTTTTTTCAATCAATCACCATCACTATTAGCTTTATTAGAATCATAATTAACTTTAGCTTTATTAGATTCATTGACAGTATTAAGTTCAATAGAACCCTTTCCAACTTTAAGTTTATAAAAATAATAAATAATTATACTTATTCCAATTAAATAAAATATCCAAACAACAATATCAGTTGGACCTGTTTCTATCCAAATTAGTGTTTGTCCTAGAATAATTCCATAAAATGCAGTAGCTATTTGCTTTATATGCTTTTGGAGTATATGCAATAATTTTAGTATAAGTCCAATTAAAAACATTTGTATCCCCATAGCTAATGTTCCAAAGTCTAAAATAGCTGGACCAAATATAGTTGCAGTAATAGACTTACTTTGATTAAGTACTGCAGAACCTACAAGAACACGAGGATCAGTTGCTTTAAAAAATCCAGTTAATGTATAATAGAATAATGTACCATTTGTAGAACCAGCTAATCTTGTTGCTTTATCTAAAATATTCAAGGTAAAACCTGCTCTATATGAAATTAACTCAAAAGCATTTAATCTCCATTGTTGCCATTCAATAGATTGAATAGCTATAAATCCAATTAAAATAAGTAGAATACTTATAATAGCTATAAAAATCAATTGATATTTAATTTTTATGTTTTTAGAATAATAAAGTGTTATAAAAACACTTAGAAGAATAGCTATTGGTGTTGTTCTATAACCTGTTAATACAAACAAGAATAATCCTATTATTAGGAGAATATAATTTGTTTTTCTATCATAATTAGCTAAAAGTAAGTTTATTCCTATTATAAAAAATATATATGAAAATAACCATAACTTTGTAGCTGCCTGTGCTTTTAATACACCACTAAAAAGAGGAATACCTCCTAGGTAGATTAGATTTATTATTTGAAACACTATTCCAAGTATTACAATTCCAATTAGGATTAACTCTTTTGGTCTATAAGTAGATAGTAGTGGAATTTTAGTTAATTTCTTTGTTTTAATAGATTTTATAGCCACTAATTTGTTTTTAAATTTTTTTGAAACTTTAGCTAATATTTTTGGGAATAAACAGCCTAATATAAAAAAAAGAATTCCTATTAATATATATAAATACAAATAAGGAGAAGGTTGGGGTAATTCATTGGAAAAATAAACTATAGGTATAGATACAATTATAAACAATAATATAGCTATAATTAGGATATATGGATGGAATATATCTATATTTTTTAATTGTTCAGGAGTTTTTACTTTCATGTTAATCAGATTTATGGTGTAGATAGTAGTTTGATTTCTTATTATTTTTTTATAACTATTATTGTTCCTATTATTTATTTTATATTTATTTCTATTATATTATATTATTATACTATTATTGTTCCTATTATTTATTTTATATTTATTTCTATTATATTTATTATTATATTATCTATAATAAAAGATTTATATCTATTTTAATTAAAAGAATTTATTTTATTAAATTTTATATTTTATTTTATTAAATTATAATTTAAAAATTCTAATAATAAAAATAAGATTTTTTAATATAAAAATAAGATTATAATTTTAATTAAAAATAAGATTTTAAAAATTTTATATATATATATGAAAAATTGATTTAAAAATTAAATAAAGAATTAGAAATATTAGTAAACTAGTATAATGATAGTAAATTAGTATTAATATTAATAAATTAGTATAAGAATTGTTGAAATCAATATAAAAGATTAAAAAATAGATTTAAAAAATGGAAATAAAAATAATTATTAGATAAAAATAATTATTAAATTAAAATAATTATTAAAAAATAAATAATCTAATATAAAAAATTAAAAATATAAAAAAATAAAATAAATAATTAGAAAAATAAAAAAGTAAAATAAATAATTAAAAAAATAAATAAATAAAATAAATTAAAAAAAGGAATTAATTGAGATTAGTCCCTTTTAATATAATGCCCTACAATTGCAAAAATAGCTATTAATGTAGCAATCAATGGAACACCAGTATTTTTCATACTAGCATTTGCACCATTTCCTTCTGCAGATGATTCATCATCATTTTCAGGATTATTTGTCCCATTAATGAAATCGTCATCATCTAGATGAGCATCATCACTTTCTGGGTTAACCTTAGTAGGGTCTACATAATCGTTTTCCCCACCACTAGGATTATGGTTATTTGGATTTTTTATATAATCATAGGTGAATAAGAATATTTGAGATACTGCTTCAGGTGTTTCTCCACCAGTTGGAGTACCTAGATAGAAAGTAAAGTCATGTGTATAAGCTCCACCATCCCAACTATGAGCATCTCCACTAACTCTTAAATTACCTAAATTTTCATACATCCATTGGGCTGCTAATTGTTGTTGTCCAGATAGGGTTGAAATATACCCTGGACTTACTAGTTCCCATATAACATATTGTATAATCAAATTGTCTGCAGGACTATTATAGTATTTGTAATTTTTTACAATTACTTCTTTTATTTTATTGAGGTTTTCATTACTAATGTCATGGCCGCTAATTCCAGTGTAATCGCTTGCAATATCTATTCCATCATATAGTTGAACACTATCTGGCTGTGCGCGTGTAGGTGTAGCAGTAAATCCTTTCAGTTCTATACTTTCAGAATTTGTTTTATCAACACCTTTAATTACATATGTATTGTCAACAGTGTCAGAGTATTTGCCGTCAGGACCAACATCATACGTGACCGCCAAAACAACACTGGCTGTTGAAACAACAACAATTAATAAAATTAAAGCTACCATCCATGTTTTTTTGTTTAACATTTTTCCCGTCCCTCATCTTTTTATTAAGTTATTTATTAAAATCGCACGAAGAATTAAAAGATAAATATAGCTCAATTATCAAGTATTCAGATTTTTAAACAACTTTATATATTAATATCAATTTTTTAATATTAATTTTTATCAATTCTTAAATACCAATTTTAGTTTTTAATAATTCATTGATATTATGTTATATTATTTAACTTACTATATATAAATGTTATGATGATGCCACTCAATAATATGTATAACTCTACAGTTTTTGTATAATATGTTGGTATTCTATAAAACTTCATTAGCTAATTTTCTTTATTATTTTATCATTATTATATAACATACATATTAATACAGAAATTTCTTTATATGATATAATAAATTATAGATTTTATTATGATATAATAAAATGAATTATTATAATAAATGAATTATAAAATTATTATATTATAAATGAATTATAAAATTTTTTTATATTTTTTATAGAATTACAATAGTGAATTTATAGAATCACAATACTGAATTTATAGAATTACAATAGTGAAATTATAAATAACCATAATTACTATTAATAAATATGAGAATTGTATTAGCTGGAACTGGTAGTGCAGTAGGAAAAACAACAATTTCAACAGGGATTATGAAAGCATTATCTGATGAAATGAATGTTCAACCATTTAAAGTTGGACCAGATTACATTGATCCTTCTTATCATAGTTTAGCTACTGATAACCCTCCACGGAATCTTGATTCTTTTTTCATGAGTGAAAATCAAATTAGAATGTCTTTTTTTCGAGGATTAGATATTGTTAAAGGAGATATTGGGGTTATTGAAGGAGTTAGAGGACTTTATGAAGGAATTAGCCCAATTGAAGATGTTGGAAACACAGCTTCTGTAGCTAAAACACTCAATGCACCAGTTATTCTAATATTAAATGCTAAAAGCCTTGTTAAAAGTGCAGCTGCCGTTGTTCTTGGTTTTAAAAATTTAGATCCTGAAGTAAAAATTGAAGGGGTTATCCTTAATAAAATTAAAGGCAAAAGACATTATCTTAAAGCCAAAGAAGCAGTTGAAAAACTCACATCTACAAGAGTTATTGGAGGTATACCTCGAAATGATGATTTAGTTGTCAATGAACGTCATCTTGGTTTAATTCCAGCTATTGAAGAAGAAAAGATAGCTAATAATGTAGATAGGTGGGGGGAAGTTGTAAAAGAATACCTAGATTTAGATGCTTTAATAGATATAGCTAAATCTCAAGGAAAACTTTCTCTAAAAAATCAAAATATAATTTATAAAAATCAAGGGGAGTATTATAATCAAAATTCTTCTTCTGAATTATGGAAAATAGCTAATAAAAATCCTGTAAAAATTGGAGTAGCTATGGATGAAGTATTTAACTTTTATTATACTGAAAACTTTGAAAGTTTAGAAGATAATAATGCTAAGTTAATATTTTTCAGTCCTTATAAAGATGAAGAACTTCCTGATGTTGATGCATTGTATATTGGAGGAGGGTATCCTGAAGTATTTGCAAAAGATCTTCAAGCTAATGAATCTATGAGGACAGCTATAAATAAATTCCACAATAATGGAAATCCTATTTATGGAGAGTGTGGAGGACTTATTTATCTTTCTAAATCCATTGATGGATTTAAAACGTGTAATGTTTTACCTCATCATTCTCAAATGACTGATAAAGTTCAAGGTCTTAGCTATGTAATAGCTAAATCATATGAAGATAATCTTATTTCAAATAAAGATGAAATATTTAGAGGACATGAATTCCACTATACAAAGTTATGTGTTAATGATGATTTAGCTAAGTTTTCATTTGATATTCAAAGAGGCAGGGGAATAATTAATAACCAAGATGGAATAACACTTGGAAATACTTTAGCTAACTTTGTACATATTCATGCATGTTCATGCCCTAACTTTGCTTACAATTTCACTAAAAATATTAGTGAGTTATGAATTTGTTTTTTAAGTGTATGAAAATATTGTACAGTTCATTTTCAAAACTATTTTTAATTAAATTTTAAATACTTTTTTATTCTTTTTTATATTCTTTTTTATTCTTTTTTATATTCTTTTATTTCATATTTTACTCTATATTTTATTCTATATTTTATATTTTTAAATTATATATCATGATGTATTTTAAAATCAATATAATTCATTTTATAGCTATATTCTTTTATTTTATATTATAATATAATAATTTTAATAAAAATATGATATATAATAGAGTATATAATTAATTATTTTGATTATTGTATTAGAATAGATATAAGAATATATTTAAATTTTATATAATATAGTATAAATTAATATTATCTATTATAAATTGATATTTTTCTAATTATATTAAAATTTGCCTTTTTGAACCATATATAAGATATTTTACATCTATTTTTTAAGAAAATTTTTTTCTTTGAAACTTTTTCTAAACTAGTATATAAATGTACTGATATCATTCAAAACATAAAGTACTTATTAATAAAATTTTAAATAAATTATTTTGTGATATAATGGTCGTCAAAATTGGAATTATAAAAAGCGGTAACATTGGTACTTCACCAGTATTAGACTTATTACTTGATGAACGTGCTGATAGACCGAACATAGATGTTAGAGTTATCGGTTCTGGAGCTAAAATGAATCCAGAACAAGTAGAAGAAGTGACTCCAAAAGTTAAAGAATTTGATCCAGATTTTGCTATATTCATAAGCCCTAATCCAGGAGCACCTGGACCAGCTAAGGCAAGAGAACTTTTATCTGGCTACGACATCCCTACTTTAATTATAGGCGATGCTCCAGGAGCTGGAAAGAAAGACGAAATGAAAGAACAAGGTTTAGGATTTATCATTGTTAAAGGAGACCCTATGATTGGAGCAAGAAGAGAATTCTTAGATCCAACTGAAATGGCTTCTTTCAATGCAGATGTTATTAAAGTATTAGCTTTAACTGGTGCTTACAGAGTTGTTCAAGATGCTATTGATGGTATGATAGCTGCAGCTGAAGCTGGAAAAGATATAGAATTACCTGAAATCATATTAACTGCTGAAAAAGCTGTTGAAGCTGCAGGATTCACTAATCCTTATGCAAAAGCAAAAGCATATGCTGCATACGAAGCTGCTGGACAAGTAGCTGCTATTGATACAAAAGGTTGTTTCATGGTTCAA